>JAEEGL014577480.1_pt1 | contig 17961 bp, 42 predicted proteins | sample 9134231 | NCBI WGS metagenome assembly JAEEGL01 (sample SAMN16246548, study PRJNA631951) | gut metagenome | biome: gut microbiome; feature: rumen; material: fiber-attached | host: Bos | place: Iran: Karaj | collected 2018-10 | reverse complement strand
TTTGAAAAATATAAAAGGGAGTTCTAAGCTTTCTAAAACTCCCTTCTACATTTAACTAGCGCAAACGACGAACCTGGCGCTCAGCAAACCGCCTTGCTCGACATCCCTCGTAATATCCATCTATACGTCCTGCACGATAACTCATGTACATTGCTATGCACATTGTTATCATCAAGATGATAAAACAAACATCATCGATAGTGATCTCTGAGTGTAGCATAATTAAACTCCTTTGTTCTATGTTTGTACTACTTCATTATAGAGCATGAAAATTATGCGAACTAAAATATCAACTAACAAAACTATCGAGTCTATCATGAAGCTCGATGCTGTCCGTCTTGCTAGGATACACAATGTATTCAAACTGTTTAAAACAATGACAAATAAATTCTTTTGTTTTATTATTTTTTGAAATTTCAAAGAAGAGATCTTTACATGAACGTGATGTTACCATGCATCTATATCCATGATTTGTAAAAGCAAACCAGATGATGAAAATATCATCGTCATCGACATTAATATTATTTTGCTTTAGATAATTCTTAACAAACAACGCTGCTTCAGTTTCATATTTACGTTGCCTAGCATCTTGAGCCGCTTTCATTCGAGCCATAAAAATATCAATCCTTTATTAGTCTTCCAATAGATTCACTAATGCAGTTAAATCACTATCCATTTGAACAAGAATATTACTAAGTTGTTCAGCAGTTTTAATAGTTTCGTCTGGACTATATACTTTTGATACTCCAAGATCTAACTGTCCAACGAGGGTAGCAATTTCTGGCTCAAGTTGAATAATTCTCTGCATATTAAGTTTGATCAGTTCGTTTTTCATCATACTAGCCATAAAACTCCTAATAAGAAATATCGTCAAATGCATATGGACAAAGTTCTTTAACGTCATCCAACAAAGGACGCATTACTTCACGCATTTGATAATGTGCATGAGAATCACAACGAAGTTCAAATATACTACGCCATTCACGGAAGCTTGTAGTTACATACAATTCTGTTTTTGTATCATTCGGAAGAGATCCACGAGCTTCTTCTGGAGTTTGTCCGGCGTTAAGTCGAGCAAAGTAGGTTTTTTCAGCCTTCTCAAGATCCTCAATCCAAATATCATGAACAGCTGTTTCAAAGGTATGAAAGTCTTTAATAAAAACTATTTCATTGTTGAAACGATCTTTTGAATAATTGCAGTATCGTGAAGATTCTTGAGAATATCCAGTATGTCGATGTCTTACCAATTCATGAGAGACCCCACGATTTATTATAAAGAGTACTGACATTGAACTATGTTCAAATACGCTAAGATGTCCACGTTTTCGTACTCTATAAATAATATCGCAAGCTTCCTTGTAGTTCTTTGCTTCAGGATACTTATAGCAAATTCGAGCACCTTTAGCAATTCGTCGAGCATCTTCTTCAGGTTCGAGATGATCTATTTCATAACTTTGTTCTATTATTTTCATTCGCTTTTTCCTGTCTAACGTTATCGACGGCTACAAAAATATTATACTCTTTGTCAAAAGCTTTTTCATAATCCAAACTAACACATATCAATTCTTGTCCAAGTTCTTTAAAGATATACTCAAGAATGCTATCAGAAAAAATATAAACTTTTTGAGATGAATGATTAAAAATTATTTCTGGAAAAATATCATTTGCTTTTTTAAAAAAGCCAATTCCACTATAAGGAGTTGATACATTATACGTGTTATCATCGGCATAAGTAACAGCGTCATGGTGCCAAGTTCCATCTTTAACAAACATAGTACTTGGAGATAACATGCTTAATCTAGTTATAAAATCTTTTATATCATTTAATGTCGGACAACACTCATATTTTATTGTAATTTTCTCCATACTAAATGCCAATCTCTAGAATTCAAAATAATTATCGTTAATCAGAACAGGTTCATCTTTAACATGCTCATATATACTATCTAGATATTCTAACATCATGCTAAGATTATCTGTATAAATATAAGAATCCGAAGCAATCATAAACATTTCACCATATTGTCTGCATAGACATTGCCAAAATAGTATATATTCTTTATAATCTTCTAAGAAAATAGCAGGCAATCGCATTCGTTTTGTTTTACCTTGCTTACCAAGATCTTCAAAACCTCTACAATTTTTAATAAATCGTTTATATGTTTTATTATCATTATTGATCAACCACAAAATATAAGCTTCTTCAAAAGAACCATAGGGCCTTTGTTTTGACATGATTAAAATTCTTTCTTATCAATATTTCTAATAATCCATCTATTAAGTTTTTGATCAAAAAGAGCATCGCTTGTGTTAAGATTCAAAACTGTAGCACAAAGAATTACATCTGTATATTCTTCTGTAATATCAAGATTAATATCTGCTAATGAATTCGGAGTATAATTCTCATTGCGAAGCTTACGAGCTTTCTTAAGAAGTGCCTGTGCAAGTTCGCAACACTCTTCAGCCATTTGCTCAAGTAAAGCTGGTTCTGTTATAAGATTTTGCACAGTTTCTATTCTAGCCTCTTGAAGTTCAGTCATAAAAATATCCTTTTCTAAAATGCAATAATCATATCGTAACCTTCAAATATAGTAGGTGGATGTTTTTTAAGTGTAAAATACATACGCTCAATAACATCTTCTGGAACACTAGGACCATCTTCACGCAATTCATTACGCTTAAGACATTCTGCTATAGATACTGTAGACATAATGCATATTACTTTACTAGTATATCCTCGAACAACATCAAGAATCTTAAACCTATATGTTGAACGACAATTAGTTGCATCGTAAATAACATTGTATCCAGCAGATAGATAATTTATTAGTCTAGAATATACTTTACCAAATACTTCTACATTATGTGATTGGTCAGAAGAATCGCCTGTCATTTCTTCACGAATATCATCTGGACAAACAATAACCCAATCTTCCTTATCTTTTATAAGTTCTTTAGCAAGAGAAGATTTGCCAGATCCAGGAGGACCAACCATTATAATAAAAATATTACCATGTTCAAGATCTTGTTGCGTTAAAAAGTCAAGAGTCATTTAATTAAACCTTTCATAAATCTATTCTAAATATAAATCTAGTTGCATAACATTGACCGATTCGTCTTTTGTTTTTAATTGAATATCTTTTTAGAATCAATTCGTTAATATGCATTTGGTTTACAGGAAGTTTAGCTAATCGTGGTTCTGATAAATTCCAAATCTTAGTACCATTAACTTGAATAAATGTTTTGTTAGTTAATCTAACTTGAATGAAAAAATATCCATCAGATGAATACTCAGGTATAATACCTAACTTTAAAAACTCTGGAACATCTACTTTTCTAACTTTTACTTCAATAAAATATCCATGAGAATCATCTTTAAATGCTGATGCAACTCTAACAGACGCCATATAATTAGCATCGTCAAAGAAACAATTATACATTATTAAGCCTGTTCATGTTCACCATCAAGCGTCATATTCATGAAAGGAAGATCATCAATATCATCACACCAGATAGCTACTTCAAGTTCATGATGCGAATAATCTCCATTTTCACGTTCTTTTCTCATAATTTCGTCAACCTCATCAGATGGTACTTGCCAGTTATCCCAGAATTCAAAAGCTTCTGAAAGGTTAGTAAAAGTTCCACCTATCCATTCAGCTACATAATCATTTTTCTTTTCACTATAAATATTTGCTTGTACTCGGTATGTATATACTGGTGTAACTACATTATTTTCGTTCCGCGGTTTAGTTCCTAAATCTACAAGCATTTTTAAACGTCCTCCTTAACAAACAATAATCAATAAAAAATATAAATAGGAGGTAGAAGTTTTTAACAACTACCTCCTAAATATTTTATTAAAGAAGACGCTCTCGACCTTCGTCAAGATTCTTCTTCAATTCTCGCATAGGACCTTTCCAATATCCATGAACCCAAGTTTTTCGTCCATCTCGATAATGTCTATAATGCCCTATAACATACCAACACATAGCATGTTTCTTACGAAGAATATCAGAGTGAAGAAGTACTTGACTTATGGTTTTGTATTTTACATACTTTGTTTTACGTTTCTTTTTAGTATTTGTTTCAGATCCTGTAATATAAGACTCAGAAATTCGTAGTTTTTCTTTTTTAGTTGCTACAAACAACTGTTCTTTTATTACCGGATTCAACAACATGATTTGCAAAGCATACCAATGAGTCATATAATGAGATACTAAATTAATCGCACTAATCATTATGTCTTCTTTTGATTGCTTTACATTATCGTATTGAAACAAGTTTGTAAACTTTACATACAAATGGTTTTTGTTTATACAACATTCTATTTCGCTCGATTGTTCCACTGTAAGTGCTATTGTAAAATTATAAGGAGCACTTGCACATATAAGTATCAACTTATCATTTGTAAATATCATACGACACCAAAAGTCATCGTCATCATCTAAACTACAATTAAAAACGACATCTGGTAATGGTACGGTATCAAGCTTGAAAATATCATTTGGAATTGTCTGATTGAATTTGTCAGTCTTTATTCCAAGAACTTTTGTTGTATAGTTATCCAATACTGACCAAGTTGATCGATCATATCGAATAAAATCAGATGGATTGGAATCATCAATATACTTATCCAATTCACTTAGATCGTGAACTGAAATATCTTTTAGTGAAAACTTTTGTTTCTTAATAGCCTCTTGTACAGACCATCTATCAACATCGTAACCAAACAATGATCTGTCTATCAACTGTGTTGTCATTACTTTTCTCGCTTTCTATGAGCCTTGAAAATATAATTATATAGATTCCAAAATCTTTTTAATCTTATTCAATTTTTTCTTAAGATCAGCATTTTCTTTTCGTAAACGCTGTGCCTCTTCTTCATAAGTTTCATCCATTAAAATATAATCAATGTCAATAATTTCAGATAATGCATCTAAAGTTTTTTCAGACATTTGTTCATATTTTAATCCACGCTCAATAGTCTTAGCAGATAATCCAATGTAATTATCCGAATTTGGATTACCAAGACTTCTTACCGAAATACCTCTAGAGTTTAATTCTTGTCTTAAAAGAAAACCACAGATTCTTCTCATTTCTTCTCGCTTTCTATGAGCCTTGAAAATATAAATGTAATCGGTCCCTCTCCTCACGATTACTTGCTTGATACCAAAGAACGTATCGTATTGGTTAGCCATCCGAATCAGAAGTTTTAGATACGTTATCAAGCACCCCAAAATATCAATTAGTTCTTAACCGAATGAAACTCGGCATGATCAAAGACAGCCCACAGAGCGTTCCACTTACGCTCCATGAGCTTGTGATTCTCAATAGCCTTCTCCATCTTATCGCGAGTAGCCGGATTGAGATACTCAGACTTGAGAGCATTCTCAAGATCAAAAGCCTTCTGGTGATGCTCATACTCCTGATTGCGAGCCAAATCGATAAACTCCTTAACCTCCTCAAGAGTAACAATCGAACGCATCTCCTTGCAAACCTCATGGAACTTCATCTCGTCGAACATTTCTTCCTCGCTTTCTATTGAGCCTTGAAAATATAAATGATAGCAAGACCTTCTCCCACGCTTGCTATCGTCGAGCAACCAGTCATGAAACACTCGACACCCCTCAAAAATCACTCTTTAACATTAGTGTAGAAAATAGAAGGTCTGATTCCGCGTTCCTTTAAAAAACGCTGCATGTAGCTACTACTAAAACCCTCGGCTTCTGCACCGCTAAGAAGCGTATGAATTCGACCGATGCTAAAATCTCGATCGTCCTCAAGTTCATCAACTTGACACCTTAGACTGGTAATTTGATGTTCGAGCCTGTTAATCTCAGCTGCTAGATCATTCAATTGTGCGTCTATCTTTTTGAAACTGTCGATACGAACTTCCAATTTAGAAAGTGTCATAGAGACTTGATCCGGCATTGTTTCTTCCTCGCTTTCTATTGAGCTTTTTACAAATCTAATGGATTGTTCTGCATACAAACTTCACCGAGTTTTTGAATTGCTACAATACGTTGTTCATCAAGAATATCTACAAGGAGATTTTTAACTTTCTCTGCTTCAGCGCTTGGCGAACCTTCGTACTCATGAAAATATTCATATTCGAATCGTCTACTTAATTCGTATAAAGCTGCTGAATATCCAGAAATATAAGTTGTATAATCAAAATCTTTATTGTTAATCATCTTAATTCTCGCTTTCTATTGAGCTTTTTACAAATATAAACTAGATCCCCACCATATCTAGCTGCGCCTTTTCACCCTACAGTTGGCCTTACTTTTAAGGTTTCCAATCGAACCACCAACTACTCGCATACTCGGCTCCATAAAATATCAATGCCTAGAACTCACACGTATCCATCGATGAGTAAATCCTAATTCGTTTCTAAGATTGTCTCTTTTAATTTTCAAATTATCTATAAAGTCTGGAGGTAATATATCTTGTAAACGATTTCGATTATGATAGAGATCATCATAAAGCTTTTGTATTTCTATAAGATCATAATATTTATCAAGTTCTTCTTTCGTTACTTCTCTAATTCCACTGTCATTCCATGGTTCGGCATCTTCAGCAACCAATTCTTCTTCAAGAATTTTATATGCTTGTTCAGCGGTCATAAGACCAAGAGGATAGTATACTCGAATAAAGTTATCATCAGGACCATACTCTGCAAAAGCAACATAATATGCAGAATGAATTCGCTCTATGTCATGAGCTATATACTCAGCATGGCTGCTGACTTCGTAAAAGAATTTGCTATCGTCTGTGTGGTACTCAATTCTTGAAATAAGATTCTTAAATGTTTCTATTTCACGAGCAACGCTTTCTTCAAGTGTCATTGTATTCTCCAATCTTCGCTTTCTATTGAGCCTTGAAAAAATATAAAAGAGCTGTCTATAGATATATACACGGTCTCTCAACCATTCTCCTTTCTTCATTCTCTTAATCTATAAACATCTCTCATTAGAGAACTAGTAAAAATTGCGACTTTATAAAAAATTATTTTCCAGTAATAAATCGTTTATTCCTTTCACGAATATCATAAATGCATCTCAATTCGTCAAAGGATTCAACATATATATTATCTGTAAGTCTTGTAAATTTTGTAGGAGGAAATTGTTCTTGTAAGTGTTTTGACATAGAATGTTTAATATTAGACGTGTGACAGCATTCACCACCAAAACGATAACATTCGATACCTTTATCGCAAGCTTTTCCATCACAAAAATATAAATACTGATCTTTATCGATAGTATTATTAATCATTTAAAAATATCCAATCATGAGAAAAAAAATAAAGAGCCCGATAAACTCATCGAACTCTCTATTTTTCGAAAACTCAATAATTACTACTTGATCAGTCGCAAATCGCGGAGAATATGATACATATCCTCGCCCTTCGCCTTACGCGCTTGAATCTGCATCCGATCGTTATTAGTAGCCTTCCTGCAAAGATCCCAATGAAATCCAGTAGAGGGATCGTAGTAGGTATGGTCAATGCGATTACGCTCAACCCTTACTCGATGATTCACCACAAGTGACTGTGATGCCTTCACCAGAGCAGCAGTTGCACCAATGATCGCAATAACCGTTTCCGGATTATCGATCCCCCACTGAATTGCTTCAGCGGTCTTCTCAGAAACCTCATTAACAACGTTCTTTGCCTTTTCTTTTACGTCAGCAATTGACTCGTTAATGTCAAACTTCTTCTCCATGATAGTTTCCTTTCTTGTTAGAAATTACTAACTTCCTTCATTATATGCTATGTAATTTTAACGAGAAAAGAAAAAAGGGCATATTAAATATCAACACGCCCCTCTTTTTAGAACAGTATATTACTTCTCGACAGGAGTAAACTGAAGGTTGTACTCCTTGCCATCAATGACAACTGCGATCGGTTGTCCGTCTACTCCATGCTTAATATATGGCTCTTTGCTCATCTCTTCAAGAGCTTCTTTACGCCCTTGATCCTTAGCAAAAGCCCACATACCTTGAATGCCGTAGACGATAATAAACGAACCCACAATCGTCTTGATAAGTTCCCATTGTTTCATCTTACATCCTTTCCTTTGAAGGTTTTACCGTTCTATAATACTAGAAGTATTTTTCGCGACTTAGGAAAGATTGTACTTTTCTTTAAATTCTGAAATATCATTTTTAAACTTATCTATTTTATTAGAAAGTTCATTAAGTTTTCCTAACAATTCAGCATTTACAATCTCAGGACTTTCATCAAGTAATTTCATAATTCGAGAACGTGATTGCTCAAGAAATTCTACTTGTTCGTTAAGAATTTGCAAATATCTCTTTGTAGCTCCGCTTGAACTCATCGCCAAGTTCCTCTCTAAATATGTTTCGTGCTGAAGTTTTTATAATACTTGCATCAATATCAATTCGTTTAAGCAAGTCTTGAATACGTTCGGCACATAGTATAATATCGTCAATATTCTCCTCATGGATAGCTTCTAGCATCTCCAGTTTAATCATAGACATTTGAAAAATATCATTCGCCATATGATCTCTCTTTTGCCATATAGTTCTAGTTAGTTGTGCATTAGTCTTTTTAATATCTTCTATCGATAACTCACATGTTTGAACTTTCTCAATCATGTTTCTTCTCCAAAGCTATGCCAAAAATATAATCGCTCATACTCTCAAGTACATCTTTATATGTAACATCATGAATAATCTCGACATCGATAAGATTTTGTCGAATAAGATCATATCGACCTTGCATTTTCTCAAGGCTCATCGAACATTTAACTATTGCATCATTACACATATCATCAACGAACTTAATAAGCATTCGTTTAACATTTTCTTCATCAAGACTATCCGTCCAGATAAGAAGTTCTTGCTTACTGTTAAGATAGTAAATATCATTTTCTTCTGTTGATACTACTCGCCTATTTTCAGCCCCAAGAATATACTGTACACCTACAGCAAAATATTCATCATACTTAAAATTAGACCAAGGATTGCAACGCTGATAAATTAGAACATTCGGATATTCTGTAAAGATGCCAGTTTTCATATTGTAAATATAAAGTTTTACATTCTTATGAACTAGAACGCCATCAAACGGTTCTTTATTCTTTTTAGTATTTTTCTTAAGCAAAGACATAACTACTCCTTTTCTAAAATATCAATAATTTCTTGAGCTTGTTGTTCTAATCTTTTAGCGAAATTTAATGCAGAATATGCAACAGTTCCAAGATGTGTTTTGTTTAATTGAATATCAGGTTGATAGATAGCTTTCATCCATTGTGAAAACTTTACTACATCATGATACATTGTATAATAAAGCTTCTTCATCTTCATTTTTTGAAGAATTTGTTTGGTTTCTTCTTCAGAATAATTTTCTAACAACTTTAACACATACTTCTCCGATCATTTTAAAAATATAAAGGTATAATTACTCGTTAAAAGATTTTCAACCTCTTAAAATGCTTCTCAGTAAGTCATTTACCTGCTGTTTTCTAAGGGTTAAAATATCAATTAAAATGGCGGTATTTCTTGAGCTTTTTTAATAATCTTGATTGCCATCGGACCAAGATTACGCATTTTTCTCATTTCTGCTTCAGTCAACAAGAACCATTTCCGCCTTTTCAAATATCCATAAGCTGCTAGAGCATTGTAGATACGCCCACGCATAGTTGCATTAGCATTGTAAAACTTACAAGCTTCTTCTATTTCATACACGTACTGCTTTACTGGAAGATTTTGAGGAAGTTTTGATCGTCTTACTTGATCTAAAATTTGTCTCACACGAGTTTCACTAATTCCATACTCGTTAGCTATTTCTTTATAACTTTTATGATCTACATGCTTTTTTCGATAAATATCAAGATTTCTTTGAATTAGTTCTTGGCTCATTCATAACTCCTTTAATTCTACATACGACAATATCATGTTGCCAAATAAGTGTATGAATTTTATTAGCAGTACACGTATCGCCGATTTTAATACAATAATTAAGTAATTCAACACCATAATCTCTTATCTTTCCATAAATTTTCAACAATGCTTTTGGATTATGTCTAACAAAAGGAGTAAGTACTTGGCAATATTTAATACCTATGAAACACTTCAGTAACACTTTCAAATCGTTCATAATAATCTCCAAAAATATAAAAAGCGAAGGAAAGGTTTTAACCAATCCTCCGCAAAGAACTATTTGTCGAAGACAATGTTCAAAATGTTCGGATTTGCATCAATGAGCGCCTCGTCAGCTACGGGGCAGTTGTTACTAATCCACGTGCACATCTTGACAGCACCCATGCACTGTCCAAGCTTGTACGAGGACTTCACCGTCTCCACAGCCACGAAAGCGACTCCAATTCCAATTCCAATTCTCTTCATCGTCTCGATATTTTCTTCTCTGTTCGAATTAAAACCATCCTTCAACTCTTCAAAGAAATTAGCCATTTTAGTTCCTTTCTTCTCTATGGCTTTTCTTTCATTAAAGAAGTAGTTTTTATTGCGAGAAAAAAGAAGAGGAGCACTTTTTAGTACTCCTCAGATGGTTCTAGAAAATATCTAATTTTTGATCGTCGTGAAAAACGCCGGATCAAGCTCCATGATCTGGTCCCGAACTGCCGGAAACTCGGTGTAAATCTTCTCGGCCAAATCGTACGCACCAGCATACTGACCAGCCTTGTAGATCGCAAAACCAGCTCCGATACTAATCGTACCAAACACTATAGTCTTACCGACCTTCTTCAAGTTTGTCTTCCAAAACCGATACTTCTCAGCATCATCGAAATCCTTGTAAGTCCTCTTCTTCTCTTCAGTCTTCTCGGCCATTTCATTTTCCTTTCTATTCGTGGCCGTTATTCCTATCATATAGCATGTAATTCATGCGAGAAAAAAATATCATAGCATGTAAAACTCTACATACTATGATACTTAAATTAGAAAATATCCAAATCTAGATCGAAATTGAATAACTCGTTCGCATCTTCGATAGAAGCAAGCTCATCATAGTATTTAGCTTGAGCCTCTAGGAGATTAACAGTTGCCTTAAGCTTTTTGATAATAAGCTCTAGTCTACATTTCTCCATTCCAGCCGAATAAGCTAAGTCTATACAAGCTTTCTCCTTATCAGATAGTTTATTTGTTATAGCCATCATAACTCCTTTCATTTTGAATACCTTCATTGAATAAGAAGTTATTTATGCGAAAAATATATAAAACAATATAGAATGGCGTTCATTTATTTAATTCTAGCTTACTCATCACCATATCTAGATACCACGCCCATTAAATTGGACCTTTATTATTCCGTGGTTTCGAGTTACTTTTATCCATATCGTTTCATAAAAATATAAGTTATTTATGCGATATTAAAAAAAAAAGAGAGCTGTAAAAATTGTTTATTTTAATGCTTCTTGTATTTTTTGAATATTTTCCTCATATCGTTTAATAAAACTTTCTGTTTCCATTTCTTTTGCTTCTTCAGGATTTTCTTCCTGGAATTTTTTCATATCGTCAACATGTCTTTGAACAATATCAAGAATTCGCTCCATTGATTCATTAGTCATTATTATAATTCCTTTCTTTACAGCTCTCATTATATGAATAGTTAAATATGCGAAAAAATATAAAGGAGCTGTTAAACTCAACAGCCCCTCCATATTTTGTAAGGTTAAACCACTACTCGATAGTTGTCCTAAGACCAAGTGACAACCCCGTAAAGAAAGCCGTGGTCAAACCAGCAGCCTGGTTAATGTTGTAAGCTCTTTTTGCAACTTCCTCATTACCCTTATCAAGAGCAATGACAGTTACAGCAGCACTTACAAACGTTACCATACCACTAGCTATACCAATGCATCCACAACGGTCAGCTATCTTAACTTGATTACTCATTTCAAACCCTTTCTCTTAAGGTTTTACCTTTCATTATATAAATTGTAAAATCTGCGAGAAAAAACATAAAGGCTCTGTAAAAGCAGCCTTTATATCAGAACTAGATAACATACATATCTTCTTCAATTCTGTACATAATACCATCATCAAACATTACTACATCGTTATACACACTAACTTTCTTACCATCTTTATGGTCATGATTTACAATCTTATGAAGCCATTTTTCAGCTTCTTTACGATTACTATACGCTCCCATTATGCTAATGTTAGTTCTATTTTCTTCGTAATATTTAACAATAACAATCATTTTAACCTCCAAAATTTGTAGGTATCTAGTTCTATAATACGGTATGTAAATTCAACGAAGACAAAAAAAAATAAATTACCTGTTTTTCCCACGGATGTACCGCTCGACCTATGTCGATTCCTCTATGCCTAGTCTCCCTCATACCACCTAGGTCCACTCAAGTATGAAAAGTATTATTGCCGGTCCTCCAACCCGGGTCTTCCATAAACGGTATGCCAAACGACCCTAAATACTTTTCTATAATATAAATAGATACGGACGACTACTTTAGAACTTTCGTTCAGGCGCCACTTTTACGCTTCTCAGTCCTCTTACATCTTCGAGGTCGCCACTGCCCGGAAGGCCGTATACTATTCATTAAAGAAGTAGTTTTTATTGCGAGACAAAAATATAAAGACTCTGTAAAAGCAGCCTTTATACTTTTAGGACAAAATCGGTTTTTACATAACACGTTCGTCTGTCAAACGCATGTTGAATTCGTTAGGAACATCCAGCCAATCGAAAAGTAGTGCTATCTTCAAGAATGCTGGTGCAGGAATTTTACCCTTTTTCTTCCATCCACAGAAAGATCTTCTGGTAACACCTATCACATCAGCAAGTTCCTGTTGTGTAATACCTTCTCTTTTCATCTTAGCATGTAGTTTTTCCATATCGAATTCTACAAAATATCCAGAACAAGATGTCATTTTATTCTCCTTTCGTCTCCTATAATACTGCTTGTAAATTCAACGAGAAAAAAAATAAAATACCTGTTAAATAGGCGTAGCAGGACTCGAACCTGCAACAACCAATCTGGGGTGATTGGTGCTCTTACCAATTGAGCTATACACCTATGTTCTTCTATTATAGACTGTGTATTTTATGCGAAAAAACATGAGTCTATGTTAAATTTTACTACATAAACCCATGTATTAGTTGGGGGTCTAATCTTTACTTCACGTCAAAATCAGTTACCTCAATCGTATTCGTATCAACCATCACATATCCCTCAGCATACAACTCTTCGATTCTTTTAGAAATCTTAATACTCTGATGGATCTCGCCAGCTGCATAGCCGATAGCAAATATGCCAACGGCAATACAAATATCATTAAGTTTAATCTCAATATTAGGCATGTTAGTTCCTTTCTATTAGGTTACCCCTTCTATAGAAGAACTTGTAAAACATGCGAGACAAAAAATATAAAAGCATCATCTCCTTTCTAAAATCTGCTTTTATACTTTTTAGTTAGTTTTCATCCATCATTTGTTGAATCGCAGCTTCAATAGCAATCTTGTTCTCCAAGCAAGTGCGATAATCATTCCAAAGACTATCACAATAATTAACAGGATAATCACTCGTTGTCTCTTCAAGACGAGCGATTAACAGTTTCTTTATTCTGATTGAATCTCTGTCTAATTCATCAACAATCTCTTCAAGCTTCTTAATTGCCTCTTCCATTGCAAAATCCTTTCTGTTGAATGTTCAATCTTCTATTATACAAATAGTAAAATATGCGAAAAAAAATTAAAAGAGTTGTTAAAATTCCACAACTCTTTTAATTATTAGAATATCAATAGCGTCTAACGATTCTTAATTTTTATCTCAACTTCGCATAAAGCTCTGCTTGATTCACAATAGTTCTTATATGAATTCCACAAAACCTTAACGCAGTTAATAGTATTCTTAATCATTTCTTTTCTCCTTTCTATTGATTATTCTATAATAATATATGCAAATTTAACGAATTACTTCCATTTTGAAAAACATTCACAAGATGTTAAAACTCTGCATCTTGTGAACGCTTTTTAGAAATTAGTTCTTATTACCGCCATCATAAACTCGCCATGTCTTTTGTAGTTCTTCTTGCCTTGCAAAGTATTCGTCCATCATTTGATTTATTTCTTGCTTAAATTGCGTAAGATACTCATCTGCTTCAGCATTGAGTGAAACTGTAAGTTCTATAGCATCATTCTCAACTTCTTCGATTTTTGTCTGAATATGTTCTTGATTCCAGAACTCGTCAATTTCATCTTGCTGTTTCTTTTCTTCAAGTTTCTCAGCAATCTTGTAAGCAATAGCAAATGATACACTAAATATCATACCTGCTATAACAATAGTACTCTTTTTCATGGTCTTTCCTTTCTCGTATTAGGAACCATTCCTATAATACTATGTGTAAATTCAACGAGATAAAAAGAAAGGCTCTGTAAAAGCAGCCTTTAAATATCAATGCTCTAACTTATCAAACAACTCTGTAAAACCCTTTTCTTCAGCAAGACCATCTAAAGCCAATCCAATTAAAGTTTCAGTTGCCTTATTGTGACTTCGACCAGTCTCAATGTTCGAAATTGTTTGTCTTGTGATATGACAAATATCAGCAAGTTCTTGTAAAGTTACTTCACAAACCAATCTTTTTGTTTTAAATAGTTTGGTATCATAATCTTTAAATTGCATAATTACCTCCTTAGACTATTCTATAAGAAGATTTGTTTATTATGCGAAAAAAAAATAAATACCTTGTTAAAAATACGTAAGGGCCAGTAATATAAATTACCAGCCCTTTGTATTATTCTTCATCACTAAATTCTTTATCTACTTCGTTTACTGCACTTAAAAATATCAATGCTGTAAGTTTAAGTTGGTTTAGATATGTCAATTTTTCTTCCCGGGAATTTTTCTCATCTAATAAGTTATAGCTAATTCCCATAACTTTTTGTGGCAATTCTTGTGAAAGTTGAGCTACTCTTGCAACTTTTTTATTTAGAGAATTTGAAATCATAAAATATCCTTTTAGTATTTATTAGCAAATGACCTAATAAAATCATCATTTGTTAACATTTGTTCAGTAAAACGTATTGTATTATTTGTAAGTTCGGAATTCTGCTGATTTAGTTTATGAATATCGCTTAATGTTCTCATGCTTTGATTACTCATTAATAATTTAGTAAAAGCATTGCCTTTTTTAGTAGCCTGTTTTGCTGATACAACTTTATTAGGATCAACCGTTTTTAATGATGGAATAGTTTTTGATGGAGTTTTCGAACTAATAACTCGTTTAATAATACCACCCTTTTTACCAGTTTTTTGAAGACTCTTAAGTTCTTTATCAGCTAATTTAGCATATACGGTACGTTCAAGTTTAGACATTGGTTTTGCTTTACCATTTTTATAAACAGTTAAACTACCATCCAATGCTTTTTGTTTATTTGTAGCAAGTCGATTAGCTCTACGAATTAACTCAGTAGCTTCTGAAGCAGATTTTGTTTTAGAACTATTTGAAACATATGCTGCTTTTTTAGCAGTAGATTTAACTTGTGGAGCCTCAATACCTATACGATATGCATAATCTCGTTTAGCTTTATTAACCATACTTTTTCCAGCTGAAACTGCTTGCTGTCCATAAGGACTATTATATAGAGCATACATAGCCACACCAGTAGCTAATATACCAGCAGTAACTAAAGCTGCTTTTTTAAGCTTTTGAGATCGGCTTGAATCCGTACCATAATGTTCCTGACCAAGTTGAGTTAAAGAACCGTCAGAATTTTGATAACGTCTTACACCCCACTTTTGTCCTTTAACTCCATAATGTATTAAATATAAATCGTCCATATTACTCCAACCATTTCATTTCAGTTGCTTTTGGTATGCCATCTATTCCAGCAATAAATGGACGAACTTTCTTATTATTAGCATCGACTCTATAATATCCATCAATAATCATAGCATAGTCAGCATGGTCTTTATCAGTCATCTCGATATAATAAGCATTCTTATACAAATATGATTTACCACTTGGAATCAAATTAGGATTTTCACGTTTACAAATATCCAAAGCTTCTTCGTATGTAATCATTTTATCCTCCTATGATAAACTTTTAAGAATTTCGTTGTCACTCATTTTAGTATTTGGATGTTCTTTTTTATATGCTCTAATTTTAGCTGAATCAGATTGTTTAGTAGCTTTTCTATCATCTATAAGACTTTTAATACTAGTTCCTGCTAAAGCCAGTCCACCCAAAGATACCATATAAGCAGAATCAAATACTTCTTCTGGATCATATGAATTCTTAATAATATTATTTTGAGTTAAGAATTTATAATTAGGTGTTGCATTATCTGTTCGAGTAACTTGTATTTCTGCAAATGGGTTTAATGTATGTTTTAATTGCTCATTAAAATATGCAGAACCTTTACCACCTCTAAAATTCTCAACTAAATGAGCTATTTGATTATCTATAAATACTGGTCGTCCTTTGGAATCATTTTCAAAAGCAATACTATGTCCACCACCATTTGCAAAATATAATGCAATATGGCCTCGTGCATTAGGTCCAAAATCGCTACAAGTTTTATTCAAAGCATCTAATTGATAATCTTGAGCTCGTCTAAAAGGAAGAGGATTGCGTGTCATTCTATCTTGGCACATTTGAAAGAGTTGAGAATATGTTTCATCGTCACGTGCTGAACGCATATGCGGAATCTGTTCACCCATAAAATCATTTAATCTAATATGTTTTTGTGTAGCATTGTTAAAGTATTTATCAATAACGTCCATATACGTAGGTCCATTAGCTGGACAAGCTTCTACGTTAAATCCTTTTCTACGTAAGTCATATGCAGCAGAACATTTGGAACAATTAACCAAATAATCATTAGCAAATATACTAGTAGCTCTAGGATTTACAGCTAATGTATCCGCTAAACCATCGCCCATTGGTAGTTTATCAGCAAATGGCTTTTTTAATAATCCTGTAGTTTTATCATAAAATAAACTCTTAGTCATATCATTAGCGGTAGCCATACGATATCCGCCATAAGCTAACAAACATGTTCCTGCTACAGCGGCGCCAATTTTTAAATATTTCTTTTGTTTATCAGTAAGATGAAAACCTTGTTTCTGTGATTTTTCAGACGAGTTGCTATTTTCACCTTTTAAATATCTTTGTTCACCAGCTCTTGTAAGAGAACCATCTTTGTTTTGAAACCTACGAACTCCCCATCGTTGGCCAAGTATACCATGGTGATAGAGTTCATCTGTATAAGTAGGCAAGTGTTCCATAAGGCATTACCTACTTTAGTCGTCATCATCTATTTTATGCTTTTCATAGTAATCACTTGCAGGCTTCATTAATGCGTTTACACCCATTGTTACAGCCGTTTCAAAAGCTATATCAGTAAGTGCACAACCCCAAAAACCAGCATCTCCATGCTTTTTATAAATATAATCAAGACCTCTATTTGTAGCTATATTATGCGCTACTTCATGCGTTGGAGTGTGCCAATCCCAATTTTGAACTCGATAATTTAAATTGTCGGACCAGTCAACTTTACCAAGCTGCTTAGCGCGTTCGTGAGAATAGTCGGCATAAACTTTTCCAGCATTTTTAAGCTTTTCTTTAGCTTGATTAAGTTTATTACCGACTTTTTCTTTTATTCCAATATGTTTCTTACCAGCATCAGTAAGAGAACCATCCTTATTCTGATATCTTCTAACGCCCCATTTTTGTCCTTTAACTCCATGGTGCTCTAAATATAAACTATCGGTATATGACGGATAATAATCCATACAAATCGCCTCAAATCAACTTCCATTTTGATTGAAAAAATAAAATAGGAGGAAACTTTGTAGGCTTCGAACCTACGTCTCCACTAACAAAGAGTGGCGTTCTACCATTGAACTATTGGTCCGAGCTAAGTTGGGGCTCCGCGTAATGGTAAGTATCCCAACCCTCACGGGGTTTATACTCCAGTTTCCTTCTATTATAGTATAAGTAATTTTAGCGAA
>JAEEGL013747259.1_pt1 | contig 17961 bp, 16 predicted proteins | sample 9134231 | NCBI WGS metagenome assembly JAEEGL01 (sample SAMN16246548, study PRJNA631951) | gut metagenome | biome: gut microbiome; feature: rumen; material: fiber-attached | host: Bos | place: Iran: Karaj | collected 2018-10 | reverse complement strand
TCGAGGTCAAGGACGGCAAGTACGTGCTGGTCGTTTCGTTCATGGGCTATAAGGAGAGCCGCAAGGAGATTGTGGTTGCCGGCAAGCCGCTGAACGTGGGACGTATATCGCTCCAGGAAGACAGCCAAGTCCTGCAGGACGTCGAGGTCGTAGGACAAGGCAGCTCCATGCGCTTTGAACTCGACAAGAAGGTCTTCACCGTCGATCAGAATATCGCTTCGGCAGGTGCGTCCGTCACGGACGTCTTGGAGAACATCCCCTCCGTCGATGTCGATCAGGAAGGAACCATCAGTCTGCGAAACAGCGAAGATGTAGAGATATGGATCAACGGCAAACCTGCGGGTCTCAACTCCGAGAACCGCGGTCAGGTACTCCAACAGATGCCGGCCGGCACGATCGAGAAGATAGAGATCATCACCAACCCTTCAGCGAAATTCTCTCCCGAAGGTACATCAGGTATCATCAACCTCGTCATGAAGAAAGACCGCGCAGCGGGCTACTACGGCTCCGTACAAGCGGGTATCAACTATGCGCTCTCCAAGCCCTGGACAACACCTCCGGGAGGTAACGTGAGCTTTAATATCAACTTCAACGCTGGCCCTGTCGATGGTTATTTCAATGTCGGCTACCGCTACCACATCAGTAACGGCGGAAGCGTCACGGACCGTTATAACCTCTCGGGTACGGGCAGTAAGGAGTTGGACTCGACGCTTATCCAGAGCCACTTGACACAGGAAGGAACGCAGACCCATCGTGGCGGAGGAATGTTCGCTCGTGCGGGTTTGAACTTCCGCTTGGCAGAAGGACACACACTTGGCGTGTCGGGATTTGGCATGGTGAGCGACCCGAAGGTCTTTAAGATGAGCAATACCAACCATCGTACGTACACCTATGTGGATGTCATGGATGCCACGAACAACCGCTCTTACGTCCGCGATCAGGCCGGATCGGGTTCACACCCCGGAGGTAACGCAACCCTCGATTACACTTTCGAACTCGATAACCACAAGCTCTACGTCAGCGGAACGTATAATAACTTCGGTTTTAATATGTTCACCGACTACACGCAGATCGAGGAGGAGGATAGTACCTATCAGACGCAGAATAACCTCAACAACGATCAGAGCATTGAGATCAAGGCGGACTACGAGTGGAAACCGACTACCCAGAGCCGTCTGGAAGCAGGCTACGACTACACCCGCTCATGGGGAACAAGCAACGGCAACGCGTTTAATAAGATTAGCGGCGGCGAGCAAGAGCTGTATCCGTACTACACGGATTTCAACAACCTCACGCAAAACCACGCCCTGTACGTGACATACGGCAACCGCTTCTGGGATAAACTATCCATCCAGGTAGGCCTCCGCGGCGAGTACTACATGCGGCATCTGGAGTCGTTCTACAAGGACAATACCGGCGCCATACAAGACTCGTACGCATCGATGCCCAACAAACGTGACACCGCCTATTTCCAGATCTTCCCGAGTGCGTATATCAGTTATGATTTCGGTAACGGTCATGAGTTGCAACTCAACTACACACGGCGTGTGAACCGCCCACGCGGACACCAGATAAACCCGCGCATGGACTTCTCCGATAGTACGAATATCAGCTACGGTAACGTGGACTTGTTGCCGGCGTATAGCAATAACTTGGAGCTCAATTATCTCAAGACATGGGAGCGTCACACGCTCTCGGCGGGTGTCTTCTGGAAATACCGCGAGGGTGCCGTGCAGAACGTCAAATATATGGACGGCGAGGTAATGAAGAACACCTATTTCAATATCTCCACAAGACAAGAGTTAGGTGTCGAAGTCGTTGCAAAGAACCGCCTTTTCGGTGAGCTGCTGCAGCTGACCACCTCCGCTAATTTCTACTGGAACAACGTCTCTTCGGTCAACCAGACCATCTTGCACCAAGGCAAAGAGATCCCGATCAACCTGCCGGGTCAAAACATCTTCGCGGGTTCGGTTCGGCTCAACGCACAATTCCTCTTCACGAAGAATTTCAGCGGACAGATATCCGCCAACTATCGCTCGCCGCGCGTAGTGGCACAAGGTACGACGAGTCACAGCTACTCCATCGACTTGGGTCTGAGACACACCTTCCTCAACAAGCAGCTGGCACTCGCGCTCAACGTGCGAGACCTTTTGGACAGCCGTGCAAGAAGGAACAGCACCTGGGGAGACGGCTTCTGGCAGTTCAGCGAGAACAGATGGCACAGCCGTACCATCAGTTTCACCATCACCTATAACTTCGGTAACCAGAGCGGAAAACGTCGTAAGCCCGATAACAGCGAGATGAACGGCGGAGGCGATGACTTCGACGATAGCGGAAATAGCGGAGATTATTAAAATTACGAATTAAAAATTACGAATTACGAATAAATCACGTATCATAGTAGCGTGGGTAGCGAGCATAATGGCTCTTACCTCCTTTGCGCAGCAGGCGCAGAACCGACCGTACGCGGATGATAAACTCTTCCACTTCGGTTTTCAGTTAGGTGTCAACTTCGCGTCTTTCGGCGTGACCGACAGCGAGATGGAACTGACGGACCCCGTGACCGGTCTGACGGATATCTACCATGCCCGCGTAAGCAGCGTCTTGCCGGGCTTTCATGTGGGATTCATCACCGACCTCAGGCTCTGCCAGTACCTCAACTTGCGTTTCTGCCCGGGTATGCAGTTCTCCAGCCGCACGCTGACCTACAAGTCCGAGAGTGGCCGTAAGGTACAGGGCACGCCGGGCAAGACAGGACCGAACGTAGATGTCTTGGCGATGCCGGTGAACCTGCCGTTATACCTCAAATGGAGCGCCATGCGTGAGGGCAACTACCGTCCGTACGTCATCGGAGGTGGAGGCGTGAGCGTCAACGTGAGCCGCGATCGGGACAAACCCGTGCTGCTGAACATGATGGATTATTTCTGCGAAGTGGGCTTCGGTGTGGACTTCTATTTTCGATGGTTTAAGTTCTGCCCGGAGATCACGTACCGCATAGGTTTTGCGAATCAGTTAGCCCCTGCTGAAGGACGAATGGAGCTCTCTCCGCAGGATGCGTTCTACACGAACTCGCTGGCCAGGCTGACGAACCATTGTATCTGCCTGACCTTTAATTTCGAGTAATGAGACATTGGGTCGTGTACATAATATGTGTCTTGGCATTTATAGGATGCCGCGAGTACCAAATAAGCGATGATCCGTCGCTGCGTCTGGCGTTCTCAGCGGACACAATCTGTTTCGACACTCTCTTCACGGAGCAAGGTAGCGCAACCGCACAGCTGGTAGTCTATAACCCTAACAAGAACGCCCTCGTGGTGGATGAGATCTGGATGGAGGACGGTGAGGCGTTTCGCGTGAATATAGATGGTGAGCCGGCTTTGGAGCGGCTGACAGAGCTGACGATCTTCGGAAAAGACAGCGTCCTGGTCTTCCTGCGAGTGACGGATTTCGGTCCGATGGCAGAAGAAGGAGCTATTTTGATTGAAGACCGACTGCATTTTCATTTGGCTACTGGCGCCACGCAGGACGTAGTCCTGGAGGCGTACGCTGAGAATGCTACCCGGCTCGGGCAGATCGGTAGCCGCACGGAGATAGCGGGTGACTACACCTTCACGGCGCTGAAGCCGTATATACTCTTCGATACCATCCTTATCGGCGGAAAGATGACGATGGAGGCAGGCGCACGGCTCTATATGCATCAGGGCGCAAGTCTCGTAGCCTTGGGAGACGTCGAGGTGAAAGGAGAAAAAGACAAACCCGTTCTGATCCGTCCGGATCGACTGGATCATCTCTTTGACTCCGTGCCGTACCTCTACGCCGCAGGCGGATGGAACGGCTTCTACCTGCAATCCGACCAACCGCAGACCTACGATATACACCACCTCGAGGTGCTCTCGGGCAACGTCGGTATGAGTTGTGTCAGTACCTGTACCGGCCCGCTGCCGACCCTCCGAATGGATGGATGTAAGATTCATAACCATACTTTGTACGGCCTGGTGCTGGAGCACGTGGACGCGTTGGTGACGAACACGGAGATCAGTAACTGCGGCTTGTACTGCGTATATTGCAACGGCGGCAAACAGGACTTCGTGCACTCGACCGTCGCTTCCTATTTCGGCTACACAAATATCCGTATTCAGTCGGCGCAGAAAGAAAATACCGCAGCAGTATATATCGATAATCTCAGCAAGACCGGAGAACCGACCGTGACGTCGTTCTATAACTCCGTCATCACGGGTTATCTATCGAACCAATTAGTGCTCGCTACGCCGATAGAGCAGTACTACGAAGGAGTCTTCAGCCATAACTACCTCAAGAGCGACACGCTCCTTGCGTCGAGCGCAAAAGACAACACCTATTGGCAGGAGACCGACACAGCAGTTTTCCGAAACACGTTCTATAAATACAAGGAATATATCTATTATGATTTTCGTCCGGACAGCCTCTCGCCGCTGAGGGGCATAGGCGACTCGATCGTGGCTCTCCCCTATCCTACGGATAGAGAGGGTTTCTCACGGGAGTTTATCAGACCGGACGCAGGATGCTATCAATATCATCCTTAATCTGCGCCTGCAGCTCTTGCAGGGAATCAAAATGCTTCTCGTCACGGATAAAACGGACGAAGCGGATCTTCAGTTGTGCACCATACAGATCGCCTTTGAAAGAAGGTATATAGACCTCGATGAGGCCGTTCTGGTCGATATTCACAAACGCAGGCGCATCTTCGCGTACGGGAGTCGTGACAGTCGCCATATAAACACCGGTCTTAGGAGTGATCTTCTCTGGCGCAAGAGGACGAATGTTCGCCGTAGGAAAACCGATCGTGTGCCCCACTCCTTTGCCATGCACCACCTCGCCAAAGATGGAATAAGGACGGCCTAAGAGTTCGTTGGCAAGGGCGATGTTTCCATTCTCAAGCGCAGAGCGGATCTCCGTGGAAGAGACGTGAAACTCGCCATCGACAAACTCACCCATGGTGATCACCTCCACGCCGCACACCTCTCCTACACGGCGGTAGTCCTGAGGACGACGGAGACGGTCCGAACCGAAACGATGGTCGTAACCCATAACGAGCACACTGACGTCGTAACGCTCATGAAGAAAAGTCATAAACTCCTGCGCCGTGAGAGCATGAATCTCCTTAAAAGGCAACATCAGCACTTCGCCGAAAGCCGACAGTAGTTTCTGCCGCTCCTCACGGGAGGTAAGCATGGCGGGCTGATAATCGGATTGCAAAGTCGCCCGGGGATGGTTGTCAAAAGTGACGATAAGGGGTATAAGTTCACGCTCCTGCGCCAAACGACGCAGGTGGTCAAAGAGAAACTGATGCCCACGATGAACACCGTCAAAAAAACCGATCGTTGCAATCTTCCCTTTCACCATTCACCTTTCACCTTTCGCCTTTACTCTTCCTCGTAATAACCATGTTCGATGCCGTATTGCAGTTCGGCATCCTGAATGAGTTGGATCTGCACGCCGGAGATAGCGCGACCATCTTCCTTCGCGGCACGCAGGACATAGTTGAGCTGCTCCGTTTCATCCACCTCGCCGTCTAAATACTCCATCTCGCCGGTTGCTTCATCAACCTTCACAAGGCCTTGCTCCTCGAGGAAATCATCCATGGCGTCAAGCACAAAAAGGATGTCATCCGCCGTTAATGAACCGCGGTCTGCGGCAGGGATTGCAGAATAGATAAACTCCACCAACTCCTGCTCTTCGGGCTCCAAAAGAGCCATTTCAATCGTGTTGTTTTCCATAAATCCTTCTAAAAACGCTGCAAAGATACGAAATTATTTGCATATATGCAAAAAAAGTAGTAATTTTGTGGCAAAATTACGAGAATATGAGTGAATTTTGGAAACGAACCCTCTCCGGTGCGGTATATGTAGCCGTGGTAGTGGGCAGTATTTTATATGACGGAATTATCTTCATGGCTTTGTCTATAGTACTCGCTTTTTTTGCGCTACGGGAGTACAATAGCCTGACCCATCCGCGGTGCGTGATGGATTTCTTCAGCGAGATGAGCGCAGTGCTGTGTGTATTCCCGTTGGTGACGGCATGGTGCTACGGCTCGTTTAATCCCTGGACCTTGCTGACTTTGTTGCTACCGGTAGGCATCCTGATTGCGGAGCTATGGAATAAAGAGGAGAACCCGATTCAGCAGTGGGGACATTTCCTCATCGGGCAGATGATGATTGCGTTGCCTTTTGCGCTGATGAACGTCCTTTGTCATATCGACCGGTATTTATTACTCGCGGTCTTTGTGCTGATCTGGGTGAACGACTCGGGTGCATACTGCGTAGGCGTACTGACAGCGAAGAAGATGCCGGGCGGCAATCATAAGATGTTCCCCCGCGTAAGTCCGAAGAAGAGCTGGGAAGGTTTGTTCGGCGGCGTGGCATTCACGATAGGCGCAGCGTTCATCCTCAACCGCTACGGATGGTTTGACGCCATCACGAAGGAAGGATACGAACTGCTGATTGCAGGAGTTTTTGCGCTTATCGTCAGCGGTTTCGGGACCTTGGGCGATCTCATGGAGAGCCTGTTCAAGCGCAGTTTAGGCGTCAAAGACAGCGGTAAGTTTCTGCCCGGACACGGCGGTGTATTAGACCGTTTTGACTCAATATTATTAGCGGCACCGATGGCGTTACTATTCGTTATGATGATGATCTTATGCTAAAAGGACTGGTAAAGATACTATCCCGTATGCCGCTCAGCGTGCATTATTTCTTTGCGGATTGGTTAATCTACCCGCTAATTTTTCACATTGCGCGCTACAGAAGGAAGATGGTCATGAAGAACCTGCGGCTGTCGTTCCCGGAGAAGAGTGAGGACGAACGGCTGGCGATTGCCAAGGCGTTCTATCATCAGTTCTGCGACACGATCGTGGAAACCATCTACGGCTCCACGCGCAGCAACGCGGAGATCAAGGAGCGTGAGGTGTTTGTGAACGCAGAGGAAGTCAACCGCGCAGCCAAAGAGCACGGCGGATGCATCGTGATGATGGCGCATATGGGTAACTGGGAGTGGAAAGCCTCCTGCCAACAATGGTTCGACCCCGAAGTGACGGAGATGAATGGTTATCGCAAGCTCAAGAACAAAGCGATGGACGAGTTGATGATTTTCATACGGGAGAAACGCGAAGGGGTGTTAGTGGAGAAACAACGCCTCTTAAGGGAGATGGTACGCTTCCGCGCAGAGAAGCATCCGATAGTGCTCGGTCTCATCGCGGACCAGAAACCACGCCCGGAAGTGACGCGCACGTGGGTGACGTTTCTCCATCAAGATACGGGGTTCTTGGATGGCGGCGAGATCATGGGAAAGAAGTTCAACTACCCAGTTTTCTGCCTGCACGTGAGCCGTCCTAAACGCGGGTACTACGTCTCGCGGTTCGACCTAATCACCATGACTCCGCAAGAGACAGCCGAGGGAGAGATCACTACGGCATACGCGCGGCTCCTGGAGCAGAATATCCTGGAAGAACCGGCTCTGTGGCTCTGGACGCATAACCGTTGGAAATGGAAAAGATGAAGTGTAGCATAATCATATTAAACTGGAACGGAGCTCAGATGCTGCGGACGTACCTGCCGTCGGTAGTAAAGAGCTGTCAGCTATCAGCCATCAGCAATCAGATTGAAGTCGTGGTGGCGGACAACGGCTCGACGGATGACAGCTTAGAGGTGCTGCAGAAGGAGTTTCCGACCGTTCGGACAATCGTCTTGGATAAGAACTACGGCTTTGCCGAAGGCTACAACCGCGCGATAGAAGCCCTCTCCGGCTCCCCCATAGAGGGTGAAAGTGAATATACCGTGCTGCTGAACTCGGACGTGGAGACACCGGAAGGATGGCTCACTCCCCTACTCGATTACATGGACGCACATCCGGAGGTGGCAGCGGTACAGCCGAAGATACGCAGTTGGAAAGACAAGCGCTTTTTCGAGCACGCAGGTGCTGCAGGAGGCTACCTCAATCCTTTAGGTTACCCCTACTGCCGTGGAAGACGGTTCGGACGCGTGGAAGAAGATCACGGCCAGTACGACACAGTAGCAGAGATAGAATGGACATCCGGCGCATGCATGTGCGTGCGCACGAAAGTATATAAGGAGTCAGGCGGACTCGATGCATCGTTCTTCGCCCATATGGAGGAGATAGACCTCTGCTGGCGGATGCGAAACCAAGGATGGAAACTTGTCTGCGTACCGGCAAGCACCGTGTATCACCTCGGTGGAGGATCGCTCAACTATGGCAACCCGCGGAAGGTTTATCTCAATTTCCGCAACAACTTGCTGATGATCTACAAGAATTGCCGATGGCGGTGGTGGGTACTGAGCGTACGGTTCTTCTTAGACTACGCAGCAGCAACGATGTTCCTCCTCACGGGCAAAAAGGACTCCGCAAAAGCGGTCTGTCAGGCAAGAAGAGATTATCGAAAAATGGTAAATGGTAAATGACCAAATGGTACATGGTAAATGACCAAATAGTAAATGGTAAATGACCAAATAGTAAATGACTTTATGGGATTTTTTGGATTTTTTAACAGAGAGAAGAAAGAGACCCTCGATAAGGGTCTGGAGAAAAGCAAAGAGTCGGTGCTCTCGAAAATCGGGCACGCTATCGCCGGCAAATCAACGATAGATGACGATGTGCTGGATAACTTGGAGGAGGCGCTGATCACCTCTGATGTCGGCGTGGAGACTACGCTGCGGATCATCGAGCGAGTGCAGGAGCGCGTCAAAAAAGATAAATATATCGGTACGGAGGAACTGAATCGGCTGTTGGTCGATGAGATATCCTCGTTGCTGCAGGAGAACAACGTGGCTGACGTACCGGATTTCGAGGCGGAACTTCCTGCCAAACCCTATGTGATCATGGTCGTAGGCGTGAACGGCGTGGGTAAGACCACGACCATCGGTAAACTTGCATACCAATACAAAGCAGCGGGCAAGAAGGTCTATTTAGGTGCAGCGGACACCTTCCGTGCGGCCGCGGTAGAGCAGTTATGTATATGGGGCGAGCGCGTAGGCGTGCCGGTCATCAAACAGCAACAGGGGTCCGACCCGGCATCGGTTGCCTTCGATACCTTGCAGTCCGCCAAAGCGAACGACGCAGATGTCGTGCTCATCGATACCGCCGGACGACTCCATAACAAGATCAACCTGATGAACGAGCTGACGAAGATCAAGAACGTCATGCAAAAAGTGGTACCGGACGCGCCACACGACGTAATGCTCGTCTTAGACGGCTCGACAGGTCAGAACGCCTTCGAACAGGCGCGACAATTCACGGCAGCCACGCAAGTATCGTCACTCGCCATCACGAAGTTAGACGGCACGGCGAAAGGCGGCGTGGTCATCGGCATTTCTGACCAGTTCAAGATTCCCGTACGGTACATCGGACTGGGTGAGCAAATGACCGACCTGCAGGTCTTCAACCGCGTAGAGTTCGTGCGGTCCTTATTAGGGAACATCAATTAAACACATCATATCATGGAAAACTACAGAATCGAATCGGACTTGTTAGGTGAACTGCAAGTCCCTCAAGACGCATACTACGGCGTGCAAACGCAACGTGGTATCAACAACTATCAGATCTCTAATCTTAAGATGTCGGACTTCCCGGAGTACATCATCGCCATGGCATATATCAAACTCGCGGCGGTGGAGGCAAACCATGAGTTAGGGGTCATCAATGACGAGATCTACGAGGCGATTGCGCAGGCCTGCCAGGAGATTATCGACGGGAAGATGCATGACCAGTTCCCCACAGATATGGTACAAGGCGGCGCGGGAACGACGGTGAACATGAACGCCAATGAGGTCATCGCGAACCGTGCGTTGGAGATCATGGGACATCAGCGCGGAGAGTATCAATACTGTTCGCCGAACGACCATGTCAACTGTGCTCAATCGACCAACGACGCCTACCCTTCTGCTTTCCGCTATGCCTTCATCCGCATGAACAAAGGGCTGGTATCCGAACTCCAGCTGCTCATCGGGTCGCTCCGTAAGAAAGGCGACGAGTACAATAACTCCATCAAGATGGGTCGTACGCAGTTGCAAGACGCCGTGCCGATGACGAGCGGACAGGAGTTCCATGCCTTCGCCAATAACCTCGAGGAAGAGGTAGCTAACCTCGGACGGAACGTCAAGCTGCTGTACGAAATCAACATGGGCGGTACAGCTATCGGTACGGGTCTGAACGCTCGGGCGGGTTACGCAGAACTGTGCATCAAGAAGATGTGCGAGCTGACCGGCGAACCTTTTGAGTTAGCCAGCGACCTTGTCGAGGCAACGCCGGACACCGGTGCGTACGTCAGCTATTCGGCAGCACTCAAACGCCTCGCCGTCAAACTCAGCAAGACCTGTAACGACCTGCGTCTTATGGCTTCCGGTCCACGGTGCGGTCTGCATGAGATCAACCTGCCACCAATGGCTCCCGGTAGCTCAATCATGCCGGGCAAGGTGAACCCCGTCATCCCAGAGGTCACTAACCAGGTATGCTTCAAGGTCATCGGTAACGACACTGCCGTCACCTTCGCCGCCGAGGCAGGACAACTGCAGCTGAACGTCATGGAGCCGATCATCACAGAGTGTATCTTCGAGTCCATCACCTGGCTCAGGAACGTGATGAAGATCCTCCGCAAGAAATGTATCGACGGTATCACCATCAACAGCGAGCATAACGCCGCTACCGTCAGACACTCCATCGGTATTGTCACGGCGCTCAATCCCGTCATCGGCTACAAGGCCTCGACGAAGATCGCCAAAGAGGCGCTCGAGACCGGTAAGGGTGTGTATGACCTCGTGTTGGAACACGGGCTGCTGAGCAAAGAGCAGCTGGACAAACTGCTCGACCCGGAGAACATGCTCGCAGCGCATTAAGAAGAAAGTCGAAAGAAAAAGGATGACCTCGATTGGGGGTCATCCTTTTTGTTTTATCTGCGTCTGCCGCCTCCGCCGGAGGAAGCACCGCCGCCTCCACTGCTTCTGCCACCGCCGCTGTAGCCACCGCCTCCGGAGTATCCTCCGCTAGAACGGCCACCGCCGCTGTAGGTGCTGGAGCCGCTGCTACGGCTGCCTCCGTATGAGGAACTGCTGGACGTTCTGGTCGAACTAGAAGAACTGGTCGTTCTGGAGGGACTTATCGCACTCGTTGATCTGGAAGGACTCGAGGTGCGCGTAGCAGAGGACGTTCGGGTCGTGCTTGCCGTGCTCGATGTGCTTGCCGTGCTCGAGGTGGAGCGACCTACTGCGCTCGTCGAACGAGTTCTCGTCGAGCCGGAAGTGCGGGTCGTACTCGCAGTCGTAGCGGTAGTCGGGCTGGTCGTTCTGCTGGACGTACGGGTCGTGCTCGCGGTTGTAGCAGTCGAGCTCGAAGGACCGGAGGTTCTCGTCGTTGCGCCGGATGTTCTCGTCGTGCTGCCGAACGTGTTACGAGCGGTTGCAGGAGTGGCTGTACGAGCCGAAGTGCGGGCGCCTTCTGCCGGAGCTGCTACGCGAGCGCTGGTACGGGTAGTCGTAGTACTGCGTATCTCCCGTGCGTTCGTTAGACCGCTGTTGCGTCGTGTGAAAGAGCGATCGGGATGCGCCGTGGCGTACTCTCTGCGGGCTACGTTCCGATGCAGGTCATAGTAGCCGTGACGTACTTCCCGTGCGTGACGGAATGAGCAGCAATAGTGGTGGTGATGATAGGTGTAGCAACGATGCCAGTACCAGTCATGTGCCCAGCAAGCGTGTGCGTACCACCATCCCGGCCAATAGCCCCAGTACCAAGGAGAATGCCATGCATACCATGCGTCAGACCAGAACCAATCGTAGATGATCGGACGATAGACGTAAACCGGCTCTATCACGTAGTTCGTACCATAGACATACTCGTCGCCAACTACCTGAACGGAAACCTCGTTCTGCTCATCTTTCTCCACATATATGGAGGCTACGTCCTGGAAGATATCCTTCGCCAGCACCGCCTGCAAAACGATCAGACGCTTGTTACCCTCGCCGGTCTCTACGACACGAAGATAATCGACTTGCCCGTCGCCGTTCAGATCCAAGTTACAGAACGCGCTGTCCGGGTTGTTGAGCATCGTCTCGAACTCCTCCAGGTTCTTAGCCTCTGCGAACAGTTTAGCTACAACCTTCAGATCGAGTCCTTCAGAGATGTCGGTACTCTTAGCGGAAACAGTGACTGTCTCTTCCGCCCATAATGCTGTGCTCACGAGCATCAGCGTCATCAGAAGTGTAGTTAATTTTTTCATAATTGTAATGTTTTAAATGGTTTTCGAAATCTCGATAAATCGATATATCGGTACTTCGTTACCCTGATCCTTCAAATACCGTGCCAAAACCTCAGACGAGCTTCAAATCATGGTGCATTTTTTCTTTTTTGGTCCGCATGTATCGCACGTTCCAGCGGTTCGGTTGGATCTCTATAGGCACGTTCTCGACGATCTCGATGCCGTAACTCTCCAGCCCAACACGCTTCACAGGATTGTTGGTCATGAGCCGCAGTTTGCAGGCACCCATCTTGCGAAGTATCTGCGCGCCCACGCCGTAGTTGCGTTCGTCAGGACGGAAGCCCAGATGGATATTCGCCTCCACGGTGTCGTCGCCCTGCTCTTGGAGTTTGTACGCGCGGATCTTATTCATCAGACCGATACCGCGGCCCTCTTGGTTCATATAGACGATGATACCCTTGCCTTCCGCCTCGATCATCTGCATCGCTTTCTTCAGTTGCTCGCCACACTCGCAGCGTTGGGAACCGAAGATGTCTCCGGTCATGCAGGACGAGTGCACGCGGCAGAGCACCGCTTCGTCCTCCGTCCACTCGCCTTTGGTCAGCACCACATGCTCTAATCCCGTCGTCAAGTCGCGGAACGGCGTGAGCATGAACTCTCCGCTCTGCGTCGGCAGGAAGACCGTCTCGCCGCGCTCAATAAGACCGCTCTCTTGACTCTCGCCTCTTGACTCTTGGCTCTCGCCTCTTGACTCATGACTCTCCTTCTCCAGCCGATAGGCGATGAGGTCCTTGATGGTGATGATCTTCAGGTCGAACTCCTTCGCCACCTCTTGCAGCTGGGGCATACGCGCCATGGTGCCGTCGGCGTTCATGATCTCTATCAGCGCCGCTGCCGGCTGAAAACCAGCCAGTCTCGCCAGATCGACACCTGCTTCGGTATGACCTGCACGCTGCAAGACACCTCCTGCGCGGGCGTACAACGGATTGATATGTCCCGGACGGCCGAAAGTCTCCGGCTTGGAAGCCGGGTCGGCTAACGCACGGATAGTAGCCGCGCGGTCGGCAGCTGACACACCGGTCGTGCAGCCTTCCAACTTATCTACCGTCACGGTGAACGGCGTACCAAGCATCGAGGTGTTATTCGCCACCTGGTGCATCAGGTCCAACTCAGCGCAGCGTTGCTCCGTGATCGGGCAACACAACACCCCACGTCCGTGTTGGAGCATGAAGTTCACCTTCTCCGGGGTGATAGCCTCGGCAGCGATTATGAAATCTCCTTCGTTCTCGCGATCCTCGTCATCCACGACGATCACGAATTTACCTTTTTTGAAGTCTTCTAAGGCTTCCTCTATAGTATTTATTCTCATAATTCTTAATGGTTGTCATGAACCTCTTGGCTTTGATAGCCCATGCTTCGGGATTGAACAAAGGCGAGTCTGTCGCAGCTTTGTAGGTCAGGAAGATACCCGTCGGCAGGAGCACAAACGAACTGAGCCACATACCCGCCCACGTCGGCCACAGAGCTTCGCGGGCCATCTTGTATCCCGTGTTGTCGATGATATAATAGACGATGAACAGGATGACGGAGATCACTACCGGTGCGCCTAAACCGCCTTTGCGGATGATCGCTCCCAATGGTGCACCGATAAAGAAGAAGATCAGGCACGCGAAGGCGAGCGTGAACTTCCTATGCAGCTCGATGGCGTGCTTGCGGATGTAGCGGTCGGCGTCCTCCAGAAGGATGGCATTATAATCCACTTGATCGCGGTAGTTCTGCGCCTTCTCCTGTGCGATGGAATAAACATGCCGTTGTTGCTCAAGGGTGAAAGACGCCCAGAGCGAGTCCAAGTCATGCGTCCGTCGCTCTTCCTCCGTGATCGTCGTGGGCACAGGCACTTTCGTGCGCGCGAAGTCGCGACCGAAATAACGCTCATCAAGCATCCGCTCGCTCTGTTCGCGACTCGTGGCACGCGACACCTCCTGGACGGAGTCGATGGATTGTATCAACTGCGCGACGTTCTTACTCACGTGCTGGTCTTCCAACAGCGACTCGTCGTATCGGTTGAAGTCCGTCGCAAAATCTATGATGATGCGCTTGTACGCGAACGTCTCCCGGCGATAGGGGATGCTGTTCGTCGAGCCCGTGGCGCGTTGTTGTTTCTTATTCAGGTTTTCAAAGGACTCGCCGCTGATGAGATCTAACATCAGGTATCGCTTGTCAGCGCTGGTGCTCAGCCGACCCGTGTCAGCAACCATCACCTTCGCGTTCGCAAAACCGTCCGAGTAGTCGTAGATCATGATGTTCAACAGATCGCCATGACTCGTCTTCTCGCGCACGTAGATGTGGTAGCCGCTGATCTCGTCGTAGAACTCCCCCACGGGGATCTGCAACTCCGGGCTCTTCTGCCTCAGAGAAAAGATCAGCGCCCAGAGTTTCATCTGCGACTTGGGCAGGACGTTGTTGCTAAAAAAAAACGCCCCGACGCTCAGTAAAGCTACCGCAAAAGCTAACGGACGCAAGATGCGGAAGAGCGAGATCCCGGCAGCCTTCATCGCCGTAAGTTCGAATTTCTCCGCCAGGTTACCAAACGAGATAAGCGAACTGAGCAGGATGGCTAACGGCAGCGCTAATGGTACGACCGACGCCGCGGCGTAGATAAAGAACTCTGCCAAAACGTCCAAGCCTATACCCTTGCCTACCAGGTCGTTCACGTGCATCCACATGAACTGCATCAGCAGGATGAAGATCGCAATAAAGAAAGTAGCCAAAAACAGCCCCAGAAAATTCCGGAGCAAGTAAATGTCTATTTTCTTTATCAGTCTCATCATTCTTAGGTCTTCCTAGGTCTTCCTAGGTATTCCTACCCTTTCAGATTTTCCTTCACGAAGATCAGCGGCAGCAGGTCTGCGGCAGACTCAAAGACATACGTCTCTTCCTCGCCGTAGAGCAGCACCTCCATCTTCCCGCCGTAGCGGTGTTCGGTTTCGAGCATTACCTGCCGGCAGGCGCCACAGGGTGCACCCGGCTCTTTGGTAAAATGTCCGCCCGTGAAACACGCGATAGCTAATTTCATCACCGGCTCCTCGGGGTATTGTGCACCGGCAGCAAAGAGCGCGCTACGCTCTGCGCAAAGACCACTCGGGTATGCGGCATTCTCCTGGTTGCAGCCGCGGATCACTTCGCCGTTCGCTAACTTCGCCGCCGCACCCACATGGAAATGGCTGTACGGGCAGTAGCTGTGCTTCGTCTGCTCCTTGGCGATGGTCAGTACCTCGCGCTGCTCGTCCGTCAACTCGTCCCAACGGTAAGCCCGCATCTTCGTGGTCAGATTGTATTCTTTCATACTATAGATTGGTTAATTACACTTTCGACTTTCTACTTTCTACTTTCGACTCTCGGCTCTCGACTCTCAGCTCTCAACTCTCAGCAACTCTCAAACTGTTTAAGGAAGCGCACGTCGTTCTCGGAGAACAGACGCAGGTCTTTCACTCTGTATTTGAGGTTCGTGATACGCTCTACGCCCATACCGAAGGCATAGCCGCTGTACTCCTTGCTGTCGATACCGCAGGCCTCGAGGACGTTCGGATCGACCATACCGCAACCGAGGATCTCCACCCATCCTGTCCCTTTGCAGAACGAGCAGCCCTTGCCGCCGCAGATGTTACATGAGATATCCATCTCGGCGCTCGGCTCCGTGAACGGGAAATAAGAAGGACGCAAGCGGATCTTCGTCTCCGGACCGAACATCTCTTTCGAGAAATACAGCAACGCCTCACGCAGGTCAGCGAAGCTCACGTTCTTGTCAATATAGAGTCCCTCCACCTGATGGAAGAAACAGTGTGCACGTGCCGAGATGGCCTCATTACGATAGACACGACCCGGGCAAAGGACACGGATCGGCGGCTTCTGGCTCGTCATCACGCGCGTCTGCACCGAACTCGTGTGCGAACGCAGCAGCACATCCGTCGGTTTCTGAACACCCATCTCTTTCTCGATGAAGAAGGTATCCTGCATGTCGCGCGCCGGGTGCTCAGGAGCGAAGTTCAGCATGCCATACACGTGCTTGTCGTCCTCTACCTCCGGACCTTGCGCAATCGTAAATCCGATTCGCGAGAAGATATCTTCTATCTCCTCACGCACCAACGACAGCGGGTGGCGCGTGCCTAACGCAATAGGATCCGGCGTACGCGTCAAGTCCAGTTTATCCGCCTCGGCCTGCTTTGCCTCGAACTGCTCACGCAACTCGTTGATCCTTCCCTCCGTCTCCTGACGAAGCTGGTTCAGCAGCTGACCTAACTCACGTTTCTGATCATTCGGTACCGTGCGGAACTCATTGAAGAGCGCCGTGATCTCACCTTTCTTACTGAGGTATTTGATACGCAATGCCTCTAACTCCTCGGCATTATTCGCCTGTATCTCCGACACCTGCGACAATAATGTTTGAATAGTATCTTTTAAAGCCATAATACGGTTAATTTACAAATAGCGTGCAAAGGTACAAAAATTTTTGCATATATGCAAATAAAATCAAAGATTTTTAGGAATTAGGGGTAAAAAAGCGACCACGGTGAAAGATTTCTAAAAATCCGCGACTGACAGTACGTAGAGGTCGCGGTCACGTCGCGGTCATATCGCGGTTTTGAGCAGTAAATAGGCCTCAAATAGGCCGTAATTAGGCAGTTATAGGGTGGATGTCGGGATAACATCCCGACGCAATGGACGCTGTTTCTGCCGCATAGCATGCGGCGCAATAGACGAAAGTTTTTAGGGTGAGCGGCTGAGCAGATGAGCAGCTCATTATGTAAATATCACACACACGCGTGGGTGTGTATAGTTTAAGAAAACAACTGCTCATCTGCTCATCTGCTCTATGACCGACCTTCAATGTTTCTGTTAGCATTTACCTCCTCTAATCCCCTCTCTCTTACTATCCATCCGCGCGTCTTGCCATGATTCATCTGCTTGCTCTGGAAGCCTGCCTGCTGCAGCACCGCCAGCACCTCCCGCGCCGTGATCTGCAGCCCGCTCTCCGCCGAGCAGTCGCAGACGATATCGTTCACATCCGCCGTCGTGATGTCTGTCCAATTAGTAATCATCAGTAGTAAAATAATTATAGGGGCATTCATAACAATTGTAATATTCTCTTGCGATATTCTCTTTGTCAATAGAGTTGAGTTCGTTTTTATTCCATTTATCAAGTTCTACTTGATCACCTTGGCGTGCTTTTTCTTCACCACGTTCGTTTATACTCAAGTGAAGGAACATAATTTTTGAGAATAAGAAATAATTGCTTAGGTTTTATATAATACTGCCAATCTTCTATTTGATATTCTGAATTCTTAGTCTTTATGTAGCAGTCCATACCATATCTTCGTATTGAGAAGTGGAGAGTACGAATCTCATTACACAAGATTACTGTCCCACTTGGTAAGACTACTTTCTGCTTCGATAATTCTATTGGCTTTGGTTTATTATGAAACCATTTCCACCGTTGATATGCGTTGAAAATACAAATGAGCAAAGTGATGACAGAAAAAACTATTATAATTGGATAAAAACGTATGTTTCGACTTAGCAGAAAAACACAAGCACCTAAAATACAACAGCCACCTAAAACTTCGCTAATTATGTTAATATAACATCTTTTCTTATTTGCAAAAATAAGACAAGATTTATCAGTATAGGAAATATTCATATTATTTAATTTCATTTTCTACACAATT
>JAEEGL013335997.1_pt1 | contig 17961 bp, 13 predicted proteins | sample 9134231 | NCBI WGS metagenome assembly JAEEGL01 (sample SAMN16246548, study PRJNA631951) | gut metagenome | biome: gut microbiome; feature: rumen; material: fiber-attached | host: Bos | place: Iran: Karaj | collected 2018-10 | reverse complement strand
TCCAACGAGTGCTACACGAACGAGGAAATCTTTGCCTTCTTCCAAGAGCACCTCACTTCTGAACTCAAAGCGCGTTCCTTCCGACTCTCTTCCTCTCGCATCCCCTTGGAGCACCCCTTCGTCCAAGCCTGCATCCAAGAAGGCCTCACCCCCTTCGGCTCTCCAACCCTGAGCGACCAAGCCCTCATGCGCTTCCCTTCCCTCAAACTTGGCCCAGGCGAGTCGTCCCGTTCCCATACCGCCGACGAGTACATAAAAATCAGCGAGATAGACAGGGCTATCTCGCTGTACACGAAGTTGCTGGGGAGCATGTAAGGGGGCTTATCCTCTCTCTTCCACCCATTTCCTGAAGAAGGGGTCTTCTATTTCGTATCGGTCGGTCTTGATGACATAGCCCTGCTTCATCAGTTTTTTGAGAATACTGAAGGTTGTGCTGGTGGGAATAGTGCGGTCAGTCAAAGGATTACTGCCATTGGGCTTGCTCAGTTCTTGTAGCACACGGCGGTCGGACTTGTTGAAGTTGAGCCAAAGCCGCTCGAAATCAAGGTCATGGAGCGTGACGAGCCTTTCGACGGCTTTGGGGATGATGTCTGTCGTCTCATGTTCGTAGTTGACCAAGTCCCATACTTGGGCAGCAATTTGTTGCGTGTAATAGGGATGGCAGCCAGTGAAGGCAAGGATGTCTTCTGCCAAATCGTCGTTCAATCGTTCCGATACGTATTGTCTAAAGTCTTCGTAAGGAATCTTTGCCAATCGCATCAGTTGTCCAAAGTGATAGAAAGGCGACTTTTTCTTCTCGAAGATGCTTTCCATCATTGATTCTTGACTTCCCAAGAAGACGTAGTTAATGTGTTTGTGCGTCTGCATGATGGAACGCAGTTGTTTGTCGAACCCCTTGGCAATGTTCGTGACCTCTTGAAACTCATCTAGCACGACAATAAGGCGGTTCTTCTCAGTGCTGACCTTCTGTAATAATTCCATTGCGTCTTCCAACATCACGTCGGTGTTCATGGAGGGGTTAAACGAGACATCCACTGCACCATTCATGGGGTTGGTTGAGATGGTGGGTACGACACGGAAGTGCGTCATCAGGTGCTTGAGTCTTTCACCGGGATAAAGTCTGAAAAGGGCACTCATTAATCGAATGGTGAAATTTTGAACGCTTGTCACGTTCTGCATGTTGATGATGACATGCTTGCGTTCAGTCTGTTCGAGGGCTTTGTTGACAAGGCTCGACTTGCCGAAGCGTCGAGGGCTTATCAGCACCAGATGGTTCTCGCTCCGCAGAATTTGTAGTACGTATTGTAGTTCCTTTTTTCTGTCGGTGAAGTACTGACCATCGACGATAGTGCCGAATTTGAAAGGATTTTCCATATTGCGAAGTTTTTCGTTGCGAAATTTTTCGCAAAGGTAGGGAAAGATTTCGGACTAACAAAAAAATAGCACCTTTTTCTTTGAGTGAGCATCGAAATCAGCGAGATAGACAATGCCATCTCGCTGTACACGAAGTTGCTGTCTTCGTTGCAGTAACCGCTATCAGTTATTGATTTTCTTTCTGTGCCTCTTTGTCACATCCAAATCCCAGTCATCTATTATTGGCACATCGGGTAGGAGGAGGGTGCGGTAGTGGGCAAGGAGTTCGTGGATGGTGGGCATCAATGATTGCAGAAGTTCGTGGTCATCCGTATTTATTGCTTCACGGATTTTATTGAATGTGCTTGTTAGCTCCTTGCAAGTGCGTGACCCATTATCGGAACTTATGGCATATTTGTCGCCAAAAACTGTGCTCCAAATGAAGTAGTAGCTTGTTCCATCAAGCGTCGCGTAGTCGGGGTCGAACTGGGCAGAAGTGTAAACCGCCAGCTTGTGGAGGCATTGGATGGAGTCGTAGATGGTTTCGGCCACCTTCATCTTGTGGGTGTGGAACGTCACCTTCTTGCCTTTTTTCTTGCTTCCGTCCCACCGTTGCTCCAAATAGACTAATGCCGTGTCTTTAGGACTATAGGAGAAGCCGTGTGGGGGAGCAAAGGAGGGGCGTGCGATGAAGAGGTGGCGATAGCAGGGGAGTGTGTCGGTCATCTTGTCCCGCTTCTCATCGTAGGCATTGTACGCCTTCTCTCTCTTCTTTCGTGCTTTTTCGGCCTTTTTTGCACCGGACACGTTGGGCTCATAATATCCTGTCCACCAACGTTTGGCTTCTTTGTTCATTCCATATCGGAAAGCCTCGATGAAAGGGGCGTTGATTTCTTTGCCTTTTCGATAATGGGGCAGTCCTGATGCCGTGAGCAGTCGGTCTGTTCGCTGGATTCCAGGGGTTTGGGCAGTGGCGCTGATGACGATGAGTGCCAACAGCATGAAGGTGAGGGTTCTTTTCATGGGGCAGTTTTTTTAGTGTACCACATACTGGCTGGCAATCCGGTTGAAGAGTGGTGTGGAGTCGGTCACGCGCTCCCATATTTCGTAGTCGGTGCGGTAGCCGTCGAGGTGGACTTCCATGGCGAAGCAGTCTTTGGAGAGCCAGATGATGGCGTTCCGATGGCCTCCAGTGAAGCCTTGCTGTGAGTTGAAATGTGCCATCATGATTTCCTTCTTGCCATTATAGCCGACAAGTTCGACGGAGCCACCCCTGTTTCTGTTGCTGTACATGATGGCGCAGTTGGGAGTGAAGATGATGTATCCGATGTTCGCTTTGTACCTATCGTCTTCGTGGAGCTTCTTCAGTTGCTGTTTGGTGTTGCACAGTTCGTCCATCATCCCCACCATCCGCCATGTGCCGATGAAGGGACACTTTCGGTCGATAGCGTTGGGCGACATAAGGGCATCGAGAATCGTTTTTGCGTTCTCGGAATATTTTCCCGACTCGTAAAACTCGGTACACCAGTCGTTGTTGGGGAAGTAGAGGTGGAACGGGTAGGTGCTCCACCACTTTTGTGTAAAGTGCTCGGCATTGCTGTCGAAGATGCGGGTGGCGGTGGTGTCGTTGGCATCGGGTTCTTCGCCTGTGTAGTTGAACACTTTTGAGTCGTTCTTGCCCAGCGAGAAGCGGCTGCCCTGCATGGCGAGCATCAGCGTGACGCTGTCCGTACATATTTTATATTGGTCGAACGGTGCCGAGATGCGTGTGCCAGTTTTGTCGATAATCTCTATGAGTTTGTACACGCCACGAGGGTTCTCGGTGGGTTGTTGCTGAGCCATGCCGAATGTCGGCACGAAGGTGATGGCAGCTGTGGCCATCAGGTGGATAAAGGTAGTTTTCATTGTGTGAGTATTTTAGGAGTTAAGAATTTCGTATTACCACCAGAGAAACTGTACTTGCGGAAAACGTTGGCGGATGCTGTCTTTCTCGCTCTCGGTGAGCTTTCTCTCGTCGGCGATGATGAGCTGGTCGATGGTGAGGTTGTCCATCCAGTCAGGCAGCACGATTTTGTCGGTGAAGACGAGGTGCAGTTGCCTAATGTGCTTCAGCTGGGCAAGCATTTCGGGCACCTCTTTTACGCGGATGTGGATGCCCATGATGCTGCCCTCTTGATCCATTTTCTTCCATTGTGTCAGAATGTCGTCGCTACTCTCGGTCATGCGCACCAGCCAGCCCATCTTTGGGGTGATGGCATGGGTGAGGGTATCGACCTCTGCACCCACAAAGCCAGCCATGAGTTCCATTGGCGTTTCTTGGATGATGGCTCCGTTGGTGGGGCTGACGGTTTGGTACTTGAAGTTCACTCGAACCCTTTCCGATGGCATACTCTTGGTGTGTGCTATTTGGTCGAGCGTCTGTCCGTTCTCGTCGGGGAAGAGTTTGAGTAGCCAACCGTCAAGTTTCGTTGGTTTCTTGTTGCTGCAAGCCCCACCTTCCAGTTTGTCCGGTCTTGTTTGCTTGACGATGCTCTGCCAGAATCGCTGATTGGGGTGTCCTTTCGCCGCCTCGACAAATTCGGTCAGGATGGGCGTGAGGCTATCCGTCCATTCGCCTAAACCATACTGTTTCAGTCGTTGGGTCTTGTCCAGAACCTGTTGCCAGTCTTTGGGTGTTCCAGTCAGCGTCACCGTCGGGATGCCGCAAGCTATACGCATCACGATATACTCGAAGTAGGACTTTACTGTCTCCATCAGCGTGATTTCCGAGGCGATGCGTTCGGTGGCTTCAGTGGTGGAGAAGTCGGCCGTGATGGTCTTGGCGATGTCGCCTTTGGAATGTTGGCTTATTTGTGCGGTGAAACCGTCCATCAGCGTCTCCCAATCGGCATCTTCCGACAGCAAATCCTTGTCCGACTGCACCACCAAGTCGATTTTTCCAGTGTGGCTTACCAGTTGGTCGCGCAAATCTTCTGGATGTGCGTTCACGTATCGGGCAAAGCCTTGGGTGATGAGCATCCACACCATGTCGGGCGACAGCACGAGGGGACGGTGCTCGGCGTAGGCTTTCACTACGCAGCGGAAAAAGGCATCCTTCCCCATCAACATGAACTCGTCGTCGGCAAAACTACTATAAATAATGTGTTGCGAGTCTTTGGGGATGCTTTCGTCTTCGCTCAGCATGAATTGGGCGAGTTTGTTCCCTTTGTTGAGGTTGGTTTTTCTTCCTGTTTCGGGAAGGTTCTCGTCCACCACGAAGGTGATGCTTCCCTTCGATTGAGCCATTATTTTACTGTTCTGTGCCCAACCGACCATTGCGTTCAGCAAGATGAGAATGAGTGTTGTTAGCCTTTTCATGATGTAGATAGCTTTGTGAATAATTTTGTTGTTGCAAAGGTAAGGACTTTGCGGAAAAGCACCAAGAAAAACGTTTCACAAATAATTCACATTTGTGTTTAGTACTTGAAAATAGTTCACAAAAAATTCACAGACACCTTGCAAGAGACTGATTCAGGAATACTTACAAGGAAAGGATGAATTTATCCCAGTCTTTAGCGGTTCCTTGCCCGTCAAACACTTTTTGTTGCATTCGGAGGCGGTTCTGAGACACCGCACTATTGCCGAGAGCCATCAACTTAGCGATGTTGGAGGGAGCTACCTCCATCTTGATGAGCATACAAATACGGTATTCGGTGTCGGAAAGCTGGTAGAGGGAGAAGAGCCGTTCCTTGAACGATGGGAACGCCGCCGACAGTCGTTCCTCTATCTTCTTCCAATCGGCATCCTTCAGCACCTTATTGTGAGTAATATGTGTCGTCAACAGCTCGTCGATTTCCTTGTCGTAGAACTGCCGTTTGGTGCGAGGTGCTTGGGTTTCGTTGGTGGAGATGGAGGTGGCAGTCTTCTTTCTGCGCCAAACAAAGGTCGCTGCGATGAGCATACTGGAGGCAATGGCTATCCACACGACAGTTCTCTCCTTCTTCTTCTCCTTTTGCAGACGTTTGTTTTTCTCTTGCAGCAGGTGGCTTTTCACTTGCGCATTCAATTTTTGTACTTTCATCGCCAGTTCCGCCTTAGGAATCTCGCTGACGGTCACTTGGTGAGAGAGCTTCGTGATGGTTTGGATGTCTTCGTTGCTGTACCTCATACCTAACGTGTCGCCAATCTGTTCACAGTAGAAGTGGGCGAGTTGCTGCATTCCTATAGCATCCTCAAATAAACCGTTGCGCAGGTAGATGTAGCCCAATTGTGCGTAGATGCGGCTTTTCAGACGGGTGGTCACATGGACACTGTCTTCCAGCAGGGCTTTTTGAAAGTAGAGTAGTGCTTTCTCTCCGTTCTGTAGGTCGGAGTTGGCACGCCCCACGTAGTAATAGGCTTCTGGTAGGTGCCCGCTTTGGGTGTGTTGCTCGAAATACGCAGCCACACAACAGATAAGCGAATCAGACGTGTGCTTCACTCTTGCTTTGTCAGCTGCCTTCACTTGCAGCAGGTGGTAATAGGCTTTTGTACCCTCGGGAGCGCTTTCCATCTCCTTGTCCAATCCAGCCAGCATCTGCCTTGCACTATCTGCGTCCACCTCGGTCAAGCTGTCTATTTCGGCCAAAACAGCATCATACTGGCTCCTCCTGCTCGTGCAGCAGGTCGCCAGTATGATGATAAATATGGATAGAAAAGCGATTCGTCTCATTAGGCGAAGACGAGTGTTTATCTTTCAATCGTTTGTTCGCGGTCGGGACCCACGCTGACGATGGTGATGGGGGTCTCCAACTCCTTCTCCAAGAACGCGATATAGTCGGAGAAAGCCTTCGGGAACTGGGTCTCGCTGGTAAACTTCGTGAGGTCAGTCTTCCAACCAGGCAGTTCAGTGTAGATAGGCTCCACGAGTCCGTCGCTGATATCGTAAGGGAAGTCACGGGTGATGCTGCCGTCCTTCAGTTTGTAGGCCGTGCAAGCCTTGATGGTTTCAAAATCGTCGAGCACGTCACTCTTCATCATGATGAGCTTCGTCACACCGCTCACCATGATGGCATAGCGGAGGGCTACGAGGTCTATCCATCCACAACGGCGTTCACGACCCGTCACAGCACCATACTCATGACCGATATCGCGCATCTTCTGACCCGTTTCATCGAACAACTCCGTCGGGAAAGGCCCTGCGCCTACACGGGTGCAGTAAGCCTTGATGATGCCGAATACATCGCCAATCTTGTTAGGACCGATACCTAAACCAATGCAAGCACCAGCGCAGATAGTGTTGGACGAAGTGACGAAAGGATAGGAACCAAAGTCGATATCAAGCATCGTGCCCTGAGCACCTTCGCAGAGAACGGACTTGCCCTGCTTCAGCAAGTTGTTGATTTCGTGCTCAGAGTCCACCAAGTGGAATTGCTTAATGTACTCAATGCCCTCCATCCACTTCTTCTCCACCTCTGTGATGTCGTAGTCGGTGTAGTTGAGGCTCTTGAGGATTTCCTCGTGACGTGCCTTGTGTGCGGCGTACTTTTCGGCGAATCCATCGAGGATGTCGCCCACACGCAGACCGTTACGGCTGGTCTTGTCGGTGTAAGTGGGGCCAATGCCCTTGCCAGTCGTGCCCACCTTGTTCTTACCCTTGGCAGCTTCGTAGGCAGCATCGAGCAGACGGTGTGTTGGCATGATGAGGTGTGCCTTCTTCGAGATGTGGAGACGGTTCTTCAGGTTGTGACCGCTCTTCTCCAAGTCCTTCGCCTCGTCCATGAAGAGGTCGGGAGCGAGAACGACACCGTTTCCGATAATGTTCACCTTGTCACCTTGGAAAATGCCCGATGGAATCGAGCGAAGGACATACTTCTGTCCCTCAAATTCGAGTGTGTGTCCAGCGTTAGGGCCTCCTTGGAAACGAGCCACAACATCATAGCGTGGTGTCAGCACGTCCACCACCTTGCCTTTACCTTCGTCTCCCCACTGAAGACCTAACAGTACATCTACTTTCATTGTTTTATTGAATTTTGGTTATTTTTTTAGCTTATCTAGTCTTTCTAGATTTTCTAGATTATCTAGTTCTTCTAGTTTATCTAGCCCTTCTAGCCCTACTTAAACCATTCCGCTGCCTTGGCCAGCTCTTCGTTGATTCTGGCAAACCGCTTTTCCTCCCTCGTCATGTTGGCCTCTTTCTCCCGTTCCATCTTCTTTTTCAGTCGTGCCAATTTGGCTTGGCAGAGATTGCAGATGCCGTAGATGTAGGTGCTGCATCGCAGTTTCTTGAACCTCGGGGTTTTCACCTTCGAGGCCACCTGCTCTATGGCCGAGTCCTGCAAATCCCAGATTTTGTTGCATCCCGTGCAGATATAGTGGTGGTGGCTTGGTACCCCATACGCACACTCGTACAGCGTGGCACCATCCATCTGGTGGTTATACAGCAACCCGCACTCCACCAACAATGCCAATGTACTGTACATCGTGCCGCGGCTCACATGAAAATGGTCGGGCATCATCTCCAAAATCTGGTCAGCACTATGGTGTCCCTTCATCTGCATCACCACATCCAGAATAGCGTATCGCTCAGGCGTCTTTCTCATTTGCTGTTCCATCATGTAGCGCGTGAGAATGTCGTGAGGCGTTTCTACCTCCTGAGGGTTGTCTTTCGTTGCTTTCTTCATAGGGTGATGCACAATACGGCTACAAATTTACGGCTTTTCTCTCGCTGCTACAAGAAATCGACCACTTTTTTGACTTTCCGAGCGTTTTCTTCGTTCAGCGAGGCGTAAATCTGTAGGGCCTTAATAGCATATCGGTTATCAAGCGACGCTCCTGCTTGATCCAGAAACTCCGCTTCGGCATCCTCGTTCAGTTCGTACTTTCGGATGATGTGGCAGAGAGCCAGAAATCCACAGGCTTGCAGCATGGGGCTTTCGCTTGCCATCCATTCGTAGGCTTTCGTGCTGGCGTAGGGGAGTCGCTTCACTAAGTAGAGGCAGAACATCGTGGCGATTTCTTCTGTGCGGATGCTTTCCACCCAGAGGTCGCACAGGTCTTCGCTGAATTCTTCCGTGGGCATGAGCATACAGGCGAGAATCTTACATTCTCTTACGCTTTCGTTCCAAAGAGCTTGTGACAAAGCCCTTAGCGAAACGCCCTCTGTCCTCGCATTTTCATCGATTTCATCGGCAATCTTCGCCAGTCTTGGCAGTTCCACGCCCCAGTTCACGCGATAGTCTTCCGTCTGTCTCGCGTGAGCCGAAGCCACTCCGTTCATATTGGCGTGTAACTCTTTTTTGATGTCTGCTATCAAATTATTCATTGACAAGAGGGAGGGTTGCGTAGTTCTTACTGTATCTGAGCATCTGTTCGGCATAACCCTCGGTGTACGAGATGGTCACGTTGGTGATGTTGCCCTGTGCATCGCGGACAGCAGTATAGACGGGGTTGATGAAGCCCTTGTAGGGAGCGATGTTGAGACGAGCGTAGCGGTCGAGAATCTCCTTGTGTAGTTCGGGGTCAATCTTCACACCGTAAGTCTCCACGAGTGCTTGGGCACCCTTGAAATCCCCTGTTGACTTCACACGCTGAATCTCGGCCAGAAGTTCTCCAAACAGCCCTCTCAATTTCTGGTAGTCGTTGATTTTCACGTAAGTCTTGCCGTTGCGTTTCACCAACTCCATCACGTTATCCTTCTTGCCATGCTCCAGTGCCCAACGAGCGATGAGCGCACGGTTGCGCATGTGTGCTTCCTCAATGTTATTGCCTAAGTTGATACGCACCAACTGTGTGAGCAAACCGTTCTGCATCTGAGCGATGTAGCTCGCTTTGTAAGCATCAGCATTCGGCACCAACCCCAGCTCCACCAGTTTAGGGTCGGCCAGATAGTAGAGGGCAAAGAGGTCGGCACGTGCTTCCTCAATCGTACTGCCGTAAGCCTTCAAAGAGTCGCCGTCCACACCTTCCAATAGCTTTCCACTACCATGTCCCAGACATTCGTGCAGGTCGGTATGCAGGTCGTCGGTCAAATCGCCGTATTTCTCGATGAAATCAATCTCTTCTTGTCCGTAGGCGAACTCTTGCAACATACCGTTACCCTTGGCTGCCTGATTGTAGGCATCGGTCAGATTGCCGATGGTTACCGACTTCGAACCATGTTCCGCACGAACCCAGTCGCTGTTGGGCAGGTTGATACCGATGGCAGTCGAGGGGTAGAGGTCACCAGCGAGGATGGCAGCCTTGATGACCTTTGCCGTGATGCCCTTCACCTTCTCCTTCTTAAACTCTGGTGCCACAGGCGAATGGTCTTCAAACCACTGTGCATTCTTGCTCAGCGTTTCCGTGCGTTTCGTTGCTTCAAGGTCCTTGAAATTGACGATGCTCTCCCACGAACACTTCAAGCCTAATGGGTCGCCGTAACACTCGATGAAGCCGTTTACAAAATCTACCAACGGCTCCGTGTTCTCCACCCATGCGATGCTGTATTGGTCGAAAGTCTTCAAGTTGCCCGTTTCGTAATAAGAAATGAGTAAATCAATGACCTTCTGCTGCTGTGCATCCTCTGCGTAAGGGCGTGCCAGCTTCAAGTTCTCCACAATCTTTTGGATGGCAGCACCATATAGTCCGTTCGTCGTCCATTTCTTTTCGATGAAATCGCCATTTTTTGTCTTGACGAGTCGTGAGTTCATGCCATACATCACAGGGTGAAGCGAATCTCCCTCTGCCTTCTGCTTGGCATAGAAAGCTTCAGCCTCTGCTTGTGTCACGCCCTCATAATAGTTGCTGGCACTTGTCTTCACGAGGTCTTGTCCTTCAGCCAAGTTCACACGCTTCTGCATCACGTCGGGATTAAAGATGACTTCTTCGATTCCATCGGGCAAATTCACCTGTTTCTTGAGCCATTCCTTCGAGAATCCTGGCACAAACTTCTCGCATCCGTAGTGGTGGTGAATGCCGTTCGAGAACCACACCCGTTTCAGATACACTTCGAAAGCCTTGAAGTTTTCGTCGTTGCGGTCGCCCTTATAGTTCGTATAGACCTCCTCCAACATCTTGCGGATGCGCAGGTTGTATTTTCCGTTCTGGTCGAAAAGGATGTCGCGACCATACAGGGCTGCCTCTTGCAGGTAGTAGATGAACGTCTTCTGCTTCAAGCTGAGTTGTTCGAATCCCTCTACCTTGTAACGCAACATCTGGAGGTCGGCAAAACGCTCGTTGCTGTATTCAAATGCTCCTACCGATTTGTCCGACGAAACGGTTGCGGAGCTTTTCGCTTGGGCGTTGGCATGCAACGTGCCAGCCGCCAAAAGTGCTGAAATCATCATGGTTTTTACAGTTGTCTTCATTATGTTTAGTTGTTTAGTTTTTTAGTTGTTTGGTTTTAATAGTTGTTCGGTCGATGCTGTTCCCGTCTGTGATTCAAAAACATAGTGGGTCGCTACACGGATTGACTGCTTTGTGTAGCGATTGCTACACGCCGTGTGTAGCAATCGCTACATGCCGCGTGTAGTAAATGCTACATCGAGCGTGTAGCACTTGCTACATCTTGCGGAAATGTTTTGGAGTCTGCCTTGTGAAGTTCTTGAAGGCACTAAAGAACGACTGCCGGTTTCTATAGCCCACCATGAAGCCGATGTCATCGACCGTGTAGGCATCGAAACGTTTGTCTTGGAAGAGGCGTACTGCATCCTCGATGCGATGGGAATGCACGATGTCGGCGTAGCTTTTGCCAAATTCCGTCTGAAGGATTTTTGACAGTTTATAGGGTGTAACCCCCAGCATCTCTGCCAGTTGTTTAGCGGAGAAATTGGGGTCACAGTACCGTTTCTCTTTGATGAGAATCTTGTCTATCAGTTCTTTGTGGTTGTTTTGTTTCTGCATTTCGGCTACAAAGGTAGGTAAAAAAAATGAATAAAGTATATTTCTCTCCATCTTTTCTCTATTTTTGTTCATGGAAGTTGAGGGATTTTTGGGTAGGTTGAAGCTTGAACCCCCTTCGTCGTGCAACTAAATTGACAAGAAAAAGTACTTTTTTCTACTTTTTTACAGTAAAAACAAGAAAAAGGTGATATTTTAGTGTTTTTTATCTTAAAATGTGTTATCTTTGCACCGTCTTTTCATGTAATTGTATTCAAAATGAGGCACGACATACTTGCCGATGACGATAAAGAGTGCTCTCTGTCATGGAAAATGACGAGAAGTTTAGGATGAAACCATAGGATGCGGTGATACATCACCTCACCTTGTGGTGTTGTGTGTTGAAGTAGATTGTGGATTAGACCTTGTCTATATACATTATTTATAATAAGGGAGAAAAAAGACCGAAAAACAAATCTAAACATATTTATTAACTAAATTTTTAATCACTAAGAATGGAAAAAAGATTATGGTCGTTCCTTGCTGTCTGCCTGATGTCAGTCAGCATGGCATTCGCCCAGCAGAAGGTGACAGGTGTTGTCATCGAAAGCGAGACGGGCGAACCCGTGATTGGAGCTTCTGTCATTGTGGTGGGTCAAACAGGCGTTGGTGCAGCTACTGATGTCAACGGACGTTTCACCATCAACAATGTGCCCAGCTCTGCGAAGCATCTCAAGGTGTCCTACATCGGTATGGTCACTAAGGAGGTGGCAATTAAGCCTAACTTAAAGATTTATCTGGACAGCGATGCTCAGTCGCTCAACGAGCAGATTGTGGTGGCTTACGGCACCCAGTCGAAGGCTTCGTTCACCGGTGCAGCTACTACGGTGAAGGGCGAGGAGATTGAGAAAGTGCAGGTATCCAGCCTTGAGCGTGCCCTCGAAGGTTCCGTGGCTGGTTTGCAACTCTCGTCTTACTCGAACACTCCTGGTGCTCAGGCTTCTATCATCATCCGTGGTATCGGTTCAATTTCTTCGAGCCAGGAGCCGCTGATTGTGATGGACGGTGTGCCTTACGAAGGTGATCTCAATTCTATCAACCCTCAGGACATCGCTTCGCTGACCGTGTTGAAGGACGCTGCCGCCAATTCTATGTATGGTGCGCGTGGTTCCAACGGTGTCATCATGATTACCACCAAGGCCGGTGGTCGTGGCAAGGCTCGCATTGACTTCAATGCACGTGTCGGTGTGAACACCCGTGGCGTGAGCGCTTACGACGTGATTGAGGACGATGGTGAGTGGTACGAAATGATGTGGGAGTCTTATCGCAACGCCCTTGTTAGTGAGCGTGGCTATGCAGGTGCTGCCGCTTACGCTTCTGAGCATCTCATCGACATAGTGGGTTACAACAGTTTCAAGGACATTGCTGACAATGCCATCGTAGGTACTGACGGTAAGCTCAACCCCAATGCCAAGGCAAAGAAATGGGGAGACAACTGGCTGAAAGACCCCTTCAAGTCGAAGGCTCGCCAAGAGTACAACATCGGTATCTCTGGTGGTTCCGAGGAGACACAGGCTTACGCATCGTTCGGCTATCTGAGCGATAAGGGCTATGTGGTTGGTTCTGGTTTCGAGCGTTTCTCTGGCCGCGTGAAGGTGGATCAGAAGATTAACGACTTCATCAAGGTGGGTGGTAACCTCTCTTACGCCCGCACGGAGCAAGACCGCTACAACGACGACGAGGGAACCAACTACTCTAACCTCTTCTCGTTCTCTCAGAGCATTGCACCTATCTATCCTATCTACTTCTATGATGCTGATGGCAAGCGTGCTAAAAACAACAACGGTGGTGACTATGACTTCGGTACGGAGTATCAGCGTCCTTACGCTTCTGAGCAGAACCCACTCGCTGCTGCCCAGGCTGGCGAGCACAAGACACTGAAGGACAACTTCTCGTCTCGTGGTTACATTGAGATTAAGTTGCCATACGGCTTCAAGGTGACGGGTAACATTGCTTACGACCTCTTCAACACCAACCAAGTGGATTTTATGACTCCGATTGGTGGTGATGCCGCTGCTTTCGGTGGCCGTGGCTATCGTTATTCCACTCGCTACCAGGCTCTGAATGCCAACCAGTTGGTAGATTGGAACAAGACGTTCGGCGACCACAAGCTGCATTTCCTCTTCGGTCATGAGAACAAGAAGGACAACTACAAGTATATGTATGGCCACATGACCAACTTCGCTGACGAAAATAACTCAGACTTTGCCAATGCAACGGTTTATCAGGATTTGACAAGCCGCACTTCTGAGTATGCCCTCGAAGGTGTCTTCTTGAAGGGTGAGTACGACTACCTCGACCGCTACTACTTCACAGCCAGTGTGCGTCGCGACGGTAGCTCACGTTTTGCCCGTGGCAATCGTTGGGGTACATTCTGGGCTATCGGCGGTGCATGGCGCATCAAGGAAGAACCATGGATGAAGAGCATCACTGAGATTAATGACTTGAAGATTAAGGCCAGCTACGGTACTCAGGGTAATGATAACGTTGGTTATTACCACAACTATACTGACCTCTACCGTGTGGACCGCGTGGATGGTGAGGCTGCCTTCACGAAGGTGAATCGCGGTAACGCTGATCTTACTTGGGAGAAGAGCCGCAACTTTAACCTTGGCTTCGAGGGCCGCTTCCTCGACCGCTTCTCAGTGGATTTCGATTTCTTCATCAAGGAGACTCGTGACATGCTTTATTATTCTCCTTTGGCCCCCTCAATGGGTACTCCTAACGGAATCTACCGCAACGAGATGGACATGAAGAACACGGGTATCGAATTCACCGTGGGTGCCGATGTCATCAAGACGGCTGACTTCAAGTGGAATATTTCGCTCAACGGCACTCACTACAAGAACAAGCTCACCAAGCTGCCTGTTTCCAAGCGCGACCCTGTTCTTTATCCTGATGGTTATCAGGCTGGAAGCTACTGGCGTAGTAAGGGTGGCTCACTCTACGACTGGTATCTCTATGAGTACCTTGGCGCTGACCCCCAAACGGGTAAGGCTATGTACAATGCTTACGACGAATATACCCAGGAAGAGTGGGATAAACTGACTGCCGACGAGCAGGCTCAGTATGAGGAATATAACGCCAAGACGGGAGAAGCTCGCTACATCGTGAACAGCGCTTCGTATGCGACTCGCCGTCGTACAGGCAAGAGTGCGCTGCCTACTTTCACGGGTGGTGTTTCCACGTCGCTCGAATATAAGGGCATTGACCTCTCTATCTCTACCGCCTTCTCTTTGGGTGGCTGGATGATGGATGACCAATACACGAGCTTGATGAACCCAGGCGACCAGGGAAAGAACTTCCATAAGGATATGTTCAACCGCTGGACTCCAGGTCACACCGACACGAACATCCCTGCACTGATGTATATGGACAACAACGAGTACAGGATCGACGCTACAAGTGACTTCTTCTTGACACGTGCTAACTACTTCAGCCTCCGCAACATCACGCTGGGCTACACCTTCCCGAAGAGCCTTCTCTCTAACGTGGGTATCTCGAAATTGCGTGTTTATTTCTCGGGCGATAACATTTGGCTCCGCTCTAAGCGTAAGGGCTTCGACCCACGTATGAACGACACTAATGGTGACGGCTCGGCTGCCTTTGGTGGCTACACTGGTTATGGCTACTCTGCTCTCAGCACTTACTCAATCGGTGTCAACCTTTCTTTCTAAATCAGATAAACGTATTAAAATTAAAGGAGTAAATAATGAAATCTATTAAGCATATTGTTGCGGGTGTGGCTGCTGTGCTTGCCATGTCAAGCTGCGGCACCGACTACCTCGACACTGAATATACAAGATATCTCGGACAGGACGAGGTGGGTAAGATTGCTGCTAAAGACCCCACAACCTTCTTGAACGGTATTTGGTCGTGGATGGTGGAATGGAACCCCACCAACTCTTCTTCTGGTCCTCACGACACATTTGGCTACATGTCCATCATGCATGCCGAAGACCTCCACAGTGAGGATATCGCCCTCTCTGCTGCTCACTGGTTTAACTACGACTATCAGATGGATAACCGTATGCAGGATTACCGCCGTGTAAACTCTCACTGGACTATCCTCTACACCATGATTGACAAGGCTAACCAGCTCATCAGCCTCTATCCAGAAGGTCCTCAGACGGATGTAGAGAAGTCTATCGTGGGTCAGGCTCAGGCTGTGAGGGGTTTGGCTTACTCGCTGCTCATCCAGATGTACGCAAATCCTATTGACGCAAATGGTGCCATCGCTGGCGACCGTCCTGGTGTGCCTCTTATCTATACTACTGCCGACGGCAAGAGCTTAGAAGAGATTGATGCCGCTACTGGCCGTAACACCGTGGCTGCTGTGCTGGCACAGGCTCAGCTCGACCTCGAAAACGCCGTGGATAATCTGAAGGGTTACAAGCGTCCATCGAAGAACTTCATCGATGAGAACGTGGCTAACGGCTTCTTGGCACGTATTTACCTCTATACTCAGCAGTGGGACAAAGCTGCTGCCGCTGCTAAGGCTGCTCGTGCTGGCTACTCACCTATGACAATGGCGCAGCTGCACGATGGCTTCATGGACATCACCAACCCTGAGTGGATGTGGGGCTTCGACCACAACACCGAAACTTCAACTTCCTACGCTTCGTTCTTCTCTCATATGTCGAACTTGGAGTCTGGTTATGCAGGTCTGGCTTATTCTTCCCGTCTCATCGATGCCCGTCTTTACAGCCAGATTCCTGACGATGACGAGCGTAAGACGCTCTTCAATGGTCCTGACGGTGATGCTGACCAGCCTACTGCGGGTTCTCAGCTGCCCTACGCTAACTTGAAGTTCGGCTCAGATGACCAATTTACTGAGGACTACGTTTATATGCGTGCTGCCGAAATGTATCTGATTGAGGCCGAGGCTCTTGTTCGCCAAAGCAAGGGTTCTGAGGCTGCTACCGTTTTGGCTGAGTTGATGAAGAATCGTCAGCCTTCATGGAATCGTCAGACCGTTTCTTTGGATGATGTGCTCCTTCAGCGTCGCATCGAGTTGTGGGGTGAAGGCTTTGCTGGTCTTGACCTGAAGCGTCTTAACAAGGGCTTCGACCGCAACTATGAAGGCAACAACCACTTGGCTGGCTTCATCATTGCTGTGCCTGCTCAGGACGAAAGATGGACTTACCAGCTGCCACAGCGTGAAATCCAGGAGAACACGCATATTTCAGAAAGTGAACAGAATAAGTAAATTTGTATAGAAACATGAAAAAGATATTTAATATTCTTCCCGTCGTGGCTGTGGCACTCGCATTCGTGAGCTGTAACTCGACCATGGACGACAAGGACGAAATCGACGCAAAGTATGTTGTCGGTACGGCTCCTACGGTAGCCATCGCTAATGCAGCGGGTGGCAGCAGTGCAGTCACTGTTTCGGGTACCGTGAGCGACGCATCGAAGGTGGTTGAAGTGGGTGTACGCGTATCTTCTACTGAGGATATGGCTGACCCAGCTTATTGGCCGGCTGCTGTGGTGGCTAATGAGTTCACTGCTGTGGCTAAGAAACTGCAACCTCTCACTGCTTACTACATTCAGGTTTATTCGGTGGCTAAGGACAACCAGATGACTTTCTCTGCTGTGCAGCGTGTCTCTACTGGCGAACCAGAGTTTGGTATAGCTCAACTGAACGGAAACGTCTATACGGGTGCCACAACGGCTTACTGGGGTGATAACTACACGTTCAATTTCTCTTTGCAGATTGATTCTGAAGACTCTACAAAGGTGAAGGTTCTTGACTTTGATCCCTTCATGGCAAGCAATGAATTCTATTCGACTGATGGATACAACATTTATGAGGGTGTTATTGATTGGGAAAATAAGGTCATAATATTGGAGGCTGGTCAAGGAACCGGTTACAAAGACACTTTCATCGTTGGTATGGATAATCCAGACCCCAATTTAGCTGAAAATTACGATAACATCTATCTTGATGTCGAAGCATACGGTGAGACGGTTGTTATCCGCAATGTTTATGGTGTTATGAGTGAAGGTGGGTGGTATGAATTGTATTTCGGTGGTATTACCTTGAACAAGAAGTAATTCTCACAATCAGTGTGGAGTACACGGATGTTCTGTGATGCTCCACGCTGATTAGGGAATAACGAAAGGAATATTTATTATAGGGGGATGGAATGTGGATTGCATCCCTCTTTTCATTGTAAAATATGAAAAAGTCGATTATCTTACTGAACCTTCTGCTGGTGGGTGCGCTGTGTCAAGCGCTCCCGGTTGATGTGCAGAAGGCACAAAAGGCGGCACAAAAGGTGTTGGGGGGGCAGGTGACCCTCCGCGCCGATATGGGAGAGATGGAGGCGAAGAGACGTGGCGAGGCTCATGCGACACTCAATGCCCCCGCCTATTATATCTTTTCCCGTGAGGAAGGAAAGGGGTTTGCCATTATCAGTGGCGAAAGTGAACTCCCTTCCCTGGTGGCCTATTCTCGTGCAACCGAGTTCTCCTCGGTTGACGACTTACACCCCGGTTTAGCCGATTTCCTCAATGCCTATACAGCACTCGTCAACGATGTGCGTGAAGGAAAATCTGTGTCTTATGCACCCAGGAAGGAAGAGGGAATCCCGGTGGTGGGGCCACTCTGTCAAACACAGTGGAACCAAGGTGCGCCCTACAATGTATTGTGTCCCATGGACGGCAATAAGCGTTGCCCTGTGGGGTGTGTTGCGTTGGCTATGGCACAAATCATGAAGCATTATGAAT
>JAEEGL012269994.1_pt1 | contig 17962 bp, 13 predicted proteins | sample 9134231 | NCBI WGS metagenome assembly JAEEGL01 (sample SAMN16246548, study PRJNA631951) | gut metagenome | biome: gut microbiome; feature: rumen; material: fiber-attached | host: Bos | place: Iran: Karaj | collected 2018-10 | reverse complement strand
CTACAAACTTCCTTATCTACTGGGACGGCGACTTAGAGCGTGAGCTCCTTGACGATATCACCATTACAGACGGTGCTGCAATAAACAACTATCCATCAATATTTACAGCCACAGGCTGTGCTTCCAACAACGGTACAAAGGCAGTGCCTTGCCTTACAGCAGATCTCTTCGGAGACTGGCGCGAGGAGCTTGTCCTCAGAACAGAGGACAACTCAAAGCTCCGTGTATGGTGTACAAATACAGAGTCAAAGTACCGCATAACTACTCTCATGCACGATATGCAGTACCGTATGCAGTGCGGCTGTCAGCAGTCCTCATACAATCAGCCTCCGCACACAAGCTTCTACCTTGGCACAGAGGCTCAGCTCCCTGCAAGACCTAACGTAAAGCTTAACAATACTCCTCCCGAGCCTGTAAACGGCAAGCTTGTAAAGAACTTCCTCGTTAAGGACAGCGCTAATTCGGGCGCATGGAAGCTTATGGAGTCTAACAGCACAGGCGGTGCTATCTACGGCGACAGAGACTTTACTTATACTTCACTTGCATCACAGCTCCAGAACTGTGAGTACATAATGACAGCCTGCAATTCAAAGAATACAGATGCAGATCTTGCTGAGTTCACAACAGCTGACAAGTGCGAGGTATATGTTCTCGTTGATACCCGTGAGGAAGAGGCAAACCTCGTTCCTTCATGGCTCAGCGGCTATACAAGGACAGACCTTACTGCAAGCTCAAGCAACGGAGTTAATTTCGTGGCTTACAAAAAGGAGGTTGAAGCAGGTCAGAAGGTAGTCCTCGGCACAAACGGAATGACAGGAAACGTTATAAACTACACTGTTTTTGTTAAGGAGCCTGAGGCAGTTACAACAACAACTACAACCACTACTACCACTACCACGACTACAACGACCACCAAAGAGACAACTACTTCAACCACAACAACAACGACTGTTACAACTACAGAGCCTGTGACTACAACTACAAACGGCGGTGTTACTGTAACTGTATGGGGCGATGCAAACTGCGACGGCGATGTAGATATGTCCGATATCGTTCTAATCATGCAGAGCCTCGCAAATCCTAACAAGTACGGTGAAGGCGGTACAGAGGCATCAGCTATCACAGCTCAGGGTAAAGCTAATGCTGATGTGGATATAAGCAGCAAGGGAATAACCTCAAACGATGCGCTTAGGATACAGGAATTCCTGCTCAATAAGATAGCTTCACTTGATCCTACAGTACAGTAATAATAGATGAGCTGCATGATCTTTCATGCAGCTCATTTTATATATCCGCGTACTTGACAAATCGTAAGAAAACTGGTATTATAAAGGTTAATAGATAACAGGGGCTATGCTGCTCATAATGAAGAGGAGCAGCGATCTGCTGATCGCGTGATATGTTATTGCACTGTGATCTATGATGATATTTTTGTAATTGCAACAGTTTCAGGTTTCAGATATAAAAGGAGATAGCAATATGGAGATAACAAATAAAGAGATCGACGGCGGAAAAGCATTCGATTTTGGTAAAACATCAAAAGTATATGCAAAATACCGTGACATTTATCCTAAGGAATTTTATAAAAAGCTCGTTGACTGCGGCGTTGGCGTAAGCGGACAGAAATGCCTTGACCTCGGTACAGGAACGGGCGTTATACCGCGTAATATGTATCAGTACGGAGCTGAATGGACGGGCACTGATATCTCGGAAAACCAGATAGCACAGGCAAAGCTTCTTGCAAGCGCAAATAAGATGGATATTGATTTCAAGGTCGCATCTGCTGAGAAGAATGATTTCCCAGACGAAAGCTTTGATATCATAACAGCTTGTCAGTGCTTCTGGTATTTTGACACAAAGGAGCTTGTTCCAAGGCTTGCAAAAATGCTGAAAAATGACGGCAGACTTGTGGTGATGCAGATGGCATGGCTCCCTAACGAGGACAGGATAGCAGGTCTGAGTGAAAAGCTCGTTCTGGAGTATAACCCAGGTTGGACAGGCGGAGGCTGGGAGCGTGAACCTGTTCATATATCCGATGAGGTGCTGGAGTCCTTTGACGTAGTTTACAGAGCAGGCTTTGACCTTAATGTGCATTTTACACGAGAGAGCTGGAACGGTAGAATGAAGACCTGCCGCGGTATCGGAGCTTCACTTCCCGAAGCTGAGATAGCTGCGTGGGAGCGTGAACACAGAGCGCTTCTTGCACTTACAGCTCCAGAAGAGTTTGATGTGCTGCATTATGCTGCCATAGCTATATTGAAAAAGAAGTAAGATCCGAGGGGAAAGGGATCACTTATTCCTGTAATAATATATAAGGATCAGGAAAGATAAGGATGAAAAGATTATTTGCAGGAATAGCGGCTGTGCTTGTAACAGGCATGGCTTTGGCAGGCTGCGGTGAAAAAAAGACTGCCGATATTTTAACCTCGGAAGCTTATGAGGAAGAGGAGGATATCGTTATAAGCTCGGAGGAAACTGCGGAATATGCAGCTAAAGGTGCAGAGCTTAACGGTTTTGAGAAGTACGAAGATGCCGTCGGCTGTTTTGTAAATGCTGTAAAAGAGCGGGATATTTCACAGCTCAAAGATGTTTTCTTTATAAGAGACGAAGTGCAGTATATCATGCCCATAGATCAGGGAATATTCGGCTTGGTCTACAAGCAGGCTGTATCACTTATGGATACCGCTGATTATGAAACCGACTATTCAAAAGAGAAAGGCGGTTATACTGACGAAGAACTGCAATATGCCGATGAAATGGCGAATATGTATTACGTTTACGGCGGTATAAATAAAGAAGTTACAGGCGGAAACAAAGAGCTTTCGGACGATGAAAGAGCTGCTGTAACACAAAAGATACAGGCTTTTGATTTTGATTTTGAAAATGTTGAGAAGCCTGTCAGCGTTACTGAGGGAAAGCATTACGAAGTCGGACTGAAAAAAGACGGCGAAATGATCACCATGCTGTTTTCTCTATATAAGGTCAACGATGAAAAGTGGCTGATACAGGACGTCGAATGTAACAGAAAAGCTGAATAAACGAAAAAGCGATCCGAGTAATCGGACCGCTTTGCTTTTAGTCGATATAGAAAATTCTGTCGGGCAGACGCTCCGGAACGGGCTCTGGCGGAACATCAGGTATTCCAAGTGCAAGATGACCGATACCGATATAATCGCCGTCGAGACCTGCCTTTTTAAGTATCTCCTTGCCGAGATCGCCTTCCATTTCTTCTTTTGCACGGTGTATCCAGCAGCTTCCAAGACCGAGCTCCTGAGCCTTCAGCATCATATTTCCGATACTGAGACTTCCGTCATATACCGCAGTAGGGATATCCTTTGGAGCAATTACGAGAATTATTATAGGTGCGCCGTAAAAAGGGTCAAATCCTGATTCCCAGCCGCCGATCTTTCTGTTTTCCTCTGCAATAGTATCACGAAGCTCCTGATTTGTGATCGAGATCAATACAGGTGCCTGTTTGCCTCTGCCTGAAGCAGCGTAAATACCTGCTTCCAATACCTCGTCAATTAAGTTCTTTGACGGGAGCAATGATGAAAATTTGCGAACGCTTCTGCGTTCCTTGATTATTTTTGTAAGCTTGCTCATTATACGCTCCTCCTAAGCTTTTCAAGATACATATATTATATCATATACCTCTGGAAAAATCAACATTTTTTATGATTTTTTTGTCATAATTTTATAATTCTTATAAAGATAGTGCAATTTCGAGCTTCGACTGTTTATTATATAGATTGAAAGTCCTGCTCGTTAGACTATGATCGTTACATGAAGGGAAGTGTGAAGAATGGATATATATAAAGCCGAAAGATCAGATCTTGAAACGGTAAAGAAAATATCTCATTCAGCAATAAATGCAGTATATCCGCATTATTATCCTGTTGGAGCAGTTGAGTTCTTTCTTGCTCATCACTGTGATGAGAATATTTTAAAGGATATCGACAAGGGCAGGGTATATCTGCTGAGAGATGATAAGGGCTGCAACGTGGGAACAGTTACAGTTGCAGACAACGAAATGACAAGACTGTTCGTGCTTCCCGAATATCAGGGTAAAGGTTTAGGAAGCATACTTATCGGATTTGCAGAACAGCGCATTGCCGAGGATCATGATACGATAATGCTTGATGCGTCACTTCCTGCGAAGGCGATATATATCAAAAAGGGCTACAGCTTCGTAAGCTATCACAGTATAGATTGCAGCAACGGTGATAAGCTCTGCTACGATGAGATGATAAAGTACGTAAAAAAGAGCCGCTGATACATTATGCATCAGCGGCTTTTGTTATTCAATATCAGTCAAGCTTGGTGAATCGCCTGGCGTCGCCTGCTTTCCCTATGAACATCGACTTTGGTCGTGCCCATACCTCGCCGTCCTTGAGGGACTTGTATATAACGAGCTCTTCCATAGTTTCGGTGTGACGGGCTACAGCAAGAAGCTCGTATTCATTGCCCTTGAAGTGGCGGTATTTAGCGCCTATCTCGATCTCTGTGTCTTTATCCACAGGTACTTCTTCATGCTTTGGCTCGTTGTTTACGATATCGTCTGCGACGATTATCATTGAAGAATACGGAGCCATACGCACATGAGCATTGGAATTCACAACGCTTATGGGAGAAGCTGTGAAAACGTCAACCAGTCCCGAAAGATGAGTCTGGAAATTCAGGTCATATTCATAATCGGCAAGATTAAGAGCAACGTATACTGTCTGTTCTCCAAGTACCTTCTTAAAGAGAAGCTGCTGGTTTGTGATAGTTATACGCTCATAGCTGCCGTTTCTTACAGCAGGATAAGCTCTGTAGATGCGACCAAGCTTTACGATATGGTTATAAAGCGAAACGTTGCCGTGCTCTGCCATATCATTCAGGTGGAGACATGGACGGAGGTTGTCGTCGGAATTGTTTTCCTTTCTGCCTTCTATGCCGTATTCACTTCCGTAGTAGATAGAAGGTATACCAGGCATTGTGTACATAAGAGTATATACCAGCGGCAGGTGAGCGTTATTGCTGAGAGTGCTTGCAAGACGGTTCACATCGTGGTTGTCAACAAAGTTGTAAAGGTCGATATTGCGGTATATGCCGCCGTTAGCACCTGACTGTCTGTTGATAGAATAGTCTATCTCGAAGTAGTTCTTATCGTTATGTGATGACCAGAGTCCCTTGTAGCACTCATAGTTCGTAACAGTATCAAGCATCTCAGGATTAGCCCAGCGGTTGTAGTCGCCGTGGATTATCTCTCCCATGAGCCAGAAATCAGGCTTTTTGCCTTTGCAGAAGCTTCGTACTCTCTTGATGAACTCAAAGTCAAGGCAGTCAGCAGCGTCAAAGCGGATACCGTCGATGCCGAATGACTCTATCCAGTAATTGATAGCGTCGATGATATGGTCGCAAACGCCTACATTGCGGAGATTGAGCTTTACGAGGTTGTAATGGCCGTTCCAGCCCTCATACCAGAACGGGTCTCCGCATGGGCTGGGACCGCCGAAGTTGAGGTTCTGGAACCAGTCACAGTACTGTGAAGCCTGTCCTTTTTCCTGTATATCAACGAACTGCGGGAATTTTCTGCCTACATGATTGAAAACACCGTCGAGGATAACTCTGATACCGTTTTCGTGAAGTCTGTCGCATATAAAGCGGAAGGAATTGTTGTCACCGAGACGTCTGTCAATTTTCTTGTAGTCAATAGTGTCATATCCATGCTCAACGGACTCAAAAACAGGTCCGAAGTAGACTGCGTCAACATTCATCTCCTTTAAATGGGGTATCCATTCCAGCACCTTGTCAAGACGATAGACAACATCCTCACTGCCGTCGTTGAACTTAGGCGCACCACAGAATCCGAGAGGATAAATGTGGTAAATTATGGCGTTATCATACCAGTTCATAATCAAAACTCCTTACATTTATTTATTTGAGCCTTCCATGTAATAAGAGGCTTCCATATCAGCCACGTTCAGTGCCAGAGCGAGCGGGTACATTTCAAGTGCCCTGCCGATAGTGCCTCTTTCCTCGGTCCCCCCGAATGAAAAGCCCATGTGGTAGCGTATTGCAAAAGCTTCCTCACGGGTAAGACGGTTTTCACCGTAGAAAAAACCCGAGAGTATGTATACCGATTTTTCGCCGTGACCGTAGGGAAGAGTGTCATTGATGGCGTAAAACGGTACTTTTTCCCATTGACCTGTTTCGTCGTTCTTTTTATTTCTCATTTCAACTGTGTAGAAATTTACCTTGCATACGTCGTGGAGCAGAGCAACGAGAGCGATAGTCTCTTCGGAATAGTCCATGCCGTAAAGCTCTTTTGTGCGCGGACGCGAAAGGTAATCCCTGAGGCAGTGATAAACATTTAGGCTGTGCTGTACAAGACCGCCCTCATAGGAACCGTGAAAGCGAGTACTGCTGGGTGCAGTAAAAAAGTCGCTTTTTTCAAGGTATTCCAGTAGCTTATCAGCTCCCTCACGCTTTATGTTTTCTTTATATATAGAGATAAATTCTTCTTTAGGTGTCATATATGATACTCCTTACACTACTATATAAATATTATACCACAAATTGCAAGTAAATTCAATAGGCGCATATAATTTTTTTATTAATTATTACTATAATTGGCACAGCAACTTTATATTCGGTGAAAAAACAGCAGGAAATACTTGAAATTTTCTTTTAAATATGGCATAATTAAAACATGATCAAGCATAGCTTGATCATGTTAAGCCATTAGCCGTTAGCTGTTAGCCATTAGTATTTGAAAAGGTAGGTATTATCCGTTTGTAAAGCGGCGAAGCCGCCTGCTAAAGGCTAAGTGCTAAAGGCTAATAGCTATTAAATACGGTGTCCGCTGCCGTAAAGCGGAAGTTAAGGAGGAAAAATATGTCTAACCAGCTTTGTATCGTTCTTGATTTCGGCGGTCAGTACAATCAGCTCATCGCACGAAGAGTACGTGAGTGCGGTGTATACTGCGAGATAAAACGATTTGATACTCCTATAAGTGAGATAAAGGCTATGAAGCCTGCCGCTATCATATTCACAGGCGGTCCGAACAGTGTGTATGATCCTGCATCTCCGCATATATCAAAGGAGATATTTGAGATAGGTGTGCCTATCCTCGGAATTTGCTACGGCTGCCAGCTTATGGCTTATACTCTCGGCGGCAAGGTAGAAAGTTGCGAAAAGAGCGAATACGGTAAGATCGAGATAGATCAGAATACAGACAGTCTTATATTTGAAAATGTTCCAGAAAAGAGCGTTGTATGGATGAGCCATACCGACTTTGTAAGTCAGCTCCCCGAGGGCTTCAGAGTTACGGCAAAGTCTGCGGACTGTCCATGTGCTGCATTTGAAGCTCCCGAAAAGAAGCTCTACGCTGTACAGTTCCACCCTGAGGTAACTCACAGCGAGTACGGAAAGCAGATACTCCATAACTTCCTCTACAATGTCTGTGGCTGCACAGGCGATTGGGTAATGGACGACTTTATTGAGAATACAGTCAAGAAGCTCCGCGAGCAGATAGGCGATAAGAAGGTAATTCTCGGACTTTCAGGCGGTGTCGATTCATCGGTCGCAGCAGGACTTCTCAGCCGTGCAGTAGGCAAGCAGCTCACCTGCGTTTTCGTAGATCAGGGACTCATGCGCAAGGACGAGGGAGACTTCGTTGAAGAGACCTTCACAAAGCTTTTTGATATGAATTTCGTCCGCGTAAACTGCAAGGATCAGTTCCTTGCTGCACTCAAGGGGGTTACAGACCCTGAGCAGAAGCGTAAGATAATCGGTACTGAGTTTTATAATGTTTTCTGGGATAAGATCAGAGAGCAGGGCACAGACGGATTCTTTGCACAGGGAACTATCTATCCCGATCGTATTGAGTCGGGCAGAGGAAATCAGGCAGGTCACGGCAGCACAGCCGTTATCAAGACTCACCATAATATGGTAAAAATGCCTGATGATATCAAGTTCGCAGGTACTATCGAGCCTCTTGCAGACCTTTTCAAGGACGAGGTAAGAGCTGTAGGTGAAAAGCTCGGTATCCCACATGATCTCGTATGGAGACAGCCGTTCCCTGGTCCGGGACTTGGAGTCCGTATAATCGGAGAGATAACCGAGGAAAAGATAAAGGTATTACAGGAAGCTGATGCTGTGTTCCGTGACGAGATACGCAAGAGCGGCATTGAGGAGCAGCTCAAGCAGTTCTTTGCAGTTCTTCCTGACGTGCGTACAGTAGGTGTTATGGGTGATCACCGTACATACGAACACCTCATAGCTATCCGTGCGGTAACTACAGACGACTTCATGACTGCTGACTGGGCAAGAATACCCTATGATGTACTTGCTAAGGTATCAAACCGTCTCTGCAACGAAGTCGAGCACGTTAACAGAGTAGTGTACGATATTACGTCAAAGCCTCCGGGAACTGTGGAATGGCTTTGATCTGAGAAGCAAATTTCGATAAAAATAAGAGCTATCTGATTCATTTAAAATCGGATAGCTCTTTTTAATTCAGTTTATAGGTTTATTGAGATATTGTATATCCATATCAACATCGCCGTTTATACCCGGGATATGACCGTATGCACTTGCCTGCCAGATAGCGTATTCGCCGTCGTAGTCAGTCTCGTCTACGAAATGTGCCAGCCATACAGGCGTTGAACTCTTAGTCCTTTCGCTCCAGATATTATTCAGGAAATTCTTGCTGCTGTAGAGCATGGGCTTGTAGCCGTGCTTGGTGACTTCGTCTGCGAATGCGGCATAGATATCATTGATATCATGTATGCTCATGCCGTATTTCTGGAAATTGGTGAACTCCTCCCAGTCGAAAACAATAGGCATTTCAAGGCTCTGACCGTCAAGCTGTTCGATTATCCAGCGGACGTGTTCGCGGACTCCCTCTTCTGTGTTATCAGTGGTGTAGAAGTATACTCCCACATCGAGACCTGCGGCTTTGGCATTTTCGAGATTCTGACGGAAATAATCGTCAAGGGTTATCTGGCTGTAGTAATAACCCACGCGGATAATTACAAAGCTGCAACCTGCATCGCGGACTGCGTTGAAGTCAACATCGCTCTGCCATACGGAAACATCTATTCCGAAGCGTACATCATCGGTATTGTAGGTATTGATAAAGTCGCTGTAATTCACACGGGGATTATTGTCAGCAGGCTTTGGTACTTCGTTGAGCACGTTTATGTTAAGGTCCCACGAAACGGAGTTTCCTGAGCTGTCCGTAACGGTAGCGGTGATCGGATATGAACCCACAGCATTCGGGTCTACTTCTCCCTCATATGTGAGAACAGGATTTTTGTCGAAATTATCGGCAAAGCCCACGTAGTTGCTGAGGTCAAAGTCAGTGCCTACCTTGTGATTTGGAGTCCAGCCTGCATTGATTATCAGCGGCTCGGTGGTATCAACAACGCTGTACTGGAGCTTCTGTTTGAATTCAGCACCGTTGTAGATATAAGGCACTTCCACTTCAAAAACACCTGTATCCGAAGTGTTGAGCAATACGGAACCGTCTTTCAGATCGACGTTCTTTTCGGTTATGAAGTCTGCAAGCTTTATATCCTCATATACTTCAACAGTATCGCGACAGTTCATAACGAGGTCTTTCGGCGGATCGACCTTTGCAGTCGTTGTGACTGTTGTCGTAGTTTTTTTAGCTGTGGTTGTAGTCTTTGAAGTAGTTGTGGAAACAGTTGAAGTTGTAACGGTTTCTTTTTTTGAAGCTGTATCGCTGCTGCTGATTTTTTTGCCGCCGCAGCCTGTAAGCAGGCAGGCTGCAAATACAGCAGGTAATATATATTTTAATTTCATATTGTTCCTTTCAGATATGATTTTATAATTAATATATATTTATTATAACATATATATTTTGAAATAGCAACAACCGCGGCGTAATAGTTAATACTCAGTGATATTTTGACGCGAAAAAGGGTGCAGCGTCACGCTGCTTATAGCATATAAGTTTGAAAATAGCAACAACAGCAGCATGAAAAACAAGATTCATAATCCATATACTCTTTCGGCATTTACGTGCATGAACAGTTCACGTTCTTCATCGGTTATATCAAGACTCTCCGCAAAGCTTAAATGCACACTTTGTGAGCAGCTTCCGAAATCAGACCCGAATATAAAACGCTCAGGCATTTCATGTATCGCTTTTTCAAGTTCTGACTTGATCTGCGGCAGCAGCTTTTCATTATCTGCCACCGATGAGGTATCAAAATAAACGTTAAGGAAGTTCCGTAGTTCTTCAAAGCACTCCTCAAGCTTCGGATAATAGCAGTGGCAATACACAAAAGTATTATCAGGACGGCTGACTGCAAGTTTTTTTATCAGCTTCGGGGCTGCATAGTGAGCATTGTCCCAACCGCTGTGAAAAAGTACAGGCACATGGTACTCAGCTGCAAGGTCGTAAACAGGTGTGAGACATGAGTCTGTACAGAAAAAATCCTCATGTCCCGTGTATAATTTCAGTCCGACTATGCGCTTGCTTTTGAGCAGTTTACGGCAGAAATCAAGCTGTGAAGCATATTCAAAATTCGGACTTATACCTGCGATAACACTTATAATATCGCTGCCCTCAAAAAGCTCCGCACAGTCTCTCGCCGAACCTATAACGCTTTCAAGCTCAGAGTCGGCAATAACGATACCTCGGTCAACACCGTTTCTTTTCAGTTCATTCAGCAGTGCAGCTTTCTTCGAGAGAAAGTTGGGATAGTCCACAGGAAGATGTAAATGTGAATCAATTATCATAGTAATACTCCTTTCAAAAACAAGGCGTGAAAAAACAAAAACCGCAGATCACTCTGCGGTACATTTACGTTTATTTGCAGAGCGATCAGTTTGCATAACGAACAAGACCGCTTCCGCAGCCTGTGTTGCATTAACTTTTGATCGTCCGCACTTTCCGACACATACGCTTACTGCTTTTGCAGCAGCCATAACTTCGGGAGTATCACTTCCTCTTAGGTATTATAGCCTTGTTTATATTATATATCATAGCACAATATTCATATAAAGTCAAGTTTATTGCTGCTATTTCAATTTTTCACGTCAAATTATCAGTGAACATGAACGGTTACGCCGCGTCTCTTGCTTTTGTATTTTTTATGTGTTATAATACAGTATTGAAAATACTTTACGGGAGGCGAAAAAAGTGTCGCCTGATGAAAAATACGATGTGTTCATGTGCTGTCGGCTGACAGATGAAAATAACTGTACAACTCCTGACAGGGAATATGCCGACGAGATATACGACCAGCTGACAATAGAGGGCGTCAGAGTGTTTTTTGCGCCTGTCAGCGAAGCAGATGCAGAAGCTGCAATATCGGAAGCAAAAGTATACCTTGTCATAGCCTCTGACAAGGAAAGCTTCTGTGCAGAACCGTTCAGGAAAGAATGGATCAGATGCGCTGAAGAAGTGCGAAGAAATGAAGATAAAAAGCTTATTACCTGTGTAAAGGGCATAGGCTCTCAGCAGATACCGCAGGAGCTCCTTGACAATATGGTAAGAGATATAACAAGGATAGATTTTCTCACCGAGCTTATCAGGAGCATAAAGAAGCTGACAGAGAACTGTGATGAGGTAGGTCTGAGTACACCGCCCGAAAATTTGCTGAAAAGGATAGAGGATTTTCTGGAAGCCGAGGATTTTGAGGCTGCTGCGGAATACTGCGGTCTTATAAAGGAAGCTTCGCCTCAGAACTGGCAGGCGTACTATTATTCCTTCCTTGCCGACAGGGGACTGCGCCATGAGAACGATCTGCTTCTTGAAGAGGTAATTGACGGCTTTGCCTGTGAATATGCAGAAAGCTTCGGAGCAGATGTTTCCGATGACGAGTTCTTTCGCAGCACATTTTCGGATATGCTCGGAAATGATATGCGCAGAGCCCTGGAGTATTCATCAGGTGATGACAGGCTAAGGCTTGCAACTGTGTATGAAAGGTTTGTAAGCGGAGTGCAGGACGCGGTCTTTGCTATCGAGCAGCAGGAAATAGACGGAGAAGAAAAAAAGGAGCTTGAAAAGCTCCGTATAAAACATGAACGTGAACAGTCGGAAAGAGCAGCTGCAAAACTTAAAAAGCAGCGTATACGCACACGATTTCTTGCTTATATGTCTGTAATACTGATCGTTCTTACAGTGCTTGCAGTAAAGTTCGTTTCTGTATGGGCGATAGTTCTTATTGTTATCGTATTCGCCATGACCGTACTGGGTATCGCGGGACTTGAAAAGTAAAGCCTTTACGGATCATAATAACAATGCTCCGTAAAGGCTCATTTATTTTTCTTCTGTTTGTCTGAACTGAAGAGGAGTTACTCCGTAAAAGCTTCCGAAGAGCTTTACGAAATATGAAGTATTGCCGTAGCCCACATTCATACCTACAGCCTTGACGGGCAGATCGGTAGTTTTAAGAAGCTCTGCGGCTTTGTTCAGTCTGCTGGTTATAACGTCCTTATTGACGCTTACGCCGAAGGTCTCGGTATAAAGGTGCTGGAAGCGCGAGCGGCTGAGTGAAAGCTCCTTAGCCATATCGTCAATGGAGTAATCTCTGCCGGGCCAGCGGTAGATTGACTGCCTTATCCAGAGAAGCTTTTCGGAGTATATACCCTCGGGACGGTCGTGATTTGCCGCCTTCTGGATTAGCTTTTCCGATATCTTGTACATGAGCAGTCTGAAATAAAGATCAATGGATTTTTCCCTGAACGGATCGGAGGAATAATGCTCGAAGCACATACTGCGCATCATTGCCGACATATCTGTTATATCAGCTATATCAACAGGATTGTCGAGGGGGATATTGAGCTCGCTGAGCATTTTCTGTTCCTCCTCATCGGGAGTGAAATGCATCCAGTCATCGAAGTATTCATTGCTTGCAGGAAAATAATACTGAGGAGTATTTGGTGTGTATAATATAAACGAGTGTGCGGAAGTCCTTATATCTTTTCTTCCTATTCTGAAATGTGCGGGCGTTTTTACAATCAGAAGCAGCCAGCTTTCTGTTCCGTTTGGTCTGTCTATACAGAAGCTGCGATCGTGCCTGTGATTGTAGCCGATCTCAACCATTTTCAAGGTATTCATCCTCCAAAACTAAAATCATACTTATAGCAAACTTTTCATGTTTACAATAATATTATATCATAGTACAAAGCAAGGTGTCAATAAAAAGCAGCACGAAAGTGATATATAAATATATGATTTCCCGATAGTTGATATTAGATACACAATATGACATATCTAAGAGGAATTGATATTTTTGAAGCAATAAAATAATGTTAAGTTTTTGTTAATAATATGTAGGAATTAGATATATTTATTGCAAAATGAGAGAATATGTGGTATAATAATAACAGATATTTCTGAGGCTTTTAGTATGGATTCAAAGTAAGTAAGGGGGCTTATATATGGATTTTCAGTCTTTTGTTGACAGTATATCAACGGCTGCTTGTGTTGTTTCAGTAGAAAAGCTTGAAAACGGTAATTATGGCAAGCTGCGTCTCGTTACGGGAAATAGAACTTATATAGACAGTATCGAACGCCCTGCCGAAAACGTTGTAATGCTAACTCAGAAATTCATTCCGAACAGTGAATATACAAATTATATGACACGAGATCTTAATTTTGAGGATTCATGCTACAGTGCAGCGGTCTTGAAGAAATGTATCCATGCATATGCACATCCTGCGCGTTTTGATGTATGGTTCAATATGTCATTCCTGCCGCTTTCTCCCGACAACGGCAATATCTGTTATTGTGCATACATAATGGAGATCAATTTCAAGCCAGATGCAAAGCGTATGTCAAATATATCCTCTGAGATCGCTACTGCGGTCCTTGAGACCTGTATCAAGCTCAGGAGTGTTGAGAACTTTCAGGAGACTATGGACTCTATTTGTCAGGATATCCGTGATCTTTGTGATTCCGAGCATTGCTGTATCCTTATGATGGATACCGAAAAGCGCAAATGTTCCGTACTTTGCGAGGCTTTATCGGATAACACAAAGCTTGTTTCAATGAATAGGTATCTGGATAACTTCTATGACATAGCAGAAACATGGAAGGACACCATTGCAGGCAGCAATTGCCTTATCGTAAAGAACGACCATGACATGGAAGTCGTCAGAGAACGAAATCCTGTATGGCATAAGTCCATAACAAGCGCAGGCGGTAAAACTATCGTTCTTTTTCCTCTTGAATTCAAAGGTGAACTGCTTGGCTATATCTGGGCGATCAATTTCAGTGCAGATGTAGCTGATACAATAAAGGAGACACTTGAGCTTACATCATTTATTCTTGCTTCCGAGCTGTACAGCTATCGTATGATGGACAAGCTTCATATACTGAGCTCCACAGATATGCTGACGGGCGTAATGAACCGCAATGAGATGAACAACTATATTGACGCTTTGACAGAAAGAAAATCAGACAAGACAGTTGGAGTTATTTTTGCTGATCTTAACGGTCTTAAAAGTGTAAATGATGATATCGGACACGAAGCAGGTGACGCTCTTCTGAAAAATGCTGCAAATGCATTGCGCGACGTTTTTGCTGTCCATGAGATATTCAGGGCAGGCGGCGATGAGTTTACGGTGATACTTACAGAGGTTACGGAAGATGAGCTTAACACCAAGGCGGAAAAGCTGAGAGGAGTGTCAAAGAAATACAAGGATCTTGTATTTGCTATCGGCGCAGCTTACGAAAGCAGCGTGAATAATGTCCGCACAGCCCTGCAAAAAGCAGATATGTTAATGTATGAGGATAAGAAACGTTATTATGAGCTTCACCCCGAAAAGAAGCGCGGTGTAATTGATAAAAGAAACGGATAATATAAAGCTGAAGGCTACTGCATTTTGAGCAGTAGCCTTTTTGTGATATGTATATTATTACAGTTCGGATATTATTTCAAACGCGGATAAAAACTAACGCCCCACTAAAAGTGAGGCACTGTGTAAGCTATACGAAATAGATGACATATTAATTGTTCTTAAAAGCAAGTCAACAAATAATCATAAAAGTACGACGCTTCAATTGAAAAATGAATAAAGAATAATGAATAGTGAATAAATAATAATACAGAAACGCCTGATACAATATTATGATTTATACATTATTCACTATTCACTATAAATTAAGCCCGACACGTTAGTGACGGGCTTTTCTGTGTTATCTATACGGAATAGATGACTTTCTTGCGCGGAAAAAAATTCGCGCTCCACAAGAAGTAAAGCGCGAACTTGCCTGCGGGGGCTCCCCGCTGGTGCCGGTGGCGGGACTTGAACCCGCACGGTATTGCTACCAACGGATTTTGAGTCCGTCACGTCTGCCAATTCCATCACACCGGCACATTAAATATAATTATAACATATGATAAAAACTTTGTCAATAGTTTTTTATAAATTCAGGCTGCCCTTTTTGGGGCAGCCTGATCATTTGTCATATACATAATTCTCTTCAAGTCTTGTCTCAAAATCTTCAACCGGCATAGGTCTGTCGAAATAGAAGCCCTGAGCAAGATCGCAGTTGTTTTCAGCGAGAAACTCTACCTGTTCTTTGGTCTCAACACCCTCGGAAATACATTCAAGTCCCATTTCCTGAGCCATAGCAACGATATATTTGAACATAACGTTTTTCTGTATCGGATTTTCATCGTCTTCCGTAGTGAGCAGGCTCCTGTCAAGTTTCAATACGTCCCACGGTATTTGTTTAATGAGATTGAGGGAAGAATAGCCGACTCCGAAATCGTCAACAGATGCGGCGATGCCTGTTTTTTGCAGACCTCCGATAGTACGCTTCAGATCGTTGAATTCCACATCGGTCGTAGTTTCGGTAAGCTCTATTTCGATATATTCATGGGGAACATTGTTCCTGTCAACGATATCGACGATATGTTCCAGAAGATCCATGTCGGAAAGGTGACGGCGTGAAAGATTGACAGATATACGCACTACTTTCTTGCCGCTGTCGAGCCATCTGCGGATATCCTTGCATACTGCGTCCAGCATATAGAAATCGAGCTTGCAGATATCGCGTCCCTGTTCGAGAACAGGAATGAATTCACCGGGCGATACAAGCTTTCCGTTATGCATCCAGCGGCAAAGTGCTTCTGCGCCTGCGAGGTTTCTTCCGCTTAATGCCACTTTTGGCTGATAATAAACGAGAAATTCTCTTTCTTCAAGGGCTTTCGGGAAGCTGACCGTGATATCATTGTTCCTTTTGCTTCTTGCCAGAAGCATATCATCGAAGTATGCAACGTCGGTCTTTGATGAATTTTTTGCAATGCTGTATGCCATACTCACTCTGTCCATAATATCATCCGGCAGTATCACGCTGTCGTTGTTCTGCATAACATATACACCTGTTGTAGCGGATATATTTATACGCTCGTTGCGTTTTTCGTCATATACAATACCTGTACCGTTAAGTATCTTCAGAACATTCTGTAGCTTATAGCTCTTGATAAGAGTAATGAAATTATCTCCGCCTATTCTGCATACAGTCTCGTTTTCATCGTCGAGAAGCTCTGCGATACAGCCTAAGAACTTTTTCATTACAATAGTACCGCTTTCGCGTCCTATATGCTGATTGACAACAGAAAAGCGTTTCAGATTGAAGCGGACAGCCGTATAATTATCTATCATACCGCTTTTACAAAGATTTCTGCCGCATTTCATGAATTTCTTGAGATTATGCATATTAAGCTCGCTGTCGAAGAATGTAAGATGCTGAGTGAGCTTCAGAAGCCTGAATTTACCGCAGAAAGTACTGAAAAGAGCGATGAAGATGTCTATTCTTCTGCGTTCTTCATCTGTCCATGGGGGCTCATTGTCCTTGAGAAAAATGTTATATACTGCGATATTTTCATCTATGGTAATGATACGATTGCTGATGCAGTCACTGTTTTCGGAATTACCGCAGTCATAAAAGCACTGGGTCTCGGGCAAGCCCAGATGCTCAGAGGCTTCGTTCTCATAGGAAACAACTTCGATCTTGCCTATTTTAAGGACGCAGCAAAGCTCAGCCACTGCTTCTGAAATTTGTACGGGCGTTGCAGAAGATAGCTGATGCAAACTGCATATTATTTTTTCAAGTGCTGCCAGATATTCATTTGTATTCATTCATATCCCCTCCGAATACAGAAAACAGTCTGTATCAGATTTGCATTATTATACAGATTCATTATAACACATGATAGACGGAAAATAATGAATATATTATTAATATAGTGTAAATTACGCAATATGTTCAAAGAAATTTATGTATGTTGCTTAGGGAGCGCAGTTAAAATGTATCTTGTGTCGTATTAGCCCAGTTGAAATATCAATTCATCGAATAAAAGTTTTACAGTGGAAAAGTGTTGACAGTTAGGGCGGTGTATGGTATAATTTTTATGGAGCTTTATGCTGTTGAAAAACGGCAGTTATTATAGATCTGGAGGAATTTGGATATGAAAAAAATAAATGTCAGAACAAGTCATCCGTACGAAGTCTTGATAGAGCGCGGTTCACTTGCTGACTGTGGAAAATATATCGCTGACGTGACAAAATCGCGCAGGGCAGCTGTTATTACCGATGATATCGTTGAAAAGCTGCATTTGCAGACAGCCCTTGATTCACTGAAAAAAGAGGGCTTTGAGTGCAGCGTTTACTCTTTCCCAAACGGTGAAGAGGCAAAATGTCTTGAAAATCTCGGAAATATATATGATTTTCTCTGTAAGAGCAATATTACAAGAAGTGATATCATAATTGCTCTTGGAGGAGGTGTTGTGGGTGATATTACAGGCTTTGCCGCAGCTTCTTTCCTCAGGGGCGTAGAGTTTGTGCAGATACCTACTACACTTCTTGCACAGGTGGATTCATCTGTAGGCGGAAAGACTGCCATAAACATTGCGGGCGGCAAAAACCTTGTAGGTGCGTTCAAGCAGCCTGCACTTGTTATATGCGACAGTGACATACTTAAAACTCT
>JAEEGL011542760.1_pt1 | contig 17962 bp, 16 predicted proteins | sample 9134231 | NCBI WGS metagenome assembly JAEEGL01 (sample SAMN16246548, study PRJNA631951) | gut metagenome | biome: gut microbiome; feature: rumen; material: fiber-attached | host: Bos | place: Iran: Karaj | collected 2018-10 | reverse complement strand
TCCCTGCGTTCTGTTTTTTCATTTAGATTCACCAGCGTTAATACACCGGTCTTATTGTCATATTCAGCCAGGCTTTCCGGTGTTCCATTCCATGAAAGATAACTACCTTCTGTATATACCTCCAGTTTTCTTACTGCACACGGGGATACAACATCAACAACCAATGTTCCTTTGCTCCCATTTGCGTGGATAAGCTGAATCATAAAATTATCGTGATAGTTGATACACAATTCCGTTAGCTTATCTGAAATAACATATGTATCAATCACATCACCAAACGTACCAAGCAACCAAGGCAATTCAATAGCCATAATTTCACGGCAACCGTTAGTCCTTTTATCCCCAACAAAAAAGTCATTGTAATTCTCCCAGGGATGCCAATCGGGCAAATATTGACCAATGTGATAAATATAGTTCCATTTTTTATCTTCAGTTATTTTTGACCTGATATATTTAATTTCCTCTCGATAGAAAAACGTGGAAGAAAGGAAGAGTTTACAATCATTATCCTTGGCAAGCTTCATGTTCTCTTCATAACCATCACTTACCAGATTTAGTTCAGTAAACACATGCCATTTACGTTTCAGGCATTCAGCAATAATTGCAGAATGAGACAACGGCGATGTACTTACAAAAGCACAATCAATCTTTCCATGCACTGTATCCATGGAAGTAGCAGTTTTTATACCTAGTTCTTTTTCCGCTTCTTCCCTTCTGTCTTCACGCTTATCAATGCCGTAAATAGTAAAATCCGGAAACATTTCTTTGATAAGTCGAATGCGACGCTTGCCCATAGAACCTAAGCCAATAACAACAATATTCATAAAGTGCACTACCTTTCAAAACAAACACCTTACTCTAAAACAATAATGGCATTATTTCAATAAAAAAATCTATAGTGTTTAAATCGTAAACTCCAAATCAAAGAACTTCTTCTTCAAATCTATACTGCAACCCATAACTGTTTCAAATACTTTATTTGCAATCCGTTCTCCAGCATGTCCGTCACCATAGGGACTTACCACAGTTTTACAAACAGTTTTATATTCAACACTCATAGCCTTATCAATAGCTTCAACAATAGACTCCTTATTTGCTTCACAATTTATTATGCTTTCAGACTGCAACCGTCCCCTTTGCCTGTCACCAATATTGACCGTTGGCACATGAAAAGCCGGTGTTTCAATAATTCCGCTGGACGAATTTCCCAAGACGAATTCTGCGTATTTCATGAGAGAAAGGTATCGGCGTATACCCAGCGAAGTGAATACATGAATATTAGGTATCTCTTCCTCTGCCTTGTCAAGTAACTCATTAATTCTGGCACCACCCTGATCTGCATTGGATTTGGTTACAATAAATTGTATCATAGGGAAGACCTGAATCGCAGTTAGAAAACTATCTAAATGCCTATCCACACTGCCACCTTCCATTGTTACAGGGTGATAGGTACAAACAGCATACTTACAATCCGTCAAACCTACACTTGCCAAGGATTCTTCCTTTGTCATATCCGCTGCATGCAGAATATTATCAATGCTGGTAGACCCAAAGTTGAACACACGCTTTGGTTCTTCGCCCAGCTGAATGACTCGCTTCCTGCTATCTTCATTTGTCGTAAAATGTAAATAACTGATTTTCGTTATAGAATGCCGAATCCATTCATCCAGTGCGCCTTCTGTAGTATCACCGCCACACAAATGAAATACAGGTGTCCTTGTATTGCCAGCAGCAATGGCTATAGCTAACGTTTCATATCTGTCGCCAAGTAAAATTATTGCATTATATTGCTGCAGTTCAAATAACTCGGTAAACTTTACCAATACTTCTGCCTGATTAGCAGATATGTCAAGTTCTGATTCAGATCTTACAGAAACGGGTATCTCATGATCAATCCGAAAGCCATTTCCCCGGATTTCTTGTACAGTCATTCCGTATTTATCACTTAAATGGGTTCCGGTAACAATAAGTTCCACCTTAAAATCACCGTTTTCGTGTTTCTCTAATTCTCTGATTACCGGCATCAGTAAACCAAATTCAGCCCTGGTTGCGGTAACAATGGCAACTTTTTTCATAATGTAATCAACTCATCCTCATCAAAGTCCTGTTTTGCCTTTGTCCCAAGTACCTCAAACCATTTCATGGGACTGATACCGTTACCAGGCCTTTTAACAGTAATATTTTCTTCTGTAAAAACATCCCCAGCTTTGATTTTTGTTTTTGCAACAATACTTTTTCTTGCAACTGCAATGTTTTTCTTTTCAGATGGAGAAGGTTCTTTCATACTAGTACCAAGTGCTTTTTCTATATTTCGAATAGCATTTACCATTGCTGCAAGCTCATCCGGTTCCAAACTAGCTTTGTGATCTGGGCCTTCCATGTTCCTATCCAGCGTGAAATGTTTTTCAATAATAGTTGCACCTAGTGCAACCGCAGCAATAGGTACTTCAATTCCTTTCGTATGGTCTGAATAACCTACATCCAATTGAAATACGTCATGCATTGTTTGCATAGCTTTTAAATTAACATCTTCAAACGGTGTTGGATATTCAGTATTACAATGCAACAGTTTAATATCCTTTGTTCCGTTTGTTTCAAGAACATGTATAGCTTCTCGTATTTCTTCCATATTGCACATACCGGTAGACATAACAACGGGTTTACCCGTTGTTGCCAGTGCCAGCAGATAGGGAAGATTTGTAACTTCTCCAGATGGTACTTTCCAAAAGGGCATATCAATGGAATTCAAAAATTCAATACTTTCAAAATCAAATGGTGTGGAAAGGAAACAGATTCCAACTTTTTCACTGTACTTCTTTAACTGCAAAAATTCATCAAAAGACAGTTCCAGCTTTTTTAACATATCCTGCTGCGAACTGTCCCCTGTCGTCATTTTCTGATATTCCGCTTTCTTTGCTGTTCGGGATACAAGGTTTTCCGATTTGAAAGTTTGAAATTTAATGCAGTCTACCCCGGCTTCTTTTGCAGCATCTACTAATTTACACGCCAAAGCAAAACTTCCATTATGATTAACTCCCGCTTCCGCAATAATATATACAGCCATTATTCCACCACCTTGCAAGGATTACCATAGGCCTTTACACCTTCAGGCACATCGCTGACTACCACACTACCGGCACCAATAAGAGAATTTTTGCCAATCTGTATCAGTTGCCGGACAACAGAGCCGGCACCAATGTGAGAATCATTCCCTATTGTAACCTGCCCGCATAATACAGTACCGGGACTGATGTGGACAAATTCACCGATTTGACAGTCATGTTCAATAATCGCGCCTGTATTGATGATGGCACATCTGCCTATTTGGCTACCAGAATTTAACATTGCACCCTTGCCAACATAACAGCCTTCTGTTACAATAGCATCTTGCGCAATTATAGCCGTAGGATCTATAACCGCAGGAACTGCAAAGCCATAATTCACCACCATTTGATACAGGCATCGCCTTAATCGTGTATTGCCAATACTGCCAACTGTAATAAAAGCATCTGTCCAACCTTCATCTTTCAAACGCAGCAAGTCTTCGTCCCGACCAACCACATCAACGCCTAAAAGTGATGAACCATTAAAATCAACAATACCAATCTTTTGATATGTATTTACAGCAAGTACACTACTTAAAACAGAACGACAATGACCACCGCCACCAATCAACAACAACTTTTTGTTCAACGCGTATTGCCTCCGATTTAGCATTTATTCCCCATATAACCTTTTACGCATTTTTTCCAATTCATTCAGTTGCCCCATGTCCATCCATTCGCTCTCACTGACAGGAAATACGGCCACGTTACGGCCTTTTTCCCGTTGCTTTTCCACAATGTCAGGAAAACCAACAGCAACGTCGTCTTCTATATCGCCTAAAACTTCCGGTTCTACAATGTAAATACCAGTATTAGTTAAAAACGAAACCAGAGGTTTTTCTTTCATGCTTTCAATTTTTCCGTTCACGCCCATCTCAATGACACCATAGGGAATAGAAAAATTCTTATAAGCGCAGACCATGGTAATCACATTACTGTTTTCTTTGTGGAACTGCATCATACGTTCGTAATTTGCCTGCAATAAGTTGTCACAGTTTGTGAAGAAGAATGTTTCATGCAAACAACCTCGTAACAGACTGAGTCCACCACCTGTACCCAGCGGTTTGAATTCATCGTACCAACATATGTCGTATTTGTTTTCGCTTTCTGCAAAGTACGCTTTCATGAGTTCTTTTTTATAATTCACTATGATATGGAACTTTTCACAATTGTAGCTCTGAAACTCCTGCATAATGTGCTCAATGATGGGCAGATCACCTACAGGTATTAACGGCTTAGGTAATACGCGGGTAAAAGGATCCAATCTTGTACCCCGACCGCCAGCATTGATAACAACTGGCACATTTAATGAACTACGTATTTTGTCAGTAGTTGCTTCACCACTATATAAACCAATAATATGCCTCTCTATATCTAGAACAGGTATTACTATCCAATTCTTTTTATGATATAAAGACTGTGCATCTTCTTCAGAATACGCAAATTTAGGATTGCGGTTTGCCGCTCTCATTACCGGCGCATCCATCTTTCCGCCTGACAGCAAAAAACGACGAATATCACCGTCTGTAATACAGGCAGTCAGTTTTTTGTTGCAATCAATAATAAACAAAATGCCACTAGCATTTCTGTCAATCTTTTGCATAGCTTCTGCCAAGGTTAAGTTTTCGTCACCTGTAAAATTTTGCAATTGCTGCTTATTCATTCGTAAAATCCTTCAGTACATATATACACTTAAACGTAAAATTTGCTAAACTAATTTAATGCGCCAACTCTTTCAACAACCGTTTTACTGTTATAGCCACATATTTTATTTCTTCTTCCGTAATCTGAGTGCTGGACGGAATATTTAAAATTCTATTAGCGTAATACGGTGCCTTTTCCAATTTAAAAATTGCTTCGCCTTCATAGGGTTTCTGTTCATTGATAAGTCCCCAAATGGCCCTGGTTTCTATGCCTTTGTCATGCAAAGTTGTAATAATCTCACGCATAGTTGCCGTAATACGCTTTCGGTCAATATTCAATGAATAAAACCACCTGTTGGAAGAAGTACCTTCCCTAAAAGGCATCAATTCAGCCAGTTCAAAATCTTTGAACAACCCTTTATACAACTCATAATTGTGCTGTTTCCTCCGGATAAACTCCGGCAGCTCTTCCATCTGGGCTACGCCCAAGGCTGCCTGCAGGTTTGTCATACGGTAGTTATAGCCGATTTCATCATGGATGTAATAATGTGGATCTGTTTTGGCCTGAGTAGATAAGAATCGAATGTGATCTACCACTTTCGGATCTTGAGCGGTGATAGCACCACCGCCACCGGTAGTGATGATTTTGTTACCGTTAAAGCTGTAGCAGCCAAAATTGCCAATGGTTCCGGCATATTTACCGGCGTATTTTCCCTCTGTGTAGCGGGTTCCTAACGCTTCCGTCGCATCTTCAACAACTATGATATTATATTTAGCTGCAATGTCCATAATGGCTTCCATGTCCGCCATGTTGCCAAACACATGCACTACTACAAGTGCTTTGACCCTCCTGCCCTCATAGCGCAAAACACCCTCTGCAAATGTACACTGTGTTTCACAAAACTCTTTTAGCTTTATGGGATCCATGCAGAAACTGTCATCACAATCAATAAAAACCGGTGTAGCAAACTGATACTTTACCGGATTTACTGCTGCAATAAACGTAACCGGGGGTACCAACACAACATCCCCAGGTTTGATTCCCGCTTCCACCATAGAAAGATGCAACGCAGAAGTACCGCTTTGGCAAGCTGCAATATTTTCAACCTGCAAAAACTTTGCCATAGATTGTTCTAATTTTGTAATATATGCACCGCCGGTAGATACCCAGCCTGCATCAAGTGCTTCATTAACATATTTTTTTTCATTACCTTCAAAATTCGGTATGGACAGGGGAATAAAGCGTGCCATTTCTGTTCCTCCAGCTTATCTAATAAAACAATTAAAATTTCGTAATTTTCATGTAATAATAATATTTGTATGTACGTAAGCCTCTTTCTTTTATATCACATCTTGCTGTCTAACGATTTGCCAGTTTCAATGTGTTCAAAGTTAGGCAGATAGTCTTTCATAATCTGCACAACTTCTTCTTTCGTGGTTTCATTTTTAGCAAAAACAGCATTTAAATCAACAAATAAATTTTTTACCCTTTCCTGATCCGGAATTTCTTTTCCAATAATAACACCTAAAGAAGAGAACCGTTCCATATCGGCAGTTTCCGTATTCGTTACAAACTCTTCAAAGGGCTTCTCACCGGATGTATCGGATTTAGAATAATGCACTGGATAATACTTGCTACCGTTTTTCAAATCTTCTGCCTTGTCAATCGCTTCTTCATCGGAACTACATTCCAGCACTTCATAACCATGTTCGTGCAATAATTCAGTACCAATAGCGTCAAAAGTCATCATTTGTGCTTCTTCAAGCTTTGGGAAAAAAATTTCACGGTTATCACCTAACATGCAAGCCAACATACAAATCTGCCCGCTTTCTTCTGGTGACACAAAATAACGCCTTACATCAGATGGAGCAGACAACGGTTGCAACTTCTGGATACGTGCTAGGAAACCGGCAGGCAGTGAACCATTAGAAAAAGCCACATTTGCAAAACGAGCAGTTTTCACAGGGAACTTGTCAGAGTAACTGAAAATTACATCTTCCATAATTCTTTTGGAAGCCCCCATAATATTTACAGGGTTTGCAGCTTTATCCGTAGATACGCAGAAATACTCTTCCGGCGGATATTTAGAAAGCAGATCAAGCAACAGCTTAGCATGTAACACATTATTCTGTAAAAGTGCTTCCACAGAGTAAATATCTTTTTCTGAACGAACATGTTTGTGCGCAGAAAAATTGCCAACGATATCAAAACCGCCACGCTTTATAAACATTTTTTCAAACACCGGCGAAGCAAAATCCATGGGATATGGAATATAATCATTTGGAACAAACATGCCTTTAGTAGAACGAAGATCACGAGTGAGTTCTGCTAGTGCGTTTTCATTTGTATCCACCACAACAAGAGATTTAGGCTTATATGGAAGGATTGCTTTAATAAAAGATGAACCAATAGATCCGGCGCCACCAATGACAAGGACCGATTTATTTTCAATACTTTTAATTAATTCAAATCGTTTTTTTTCAATATCTGATAAAAACATAGACACGGGACGTTTAGTAACAGTTTTTGATATAAAAAAATTTAAATTAAACATTTTTCATCTCCTTGTCTAACTTGATTTTCAGACTTTACTTAATAAATAAAGACGAGCTTTATTAACTGCCCACCAGATAACACTTTCAATTCTTTTCGAAACAGGCCCGAAAATACAACACCCTAGGAATGTACTAACCAAAACAACAACTATTACTGTTAAAAGAACTCCAAAAATGTAGAACGCTGAATTAACGTCAATATAGCTTAAAATCGCATATTTAGTATATAGATTCTTGAAAACCGGATGCATGTGAATTAAATACACAAATAGAGAAGCTGTACAAACCCACTTAACTAACGAAGGTCTATTCTTGTCTTTCATGGAATTATTTAACGATATAAAATAATTAAAGAGACAAAGACCTTCCATAACAACTAATGGCGATGCATACTGAAACAGGTACATTTCTTTACCATTTAACAGTTTAATTTTACTCAAAATCAAAACTGCGAGAAACAGTAACACTACCATAATCATATAACCAAACAGCCAGTTTTTTCCAAAACTTTCAATTAGTGTTTCATTTTTCTTAATAACAGCCGCCATAAAATACAGTAAAACAAACAATAATAAGCTATCTTTACTCCACACGCTGACACTTTTAACAAAAACGCCAAGACTAATAAATGGAAGAACACATGTCAGAACAAATAAGACTCCCGTTAATTTACAAAGCTCTCTATTACTTACATTACTTATAACAACATTTAGAAATGGGGATAACAGAATTAGCACTAAATATGTGGAAACAAACCAGTAAGCTCTTTGCGAAAACGGAAAGATACTTAAGAATACTCCCCCTATAGACAACTCTTTCGGTACAATAAAACAAGCCACTAATAAACCAAATATAGTAATTAACCAAGTCTGGGAATAAACTCGTATAAATGACTTCAAAGAAGATGTTTTACTTATCATGAAATAACTACCTATTAACACAAAAAGATGGATTGACGGAATAGCTGTTGCTTCTAACAGATAATACAAATACTTCGCAAAAACAGAATAATTCTCCTTTTGATAAAACGCTGCTACATAACCATTGACATGCAATATAACAACATACACCACTGCAATGGTCTTCAGATAATCCAGTGCAACATTACGTTTTTGCGTATCTTGATGCATCCTCTTTTTCCTTTACAAGAATTTTAATTGCTTGTTTATATAGTGATTTAACAATATCTATAATATTATCCTGTTCTAAACAAGCAGGATTTGCAGAATAAACATTACCTTTAAAAATAGTACGGAAATATTCACACAAATACTTTACTACCTGATCTCTATCCGGTTTCTTCCATCGTTGCATTTGAGTTAAATAATCTAAATATATATCTTTTATTTTAATAACACCTGGAGCATTATCAAAAAAGATATTTCCCCCAATAAAAACGGGTTTGCGTAGCAACATAGCCTCCCACCCAGCTGTACCAGTTAATGTCGTAACGGCTACTGATCCTTCAATAAGTTTCCTTGAATTTTCCCACGGGTCAATTAGAACCACATTTGGATATTTCTTCAATTCTTCATAAAAACTTAAGTCACGATGCCCTAAAAGTGCATAATGCTCTTTAACATATAATTTAGTATCCGCAGGCAATGACTTAGCCCACGAATCTATGAAAAATAATTGTTTCTCATACTTTTGGGCACACACTATCGTTGATGCTTCAGGTTGATAATGCAAAGGATAATATACATACTTTATGTTTGTATCTGCCTTATTATAATATTTTTTTGCAAGTTGATAACGAAAGTAAAAGTAGACAGGATTTGTTATATTCTTATAAGATTCATAATACATGTAAGAACATGGATCATTTAATGATTTATCAAAAGATTTTAAGAAACGTATTAATGGATATACAAAGAATTTAAATCTAAATTTAGGTCTTTTCCCAGTAAAGACCATGTTCTTTGGTGGAACATCTTTTGATTCAAATTCTTTTAAAAACTTATCGGCTCTTTTAATTTCTTCTTCACTATAATCAAACTTCTGATAATCATCATGAAACAGAGCATTCCCCATAAACTCATCCATGATAAAATAGTGGTGAGTAGAGTCTAACCCTCTTGCTGTCATTTGGCAAATATACTTGACACCATATTTTTTACCAACTATATATGCAATATAGCATTGCAACGTAGCTATCGTTTCGGAGTAATAAAAGTCAATATGATTATTAGAAAATATTGTTTCAAAAAAATTAAATAACCCTACTGTAACATTAATGCAATATTGGTAGTCGCGATTAATCAAAAACCGATCAGAGTATATAAACTGCCATATTGGCGCACAATCATATTTCTTTTCAACTTCTATTAAATCACTTACTGAATACTGATTCCAATGTTGGGAAAGAAATTTAGAAGTTTCAAAAATAAGCCCTCCTGGAACAGTTTTCTTTATGTAATTAGTTTCCTTTTCATTACTGGTTATAAAAAAGCCTTTGGCATCTTTGTCAAAATCATTTTTAAGAGTGTTAAATATTGCCGCAGAGTATTTATCGAAACTTGGCCTAGCTAAAAAACAAATATTCATTCATTCTCCACCTTTCAATAATTTTTTGATTTGACTTCTGTATATGGCAATATAAAACAAAGTAATTAACAGTAATGAAATACACAATCCGATAATGCAGTTATTGAAAGTAGAATACGAGACGACCGTCACAAAAATAACTACAAGTACTGGGTACACTGAACATTTCATTAACGCGGATACTTTGCAATTTGCACAAATCTTTAGCTGGTAAATAATAATAAATGTTCTGCTAATATAAGCTGTTACTGTACCTAAAGCAACACTTTCTATTTTTGGCCCAAAAATCAGTATATACATACACGAGCAAACTGTATTTAAAGCGCAAAGATACAATGAACTACGTAAAATTGCTGAATTTTCGCGTAGAATTGTTAATATATTACCATTCACAAGTGTTGGTGCATAAACTGCTAAACCCAAAATCAGTATTTGCGCTGCCCTTATTCCGCCCATATAATTTGGCATTAACTTTTCTACTAATAATGGAGAAAGGAAAAAAGCGAAAACGCATAAATAACTTACAACAACCGCCAATATACCGGTAAAACGTATAGCAGTTTCATTAAGTACTTTAACCTCTTTAGTTTCGCCATATACCCGTCCCATTTTTACATAAAACAACTGTGAAATAGCAGTGGGAACCAAAACCATATATGTAAAAGCATTTTGAGCAATAGCATATAAACCTAATGCTTCTGTATTAATAAATCCAATTATTATAAATTTCTCTATAGAATTTACTATAGTCCAAATAAGTCCGTTAACTAAAAGGGGCAGTCCTGAAATCAATATTGATGCAAGTAGTTTATTATCTATAACAAAACTAATATCACCATATGAACGATTCATATAACATATGACGCCAGTAAACATCCCCAATAAAGTAGTTACATAGATACCATAATACCCTATCTTAGCTACAATTAAAGCACCGATAAGCAAAGTAGCCATTTCAACCAAAATTACGCTACTAACAAATTTTATTTTACCCTCAGCTCTAGATCTGTTAGCACCAAAATTTTCAATTATCGTAACAAATGTTGTTACAGCGCAAAAGGCAAACCCAATCAAATAACGTATATCAACAGCACCTTTACAATGCATAATAAATAACACTATACAGATTATAATACATGCTGTTGAAAATGCTAAAAATAAAAAAGTAAACGTTGTATCACGATATCGTTTAGCATCTAAAGTTTTACCAGCTCCCAACAGTTGTGGATAATCCCTATTAAATGCATTCATTGAACCTAGTTGTATATACGTCAAATAAGTCTGCATCAAAAGACAGGTTGAATACATACCATATTCAAGTGGCGCTACATAAGCCTTGACATACATAGAATAAATAAAATGAAAACCAGAATTCATTACTGTAGCAAGAACATAATAAAAGTAGTCACCACTTTTTTGAGTTAAATTTAAAAGTCTTTTTAATATAACAAACAAAATAATTTACCCTTATCGATATATAAATATCAGATATATATTACAAAAAAGCTTTTAGATTCTATTCAAAGAACTGTCTAATGTCTTTTTATTTCTAACAATTAGTCCTATTGACATAAACAGCATAACCATTGCATTTCTTTCGATAGGTTCGTTAATCAACGCACAAATAAGCCAAACAATAAAGACCTTAGAAAAACTATTACTATAACGCTCACCCCAATATTGCAAAGTCCAATAAAAGCTATAAATATAAAACAAAATACCTATTATTCCAAATTGCATGCCTATGTTAATCAAACCATTCGTATTACCATGCACAACGCCATAAATATTATAAAACATATCTTTATAATCTAATTGTGATGTGCCTATCCCAAAAATGGGATTTTCTAAAAATACTTGGATACCCGAAAAAACATCTTGTGTTCTCACTGCATATGACATTGTTGTTGACTTAAATTTCATAAATTCCATAAGCCAAGGTAAAAAAACGACCAAAGCAACAACACTCAGTATAATTAAAAAATGTTTTTTTAAACTCTTATTTCCTTTACCGAAACCATAAAACGTAAATAACAAAAAGGTTGTGATATAACCTGTTATAGAAAATGTTAGAGAAATATTAAGGCATAAGAAAAGTACTATAAAAATATTTTTTTTTACAAATAAGAAATATAAAAGCAACATGTTAAGAAAAACCTGATACAAACCAGGTTCCCAATAGATCCCAAAATTACGTGGCAAAGTAATTCCAGAACCTGCAAGTCCTTGAGCTACATTTTGAGCATTAAAATATAAAATTCCCCTATAAATTTGATTAGGAATCTCTTGTGTTGGTAGAACAATTCCAACAAGCATTGTTAAATATACGAAAAATGATATAATTACAAGCCATATGTGTATATTAGCAATTCGTTCAAAAATATCAACTTTGTTTCTCAACAAAACTTGAACACCAAGAATAGTGAATGCAAACTTTACTAAAAACTTTGCATTGACAACAAGTGATTCTATATCTATAAATAACCCTTGGCATATAAGAAAAACTACGACACATGCGTAACTTACAGTAGCATTTTTACTTATGTACCTTGTACTACTTAAGGCCATTAGCAAAACTGAACTGCCGATAAGCATACTGGTAACAAAAGAAGAATATACTATATTAAACAAAGTGCCACTTGCCAAGATTACAGAAAGAATAAATAAATTCTCCAAAAATATGAACCCTTTATTATTATTCATTCATTAACTCCATTACCAAAAATGAGTTTGTCAAGCCAAGTATCTATATTATAATTTCTAACAATCTCGTATTTTAAAATTCTATACTCTTTTGTTAGCCACTCATTTATATCACTCATGTTATAAGCATTAAGCAAGAAAATATTATCCTTATTAAAAAAGTCATATTTAACAACATCTTTATTAGTCGTAATCATTTTCTTACTACACCCTAAACATTCAAATGTCCTCAGTGACAGACCCGTCTGTTTTGTATTAGGGATATCTAAAACAGCTTTTGTCCTACTATAAACATGCTTTATTTCATCAACAGATAAACTTCTTGTTGAAATAAACTCTTTGTTACGTTTCCTAAATGCTGGATTAAATAGCATTTGTTTAAAATAGAGGTACGGTTTTAAATACAAATTATGAAATACTTTATATCCGTTGTCCACAAATGATTTCACATACTCATATCTTTCATCAGAATATGATGCAATTATCGAAATATCCCATTCAACTTCATCAATACCGCTTAAGTTCTTGTACGAATCAATATAAAATAAAGGGAGAAAACCTAGTCCTTTTAACTTTTCTGAATCATAAAAATCAAACGTGTAACTTCTCTGGAATAAATGATATATGTTTTTTGCATTTGTAAGGTTATTAATCGAATCCCAAGTATAATATACAGTTGTTCCGTTCAAATCTATTGAATTACTTATTAAGTCATTGATAAACTTACACGATATATTCTCTCCTCTAATAAGCAAAAATAAATCATACTTTTTATCACCAATGTGTCTCTTAATAATAACCTCGTAAAGTCTATGCAACTTAATAGCTTTATTAAAAAATTTTCCAACAAAATGAACAAAAGAATTTAATTTATCATTTCGTTCTGGATAAAAATCCACTTCATAACCTCTATCTTGTAATTTTTTACATATTTCTAATTCATAACCATAAAACTTTGGTCCAATAAAAAGTGCTTTCATTATATTTAACCTCTCTTTAAGGTGTATAATCTAAACACTAATCCATTTCTTTAAAATTAAATCGTACCTCTTAATTACTCGTGCAGGGCTTCCAACTGCAACTGAATAATCAGGAATATCAGATGTAACCACACTATTAGCTCCAATAACACAATGCTTTCCAATATGACAACTAATAACTGCTACATTATCACCCAACCATGATCCCTCTTCGATAATTGTTTCTCCCTTTGATCCAATTCCTTGGCTTTTCACTGGCACTTCAATATTATTATAACAATGATAATTATCTGAAATATATACTCTATCAGCAGTAAGTACGCCTTTGCCAATAAAAACCCTACTTACACAAGTAATATGATTCATATTCCCTAATTTAACATCATCATCAATTGTCAATTTGGGTTTGTTATTAACACTCGTATCAACGACCAAAAAAACTAATGAATCAATGAACACATTATTACCAATAAAAATATGCTTAGAATTAGCAATACGCAATGGGTTAAGAATTCGTGAATGACTCCCAAAGCTACCAAAACTATATTTGTATAATAATTGCGAGATAATTAACGCTAATCTCGCGGTAAATATATATTTTCTATCAAAATAACTCAACGCATTTTCTCCATTAGTCCATTTCTGAAAAAGGAATTAATTTTTTATAGCCTAATGCACCTTGATTTTCCAAACGCAGTATTTGATATAAAGTTAAACCAGAGTCTGAATACATCTTTCTATGTCTTAAAGCATCCTGAAAGGATAGTAATTTATAAAAGCGAGGACTAATAGCGTAAAATAAAGCTCCCTTATCATAAAAAAACTTCCTGTTGTATCCGGTAAACCATGTTGATTCAAACTGCTTTACTATAGCAATTTTCTTAGGGTAAGTATAAATTTTCAAATTTTTACTCAGCATTTCACAAATAAATAAACTATCTTCTCCAGCAGAATAGATTGTTCCTCCACCAAAATTCTCATTAAAAGTTATACCTTCACGTTGCAAACATTTTCGTCTTACAGCTATTCTTACAGCACCATAGTTAAAAGAATTATAAAAATGCACTCTTTTAATTTCAGTGTTAATTCTACGGTTAACTTTCTTTCCTATTGTTTCTACATTAAATATTATTGCATCCGCATTCTCAATCTCTTCAAACGCCTCTAAAATAATAGCTTCATAATCATCAACATAAATAATATCATCATCTGCAAGTAAAACAATATCGCCACTTGCGTAAAGTAACGCAATATTTCTATTTTTACCAACACCGCGAGTTGCTGTTGTTATCATTTCAACACAATGATTTTTAATAACTCTACTGGAATACTCCGTTCGGTTAGCCTGATTTGCAAATAACGTATCTGTCTTCAAATTCATCTCATCGTACTTTCTCATATCAAACTGATTCATTGTAACAACAAGAACTTGCAGTTTTGCCATATAATCCACATACCGCTGCGGTTACGGAATTAACTAGTACGAAAATAGATTCCGCTAATTTTTCTATTTTCTTAAAACATTAACTATAATAAGTATATAGGGACTGTTAAAGTTAAGTAGAAATATGATTTTTCTTTAACTGAAATTTAATAGGTCAAAACATCTTATGTATCACTTGGAATTGAGAGCTAAGGTGTCAAAATGAATTAGCGATTACTCACGATTCACAATATTGCTATAACGCAAAGCTGGACAGTTTTCCTTAAATATGATACACACCTGGCAAATTACAGATATTATGGCAATCCAGCACAATTTTATCTTTTAATTTAGCCATGTTTTCTTTAATCTCATTATGTTTCACCATGATAACAACAAAGTCAACTGCATTCAAGAAAGTGTCCAAATCGTGATACTGATTCTTTACAACATCTTTCACAATAAACGGATCATATACTTTCAGGCCTGTTGCAAGGTGACGTTCCTGGCTTTCCAAAAGTTGTAAAGTTGGGGATTCTCTTAAATCATCTACGTTTTCTTTGTATGTTAACCCATACAAACCAACTTTAGTAATATCCGTCAAACCTTTTTCTTTCATAATTTCATAAATTCTGTTCAGTACAAAATCAGGCATTCCGTCGTTGGTTTTCATGGATTCGTCAATGACTTTTGCTAAGCTGGGATAATCGCCTACCAAGAACCAAGGGTCTACCGAAATACAGTGCCCTCCTACACCGGGGCCAGGTTGTAAAATATTAACACGTGGATGCATATTACATATTTTAATAATCTCATAAACATCCATGTTGTCATGACGGCAAATCTTTGCCAATTCATTTGCAAACGCAATATTAACCGCACGGAATGTGTTTTCAACAACCTTAGTCATTTCTGCTGTTTTTATATCAGTAACAACAATTTCACCTTGACAGAAAGAAGCATATAAATCTTTTACTTTCTCACCAATTACTTTTTCATCAGCACCAATTGTTCGGTTGTTATGTAACAACTCATATACCATATTACCTGGTATAATCCGTTCCGGTGCATGTACTAGATGGATGTCTTGTCCAATTACTAAACCGTTTTCTTCAATAACTGGGCGCACAAATTTTTCAATGGTACCGGGAGACACAGTGGATTCAATAACAACCGTTGCGCCCTTAGGACAAACTTTCATCACATCTTTCACAGCAGCCACTACATAGCAAGCATCTACTTTTTTACTAAATTTATCGTATGGAGTTGGAACAGATACAATGTAAGTATCCGTTTCTTGGTACTCTGTTGTGAATTTGATACCCGCTTTTACAGCGACGTCAAATAATTCTTCTAAACCGTCTTCTTTGAACGTTGTTTTACCCGCATTCAGTGTGGCAACCAATTCTTTATTGTAGTCTGTACCAATCACTTCCACTCCGTGGGAAGCCATCATCAATGCTGTGGGCAGACCTATATAACCTAATCCAATTACATTTACCACAAAAGTCACCTCGCAAAATATTAGCTATAGTTAACTTTAATTCATAATTATTTTATAACACTGTTAATGACATCAATCAATTTTTCTGTCAAAACCTTAAAATCAAAATCTTCTACGCCGTTTCTGGCATTGTGGCCAATTTTTGTCAGCGTTTCTTTATCCATATCATGAAACTTCATAATTTCCTTTGCCAGCGCCTTTGGAGTATCTTCCGGCAATTCAACCCCTCAATTATATTTCTTGATTATGGAATAACCCATATGTACAGTTGAAATGATAGGCTTCCCACTGGCCATATATTCAAACAGTTTATTGGAACTGTTCCCACGTGTCCAGTTATACTGGTTTTGAGAATAGTTCAGCATATTTACTGAAGAACGGCTAAGTATAAACGGAATATACTTTCGTTTAACTTCGCCTTTTAATTTCACATTGTCCAAGTGTTCGTTTTTTGCTCGGTCTTGCAATTCTTTTAACTGCATGCCGTTTCCGTAAATCAGGAACTGCACATCTTCATAACCTTGTTTGGTTTTTAAAATAGCTGCTGCGTCAAGCAGATTCCCTACATTATTGACAGGACGGATGGTTCCGGCATATACCACATTAAATTTACTTTTATCTAATAAATCCGGATCATTCAAAGGCTCTGCTTCAATATTTTTTTCATAGGCTGCAATATCCACGCCGTTATTGATATAATGGCATTTTGATAAGTCAATATCGCCACCTTGGGCAGTAGTCCATCTTTTCTCCTTTAAATAATCCGTATCCCCTTCTTTGGTAAAAATTAATGCATCAGCATTACGGTAAATCCAGTGTTCTCCGGCTATTAGCAGTTTTCCAAACAGACTGTTTTCCCTGGCTTTGCCAAACATAAAAATGGCTTCAGGCCAGAGATCCCGGATTTCACAAATACAGGGAATTTTAAACCGTTTTGCTATTTTGATACCGGCTGCCATGGTAAGCGGGTGCACGCTGGAAGCAAGAATAACATCTGGTTTGCCATCCTGCTGCGCATATGCTTTTGAAACAGGGAAAAGGTTTTTATAAAAACAACCCATGTTCAGGACGCGTTTAATGCCATTCCCCACGGATTGAACAGTTTTTACAAAAACAAACGGTATGCCGTCAAGCACTTTTACTGTGTATTTTTCACCGTTCGTGTCAATAGTATCGTTACCGTTTAAAAACGTTGTCGCACAAAAGACAGCAACGTCATAACCTTTTTGTCTTAATTGCTTTGCGAACCAGTAATGCCGCCCTGCCCTATCCTTATACATGCTTGTGGCATAGTGATTCATCAACCATATTTTCAATTAATTATGCTCAACTTTCTAAACTCTCTTAAAATTAAACAGGCTAAAACTTTATGAGACCCTTCCTACTCTGCAGCGTTCTCCTGCTGTGTTTCATTAGCAGATTCTTCTTTCCCTCCATAGTAGTATCCATAGCCATAGCCATAGCCATATCCATAGCCATATCCGTAGCCATAATAACCATAG
>JAEEGL015838744.1_pt1 | contig 17963 bp, 13 predicted proteins | sample 9134231 | NCBI WGS metagenome assembly JAEEGL01 (sample SAMN16246548, study PRJNA631951) | gut metagenome | biome: gut microbiome; feature: rumen; material: fiber-attached | host: Bos | place: Iran: Karaj | collected 2018-10 | reverse complement strand
TGGTCAAAGCACAGCACCGAAGTTGAAGGAAAGACTTATCCAAATACAGTGATCTCCGTATTTCACGATATCGGGACCGCTGCTATTCTTGCGGAAAACATCCTGCTTCTTAAGGACGGAACTATCATTAAAAAAGGTTCCGCCGAGGAAGTACTCACGCGAAACCTTCTTAACGATATTTATGATACTGATGTTATAAAATACTATGAGGAATTATCAGGCAGACTCAGCCTGCTTTCCTGATGGTCGGGTATCCATACATTTCCCATTGACAACGATCATACGGCATGTTATTATCATATTGATAATATGTATCACATTTTACAAGGAGATTTTGTATGGCATCATTAAGCGTTATAGAACTTGTTAAACATCTATTCTACCTTCGTATACCGGTAGTTATCGTGTATATTGGGGTATGTGGTTTTTTGATACTGATCAGTTCAAAGAGAGAAATGCGAATATTGGGTATATGGGCATTACTGGTTGGAACAGGCAACTGTCTGTCCAATATACGCCTTCTATTGGAGTATCTGTGCTCTAAAAATCTCGTAAGCCAGGATATCTTCCGCAAAGACGGCTACATCGGTTTCATGAACTTAGTCGGCCTTATCACACTCGTTTTATATATCGCAAGAAATATTATGATGTGGTTATATACCAAACGTAACTACGGAACAAAAAAAGCGCCTATTATCGCAATTATTATCCTGATAATCTGTAACATGGCCTCACGTTATATAATATCAATGACTTTCAGGTCATTAGAACAGTATAAATCCTTCCTTATAGCCACCTCCTGTTCGGAAGCTGTCTTTTCAATGGCAATTGTAGCCATCCATCTGGTGATTTTCTTTAAGAACAGAGCTATTGATAGAAATATACCTAAATTCTGGTTATTCCATCTTTACGCAATAATAACCGCTGTTATTTCCTTACCGATGGATTTAAAAGCCAATCTTGACTATAACAATGATAATTTTATATTTATTTATATGCTCGTATGCATTATGTTCTCTATTTTCACATTGAGTTTTTATACATATACTGCAATCCGTGCACATAAACAGGAAACAGCACAGACATGGTATTACTAGGACGTGGCAGATGTTAAGATTCAGTCTCTTTCTTCTTTGAGGAGGCCAAATTTTGCTCTTTCCTCAGTCCATTCGAGGCCTTTATTCTTTGCCGTAATATAATCTATGATACAGTCCATATCATCTCTAAGATATACATTTCCTAAGTTTTCGGCATTGGAATCAAGAAGTCTCTGCTTATCTTCTTCATTTCCCGGTGTAACAATCCGGGAAGAGTTAAGCTTCTTAGGGATATTCTCCAGGCAAGCTTCTGCCTCTTTATATTTTCCCTGATGAATATATACCAAAAGCGCCTGTATAGGATATTCTTCCTTGTTATCCAAGAAGAAGCTTTCAAGGTCACCATGCTTTTCTTTAACTTCAACGAAGAACTTCTGATACCACTCTTCAATATGTGAAAATGTAGTCTCACATATTTGGGAGTATGCCGCGTCGCTGCCATCACAGTCAAAATCCAAAGAATCTTCACCCACCTGGGATCTCACCTTTATCACACTGTTTGCACGAACCTTATCTGTGATCTTAGTTGTAGAATCAAGCTCAACTATATATAATTTAAGCTCGTCAAAATAATCGCACTTAGCCTCATACTCAATTTTCATAGTAAGCTTCTGCGCTTTTTTATCATAGTCTTCCCAATAAAAAACATTCAGGAAATCCGGTGAATACATTTTATACAGATCATGCTGAGGGGATGCCTTCACACCCTTACTCTTAGCTATGACTTTCATAGCCTGATAAACTTTATCCATCTTATCTATTAAAGTCCTTTCCAAGTATGTTAGAAAGATTCTCCATTATAGTTTTTGCCACGTCCGGCTTATTCATGGAATAAACATGAACATTTGTTATTCCATTGGCATAAAGATCGATTATCTGATCAGTTGCATAAGCGATTCCTGCCTGCTTCATAGCTTCCGGATCATTTCCGAAATAATCCACAAGACTCTTAAATCTCTGAGGCATGAAAGAACCTGAAAGCTTTATGGCACGCTCTACCTGATTTGCATTTGTGATAGGCATGATTCCCGGAATGACAGGAACTGTAACGCCTATCTCTCTTATCTTATACATGAAGTTATAGAACAGATTATTATCGAAAACCATCTGTGTTGTAAGGAATTCTGCACCTGCATCAACCTTTTCCTTAATATGAGTCAGATCATCCTTCTGATTAACACTGTCCGGATGAACCTCCGGATAGCAGGCAGCTCCTACGCAGAAATCTCCCATCTCTTTGAGCTCACGAACAAGTTCTGTGGCATGCTTATAATCCCAGGTTGATGGATCAGTCTTCTCCAGCTCAGGTGTAAGATCTCCTCGAAGAGCCATTACATTCTTTATTCCAAGCTGCTTCATCTGCTCTATCTTCTCATGGACAGCTTCTCTGCTGGAAGATACACAGGTAAGATGCGCCAGTGTCGGAACATTATACTTATCCATAATGTTTTTTGCTATTTCCATGGTATACTTGCTGGTTCCGCCGCCCGCACCATAAGTAACACTCATAAATGCCGGATGACATGCAGCTATCTCTTCTGTAGTTGCTTCAACAGTTTCAAATGAACTCTCTTTCTTTGGAGGAAAAACCTCAAAGGAAAGTGACATCTCTCTCTTATTAAGTATATCAATTATCTTCATAACACTATCTTCCTATTCCTATTACTACCTGCTGTTACGCGCAGACAAGCGTATTATACCCGATATCTCGCATTATACGCAAGGCTGTATCTAATCCTCTTCTTCACTATCAACACTGCTGATAACAACCTTGCCGTCAACAACCTCAATCTTAACACGGGATGAGTTAAGTCCCGTCTGTTCACGGATCTCATCTGAAAGCTTCAGTCTTCCCGCCTTATCCAGTACCGAATATTCCTCATGAGCTGATGACATATCAAATCCTTCTTCGTTCATGGATTCAATCTTTTCGCGGTACTTCTCCTTCATGACCTTCTCTGTTGTAACTCGGCCATCGGATATCATAACCACTCTGTCAACTTTATTGGCAAGACTGATGTCATGAGTTACTATGATTACTGTTATGCCTCTTTCTCTGTTCAGCTTTCTGAAAAGGTTCTGTATCATGTCTGAAGTCTTTGAGTCCACCGCTCCTGTAGGCTCATCCGCCAGAAGTATCTCCGGATCTCTTATAAGAGCGGCCGCTATGGCAACTCTCTGCTGTTCTCCTCCGGACATTTCCTTCGGATAAGAATCAGCTTTATCTGCAAGGCCCACTTCCTCTAATCGTTCAAGTGCCCTTTTACGTCTTTCCTTCTTAGAGATTTTCTCATAATAGAGCTGTGACTCAACGTTCTCAACCGCAGTCATATATGGGAAAAGATTCTGGGAGGACTTCTGCCATATGAATCCGATCTTGCGTCTTCGCAGTTCTTCAAGCTGTTTCTCGGTTGCCTGTGAGAGGTCCTGCCCGTCAATATATATCTTTCCCGCGGACTGGCGCTCTAAGGCTCCTATTATATTAAGCAGAGTGGACTTGCCACTTCCTGATTTACCGATGATGGCTATCAGCTCGCCCTTCTCTATGCAGAGCTCCAATCCCTGCAGTGCCATAACCTCTACTTCACTGGTTTTATATAGTTTAACGAGGCCGTCGCACTCTACCATGTAATTATGATGTGGAGCCGTGCTCTGATTTTCTTCAATTACTTCATTTTTATCTTCCATAAACATTTATCCTTTTCATCAGCCGAGCACTTTTGGGCGCTTTCTTGCTTCGCAAGAAGCATCTTGCACTTCGTGCAATCTGGATTCTGCTTCGCTCTGCTCGCAGAATGCGTGCGGCTCACGCCGCATGCTCGCCATGAGCTCACGCTCAGGCGAGCACTTTTCCATCTAACATCTCATACACTGTGTCGCCCATCTGCATAAGTCCTGGGTCATGGGTCGTCATGACAATTGAGAGTCCCTCTTTCTCAATAAGCTTCTTAAATAGCGTCACAACCTTTATACCGGTTGCTGTATCCAGAGCTCCTGTCGGCTCATCTGCAAAGAGCACTTCCGGTCTTGGAGCTATGGCACGGGCTATGGCAACTCTCTGCTGCTCTCCTCCGGACATCTCCTCAGGTGTATGTCTCATACGTTCCTCTATTCCTACGAGAGTCATAACCTCTTTGATTCTCTCATCTCTGTCGCCCTCATATTCAGCCAGTCTGAGCGCAAAGTCCACATTCTCATATGCTGTCATAATCGGGAAGAGCGCCACTGACTGAAAGACAAAGCCCATATGAACACGCCTGAATTCCTCCATCTTCTCAGCACTGAGTTCGGTAAGTTCCGTGTCTTCCATAACTACACTTCCGCTGGTAGGCTTATCCAGCGCACTCAGCATATTTATAAGAGTGGTCTTACCTGAGCCGCTTCGTCCTTTTAGGATCGTAAGCTCCGCTCTCTTTATCCCTATGCTTACATCATCCAGTGCAGCAAAGGGTTCCGCCTTACCGGTCTGATATATCTTGGTAAGATGTTCTCCTCTAAGTATAATGTTCTCTGTATCCATAATATCCCCTGTAAATATCTTTCAACACATCCGTTATAATCTATCAGTCGATCGGCAGGAATCCTTCTATCAGCCTGCTGCCGTCATGGTAAATGTAAAAGAGGTACTGTACGCTGTCATCAGATTCATGTTCCGCTACAGTTATCTTTTTTACCAGCATATATTCATCATCTCCCGAAGCTTCTTCTCCGATAGCTTCTTCTGAGGTCTCTTCTGAACTTTCTTCTGAGGCTTCTTCTATACCCTTTTCTGTCTTCAGCTCCTGCCACAGCTCATCCTCTTTCTTGATGAGACTATCTTCTAAGATAAAGTTATATACCTCATCCTTTTCTGTACTTGCGCAATTAGTAAGATCCTGAACAACCATTCCATCTCCGAGCATCAGCCCCGCCAGTCTCCGGACCATACCATCACTGAATTCATCTGAAAAGCCGAGATCTTTTTCTCTTCCTTCATTCTCTGAATAATACATACTCTCGATTATTCTTCCTTCAGGAGTGATATATACTACAAGCTTCTCAGCATTTTCATAATGAGTAAACTCAACTCTCCAGAAGAAACCTGCATAACTCCTGAAGTTTGTATCCAGCGCCTGCATATAGGTGCATTTCCAGTTATACCAGTCAGAATACGCCGACTCTATGCCTATAGGATAGAGATTCTTACTCTCCAGCGTATTTATAAGTTTCTTTGTCATCTCTTCGATGTGATAACCGGAATCCTCATAGTATTCCTTATCCACATCACTGATCTCGCTCTCCCACCGTCCGGATATAAGCTGTCTCTTCTGATACTCAGAAAGCTTCTCTGAAGAAGCCTTGGTAACCTCATAATAGGATGATGTCGGATAATACTCCTCTGGAACATCCATATATACATCTGCCTGGGCTTTTGCCTGACGGTCCATCATTTTGCCCGGCATGATCACACAGAGCATCGCAGCAAGGATAGCGAGAAGCATAAGAGCAAGGTTCTTCTTTCTTCCCGGATGTTTATTCTTCTGTTTTTCAGTCTTCTGTTTCTTCATCGTCTGATTCCATCTTCCATTCGGTATAGATCCGTGTTCCCTTACCTAATTCACTCTCAACTCTGATATCTGCTTCATGCTTGTTAAGTATTATCGAAACCAGTGACATTCCAAGGCCTGCACCGCCTTCCTTTCTGGTTCTCGACTTATCTGCCATAAAGAATTCATCGAAGAGTCTTTTCTTAGTCTCTTCGTCCATTCCGATTCCGCTGTCCTCAACAAGGAATTCGTATTTCCCGTCCGGCTTTACACGGCCTGTAAAGTTTACAACTGCACCTTCATCCGAAGCCTTCCTTGCATTATCCAGAAGATTTATAAAGACGGTCTTTATAAGCTCCATATCACCGTATACAGTTCCTTCTTCAAAGTCGGTATTAAGACTTACATTTTTCCTATCCATAATAGGCTTCATGTGAAGCACTATCTGATGTCCCAGGTCTTCTGCATCAATCTCTTCCATGAAGATATCATTGCCCTTCAGATATATCAGATCAAAAAGCTTCTGGGACATATTCTCCAGCCTTCTTCCCTCGGTATAGATATAGTCCAGCGACATATCCTTCTCTTCCTCGGAAAGATCCAGATGCCTTACGGAATCTGCATAACCGATGATGGTTGTCATCGGAGTTTTCATCTCATGGGTAAAGTCAGCAACAAACTGATCACGGCGCTTAACCATATCCTTCAGTTCTTCCACGTGATCTTCCACGGAACCTGCCATGGCATTGAAGTTGCCGGCCAGCTCGCCTACTTCATCATCCGACTTCACATCTGCACGTACTGTATAATCTCCACCGGATATCTGAGTGGTAATCTTATTCAGTTTTTCAAGCGGTCTTGTAAGGAGATATGTAATGACATACATGATAAGTGCCGACAGAAGAAGCACGGCCACAGAAATGGTTTTAAGGAACTTCAGATTGTCACTGAGCTGAGTATAAACACCGGTTATGTCCTTACGTGTAATGATATATAAATTTGCTTTATTGATGTATCCCGGAGAGCTTATATAAACATAGTACTCTTTACCGTTATCATGATAAATGTACCGCTTACTGCCAATATCGGTAAGTTCTGCCGGAATATCTGCTTCATTTCCGTCTCCGGAATATACTACCTCATCTTCTATTTTTATATAAAGTGTACTTCCTGAAAGAAGCATACCTGTATCTACTCTCTTTGCAATTCTGTTTACATCTTTCTTAAGTGAGTAGTCAGGAGAATTAAGGATCTCAAGGAGCTCATACTCCAGAGACGCCTTAACCATGTTATTTTCTGATGCAGCATTTCGAAGCTCTGATTCCAGTGCCTGCTTGTAATTTCTGTACACGAAGAGATACCCGGTACAACCAAGTATTATCGACAGGATTATTAAGTTTACAAAAAGCACCTTGTATCTGAACTTCATACTTATCCTGCTGCCGGAGGGTCTGATACCCTGCTGCCGCTACCTTTCCGTGAGCTTGTAACCCATATTGTAAACTGTAACCAGATTGCTCTTTAGTCCAACCTTTTTTCTGATTCTCTGTACATGGAGATCAACTGTTCTTGTTTCTGCATCTGAGTCACCGCCCCAGACTTCTTCATAAATCTTATCTCTGTAAAGAGTTATATTCTTATTCCTGAGGAAGAGAACCAGCATCTCATATTCCTTCGGAGTGAGACGTATCTGCTCTCCGGCTTTTACTACTTCATTGCTTTCAGTATTTACCGTAAGATCTCCCAGAGTAAGAATCTTCTCTGTCTTATCATATCTTCTCAGGACGATATTTACTCTGGCTATAAGCTCCAGCGGATCAAAGGGCTTTATCATATAGTCCTCCGCTCCTGAAGTAAGACCGTGAAGACGATCATCTATGGTAGCTCTTGCCGTAATAAATATAACCGGTATCGAGAGAGGCTTTATATAATCCATAACTTCAAAGCCATCTGCTCCCGGAAGCATGACATCCAGGAGAACCAGGTCGAAATGCTCCGTATCCACTATGTCTATTGCATCAAGCCCGTTATAGACTGCCGTGCATTCATAGCCCTCCTTTCGGAGATTGAGCTTTATAAGATCTGATATTGGTTTTTCATCTTCAACAACAAGTATTTTTATCATCGTTATTATTCCTCGTCATCAGTAGTGTTCCATCTGTTCATATGGTCACGTATTATCTGATATCTCTCCCATCCGCCGTTATCATAAAGCTTATAGCCTTCATTTCCTCTCTTATAACCATCAAAAGGATCACTCAGCTCATCCTGAACCTTTATAAAACTTCCGTCCACTGCATTTATTATCATACATGGTCCTGTCGTGATCTGTACACCACCGCCTGCGCCTTCTACCATTACATTTCTCGCAGCTGCATCTGTATCGCCCGAATTATAGAGTATGTAGGCCGGAACATAAGTGTACTCACCTTTATTTTCTCTGGATCTGAGCGGGAAGTTTATAAGTTTCAGCTGGTTCAATTCAATATTTACTGCAGAAAAATCCTTTGGAATATTCCATGCATCAGCATTATCTACGTTATCTATTATAATATCTTTTATGTCATATGTTGTAAGTAATTTTTCTGTCTGCTCTTCTTTCATGACCGTCATAGGATTGACCAGCTGGCAGCCAAGTACATCACCTTTTTCTGTGACCATTACAGTGATATAGGAATTGATATCCATAATCTCCAGATCATCTGCATACACATTAAGCTTGAAGAGTTCAGCCTCATAGTTGATGTCTCTATCCTCTATACCATCAAGTGTAAACTTTACAGTATAGCCCTTCTGAATATCATCCGGGCCGACCTTTGAATACTGTGTATAAGGAAGATCCGTTCCATAGGTTATAACCCCATCCACGCCCTTACGATAAACATATCCGTATGACTTATCATTAACATATTTATAATCAGTGAATCCGATTGCTTCTACGAACTTCTCCGCCTCGGATATTATATCTTCAGGAACCTCCATAGGACTTGCATTTCCTTCTATAGGCAGGTAATCATATGAACAGCCATACATTCCATCATATATCTCACCTGGGTTTTCTCTGAATATCGTACACTGTCTTCCATTCATGTTCATACTGTATGGCGCCTGAACATACTGATTCAGATTACAGTTGCCAAAATACATATAGTAGGAGGAACCCTCTATCTCTCCTATATAACCACCGTAGGAATAGTCATTTTCAACTGTTTCAGGCGCTGCATCTCTTTCACTCTGCAGATCAGCTATAAATTTATCCACGTTATTTAACATATTTTCGTAGGCATCCGGTCCCGGTTCCTCTTCTCCCGGCAGCGCTTCAATTATAAGTCCTGCATTTTCATCAAGATACATAGCTTTAAGAGCTTCATACATAGCTATCTCTGAATCATAGAGTCTCTTTGTCTTATTTGAATAATCATAAACCTCTACATTATCTCCAAAGACCTGCTTACAGGTACTCTCTATGAATTCCTGATCATAGTCACCTGTTTCTACAGTTATTATGCTTCCGGCAGCACCTGTGTTATCCTTTATTTTTGCCTTGATATTTACTGATTCAAAAGGTCCGTCAGAGCAGGACAGCTTTTCCGTCCAGTATTCCGGTTCAGCACTTTTTTCGCTTCCCTTATCTGACTGTGACTTATTATCTTTACTATCTTTCTCCTCAGTCTTCTTACCTTCTTCAGCAGATGAGCCTTCCGTTGATACTTCCTCATAACCGCTTACAACTTCAGCCTGCTTCTCACATCCTGTGGTACTCCCCAGCATCATGCATACAGCAAGTCCTGCTGCAGCCAATCCTTTATTCTTTTTTACCTTCATCTTGTGTACCTCTGTTCAGTCTTACCTTCTATTCCTCTGTCGAGCCTAAAGGTCCTACTTTTCCAAGTCTTGGATTTCTTTCATTCCTTTTCCACTGACCGGCAACATAATTGGTATATCCAACATTTCCGTTATCCCATCCTGCCGGATAATCAGTGAGCTGATCCTCTACAGTTACCACGCTTCCATCTAATGCATTTATTACGATAAACGGTGAATCTACATCACTCTTGGCAGGAATTATATGGCCTGAGTTTACTTCGGTTTCATCCATCAGCCTTGAATATATTACATAACAAGGAACGAGGGTATATTCTCCCTTCTCTTTATCTGAGCGGATCGGAAAGCTTACAAGTTTTGCGCTGTCCAGATTGAAAAGATTAACCTTTCTTCCGTATGGAATATTCCATAATTCCTTATCATCCACACTTTCTCTTACTATATCCTTAACAGTATCTCTATCTATTATGCTCTTCACCGGCTCTGACTTAACCACACTTGCCGGATTGTATATCTGACATCCGAGGACACCATTTGCATTCACATAGACATCCACGAAAGAATCATAGTCCAGCGTATCACCATCCTCTGAATATACCGGCATCTGAAGATCGTAGTGTTCCAGTCTTTCCATGCCGGAAGAACTTATATCAAATCGATACCTCTTTCCGTCATTCATCTGCTGCATATATGAAACCATCTTATAACCATTGGCATACATAAAACCGTCATCGATTTTATTGCTCCATATAAGTTCTCCGATTTCATCCTCACAAAAACTATAATCATTATATCCCAGTCTTCCCAGAAATTCCTCTGCCTGTTCAAGCATCTTCTCATCATCGGCTGTATCACCGCCAATGTTTTGAAGCATTGGGCTGGAGCCTATAAGGCTGTTCATCTTATATGATGAATCTTCTAAAACAATATCCAGCTCAGATGGATCGACCCCTTCTTTTTCCATGATTTCAGCTATAGAGTGTCCTGCATAAGCCGACTCCAGATCTCTCCTCATAATAGTCACGACACGGCCATTATACTGAAGTGTATCAATTGAATTTAAGTACTCATTATAATTTCTGTTTCCAAAGATCATATAGAATTCTTCACCGTCTATTTTTCCAAGATATCCGCCATAGGAATAATCGTTTTCAATTTTCTCCGGTGCCGATTCTCTCTCACTCAGTAAAGCATTATAATCTTCTTCTATGACAGACCTGTCCATTCTTTCAATATTTTCGCTGAGAGACCAGTATCCGTTTGCCATAAACTCATCCGGTGCATACTGAAATGCTTGATCTATCCCCTTCTCGTCATACATATCATACAGTTCAAGTGCTTCGCTGTAATCTTCTATCACGTCATCATACAATTTCTTAGACTTATTCGAATAATCATAGACCTCAACTTCTCCATTATCGAATACCGTATCACACATTTTCTTGGCAAAGTCCGCATCAAACTTCTCATATTCGACCGTTATGACATTCATTTCCTGTGCACTGTAATCTTTAAGAGAAACTGCGGCGTCTATATATTCAAAGCCGTCTCCTGTTCCCTCTATCCTCTCGTACCATCTTTCAGTCTCTCCGGGTGCACTCTTTTCTTCTGATTTTCCGTTATCTTCAGAACTCTTATCTGCTGCAGTTTCCCCCGATTCTGCAGCAGTTGACTTCTCTGTATAGCCCTCAACGGTATCTGCTTTTTTCTCGCATCCGCTGCACATCAGCATGCCTGCTGAAAGCACCAGACTGATCATAATTCTTCTTTTTCTCATCTTAACCTCCACACAATGTCCGCTCTGCAGGACAGTTCCTTATTACTCTTCACCCATCTTAATTGCTTCTGTAATATTAAGTCTCTTTATAAATCTGATTATTATAAACATGCAGAGTATTATTACTGCTGCCATCATAATTCCGATCCTTACGAATCCTGAATATGACATATATATCTTTAATGGTATCGTGTGTTTATCCGGCAGATAAACCAGACTTAACAGCTTGATGAAAAATGCTGAGGTAAGTGCACCTACTATCACGCTGGATATAAGTGATGTCATGGTGCTGAACACATGTTCCTTCACCAGCATTCTGTTCACTGACTTCATTCCAAGTCCCATAGCTCGATATACACCGAAGTACATCTGTCTTGCATGAATTGATGTGAGCCAGTAGATCAGGAAACCTATCATACAGATTACCATGGATACGATAAAACTTATATTGAAAAGTCCGTTGGTGATAAGAAGGACCGCCGAACTGAATACCTTATCTATCTCATCATCCATTCCGATAAGCTTATTGAACTTAATCTCCTGACTGTCAAGATATGCAGCAATATCATCGATTGTCACATCCTCACTCATATCTATCCATACTTCAGGCGGAATCTCTCCATAGGCTATGGTAAGCGTTGCTGAATTAACAACCACAAGATATCTTTCCTGCATCTTGGTCTCTTCTTCTTCATTGTAGAAATATCTGTTATATCCCGGGAAGGCATCAACTATTCCTACAACCTGAAAGTCAAGGGAATATATTATTCCTGACGTATCATCACTGAGAGGTGATTCAAGTTTAAGCTCAATTGAATCACCCACTGCAAGATCAAATTTCTCTGCCATATTGCTGGAGATTATTACACCGTTGGATATCATTGCCAGCTCATTCAGATCATTATACCAGTGGTGATCATTAAGCATTTCATCAAATACGGCAGTCTCTCCGAATTCCTTTGTATCTATCCCCATAAGAAGAACATCTTTAGCTTTTCCCTTATGAGTTACTGCACTCAGCTTTTCAGTCCTATAAACCTTTGTCATACGGTCTACAAGGCCTTCATCCTTCATCGTTGTAAGTTCACTGTAGTCCATTCCTAAAAGCGACCATCCGCCGCCCTTACTCTCAGACTCGGCTACCAGTCTGCAGGCCGGAGAAAGAACCGCTTCTGCACCGATATTATTTACAAGTCTTTCTCTCTTATTCCTGTTCACGGTCTTGGCAAGATTGGCGTTATAGATACCCATCGCAATGGTTATGATAAGGAATACCGATATAACCCATGACTTTCTTCTTGTTCTTATAACTTCGAGAAATGCCGCCAGCGTTGCCGGCTTCCACTTCTTCTGACCTGCTTTATAAATTGCAGTTATGATAAGTCTTGAGAGTCTTATCATAAGAAATGCAGCGCCAAAGGTGAACAGTTCCGAATCGATAAGACACATCGGATCCGCAACCTTTCCGGAAAGTATCTCTGCTACCATCACGTCCTTCTGTCTGTTGTAGTTGTATAAAAGATAACAGGATACTGCTACAAGTATGATATCGATGTAATACTTTTCTATAAAACTGTTCTTTCCTGTACCGGACTTTTTACCACGGTTCGAAAGGATGGTATTCTTTGATGCTTTGATAATAGGTATGATACATATGATCATTGCCACAGGAAATGCAGCTGCCACATATAACAGAAGTTCCGGTCTTAAAGTATAGGATGGAGTAGGCTTCCACTTAAAGGATAAAAAGTCTACCGAAGCTGCTCCGGCCTTGCACATAAAGTACCCAAGCATAACACCCGGAATCACCGCCGCAAGGGTTATGATATAGGACTGAAGTATATACTGTCTTATGATCGTAAATCTCGATATACCTCTGCTTCGAAGTACATTAATCTCACCCTCTTCTGCAACTCTTATTCTGTCTGAGATCATATATATGAATATAAGGATCAGCGCAAAGAGCGGAAACAGAATCGACAAAACCGTAACCTTTACCTGCTTTGCCGTTTCCATGTAATCGTCCAGGATGCCGTCAAAGTTTGACTTAAACTGCATATCAAGACTTCCGAACTGTGACAGATAACTGTTTGTTGCCTTAATGTTACTGCTGTCTATGGCCCTGTAGTCAAGCATTTCATATACTTCATAAGAAACACTTTCTACGCCATATTCTGCAATCATCTTATCGAGATATTCTTCTCTCAGAATAAGCATCTCTTTGTTTTTTCTCAGCGAATCATACCAGTAATAATCACCGTTATCACATGGTTCTGCTATACCGATTATCCTGAGCCTCGGAGTTTCACCCTTTTCGTTCTCCATGGCAGTAAGTTCCAGTGTTTCTCCAACACTCAGGTTCTTATCTTCCATTGTATATTTAGACATATAGCAGGGAAATACTCCCGGTTCCTCTTTATAATCCTCATCGATATCAATAAGATTCAGATTCTTATCCATATCATTAAAGATTCCGGTCTGAATAGTACCTCTTTCACCTGCCATATCAGGTTCTATTCTTCCTGCAGAGATAGTAATTATCTTTTCTGTGCTGAGAACAGGGATTTCAAAATATCTGTTCCACTTCGATGTGGTTTCATCAATCACCGCATTTACTTCAGCTATACTCTTTGCTTCTTCGGTATAGATTTTACCGGAGGTCTGAATAGTTGCCGGAAATCTCGCTTCCTCTACTCCCTTTGTTTCAAAATTATAGATGATAACATCATCGAGAGCTCCTCTCTCAAACATAGGTATAAGAGAAAACATTGCTATAAGGATAACTATTCCGAAGAACAGGCATCCATTAAGAAGCTTTTGATTTTTCAGTTTTTTGCTTATAAACTGAAGCATTACTAATCCTCCACCACAGTTGTTGTTTCTCTTATGACCTTATCGCCTATCTCTACTCCATCGATGATTATATACACATCACCAGATGGTATAGCCTGAATATATCTCTTTGTAAGGATTCCGTTCTCAAGCACCCATACATAATCAATCGGTTTATTCTCATTATATTCCGAATAGATTACTCCCTTATCCAATACCGGAACCCCCTTCAGCTCCGTAGACTTGAACTTAACAAGGACATCGCTCTTTTCCTTAAGTGCCTTTTCATAATCTATATCTTCATCAAATTCTGCGTAGAACTGATCCCTGTATTCAGCTCCGGCGGTACAGGTTGTAAACACAGGATTACCCGCTCTCTCTGCGAGATATACTGATTTTTCTGCACCATTTACACCTATGCATCTTCCTCCAAAGGTTTTATCTTCTATGGTTATTTCCAATTCTCTTCCAAGCTGCGCTGACTTAAATGGTGCACTCGGATCTGAATCATCTCCTCCTCCGAACTGAGATGTCTTCATCTCTCTCATCTGAACCAGAGTTTCGTCCACCCCTTCTTCAACAACGGAGAGTATATGTGATCTGCTCTTATAGACACTGCCGGAGAATGCATCCTTATCTATATTTTTTACTATTCCGTCAGACTCTGCATATACACTGATAACTCCATCACCATTATTATTCTCACTGATCGCTGAATATTGTTTTTCCAGTCTTGCAAGACTAGTATTAAAGGTCAGATTTTCAAGCTGTATTCTGTAATCGATTATTGTGAGATTCAAATTCTTCTTTTCTTCCACATATCTTGGTATATATTGTGGGGTTTCCGGTATGTCCGTAATCTCAGGAGCTGCCGGAGCTGTCGGAATAATATATTTATAAGCATCCGTCGCTGATGCATCTGTGGCTGTTGCTGTTCCTATCTGTGTGTCCTTTATAACCTCCGGTTCAGGTGCCGGTGTCTCCTCCGGTTCCTCCGGATTCTTCATATCATTAAACATCTTAATAGTGTCATTATGATTTTTCTTAAGTGTTATAATGTTCTGCTCAAGCTCTCCAAGTTTTGCTCTTCCATTTTCCGTTGCATAAGAAAAGAGCAGATCTCCCTTCTTAACTTCCTGATTCATCTTTACATTAACTTCTTCAATCTTTCCCGGGAAATCATTGTAATAACCCTTAACATGTGAATTCTTTCCCAGAATAAAACTGCTGGTCTGTTCTTTACTTATATCCCCTGTTCCAACTTCAACTTCCTTGTAGTACTGAGGATAGTACTCTCCCAGTGGATAACAGATATCATCCTCTAATGTAAGTCCGTAAGTTATCTCCACATACTTTCCATCAGTATGACCGACCTCGACATTTCTCTTTTCTACATCTTCTCCTTCTTTTCTGACATAGACATATTTATTCATTCCATGATAGGATACTGCGCCGGCTCCAACTGTAAGTACGTTTTCTGCGATCGTATCCTTAAATACCAGAAGGTAATTATCTCCCGCCTTAAGTTCTCTGCTTACTCTGTATCTGAGCGGCAGCGGATTGCCTGTAACTTCTGCCAGGCTGAGCACCTGCTGGGAATACTCAATCTCTGTGATATCAACCTTCTCACCATCTATATAAGTGTAATGCTCTTCATAATCCTTTACCCGGTTCTTGTTCGCATTTACATTTGAACACTCTATATAAAGATCATCCATATCCGATATGACAACCACATTTTCATAAGGCTTCGCCACATCATTAACACTTATATCTTTTAAAAATGTAATGTACCCCGAATGATCAGCTACAAGCGTTGCATTTCCCTGGCTTGCTGAATACTTATCTTTCTCAGCCTTGCTCTTTGCTGCTTCATAAGAAGCTTCTTCATCGTTATAACGCTTATCCTCTACCGCAAGCGCAATATCCGTATCAGCTCTCTTTACTCCTTCTTCATCCCCATTTTCTACAGCTTCCTTGCGGTTATAATTCTGAAGCTCTATCAGAAGATCATCTATCTTTCTCTGAATGCCTGCTCCTTCGCTTCCGTCTATGCCTTCACTATATCCCATGCCCTGGCTGACGGATTCTCCCACCGCGATCACATCACCTTCTTCAACATAATCACCGATCTTAACCTTAACCTCTTTCACCGTCATGAACTTATCATAGAAGACCGGATATGCGGTCGGAACCACAACGCCTTCATAATACTTAACATCCTTCAGGTCACGCATCTCAGGATTTCTGAATATTCTGGAAACTGCTGCAGGTGCGATAAGCTCCGGAGCGTCATACCCCTTTCGGGCTCCGCATCCCGTAAGAGATGTAAGCAGCACAGCCACCGAAAGAACCATCGCTGTTATTCTTTTTTTACGATGCCCGCCGTAAGGCCGAGCACTACTTAGCAATAATCTCATCGCCTTCGCTTAGTCCTTCCCGAATGATAATATCCTCGCCCAAGATGCCATCTGTCTCAACTTCTCTCGCTACTCTTGCCCCATGCTCATCAAGAACAAATGCATAGAAATGTCCATCCTTCTCTTTGATGCATTTAGCAGGCACATGCAGCACATCCTTCTTTACTTCTTCTGCTACCGTAACCTTCAGTCCTCTTTCTATAGTCATCTCTTCATCAGAGTTGATGATCTTAAAGTATATCTTTGAACCTGCCGAACTTCTTTCCACCTTTTCAACCTTTGCATCATACGAAACTATATAGCTGTATGCCTGTACCACATCTCCCTCTTTAAGTGTCGTGCTTTCCTTTGTTTCAAGAAAGTAAGTATCGTCTCCCGATGCGATTGTTATAAGATTATCTGTGCTTGAAAGAACTCCGCTTATGGCTCTGTCCGAAACATTTATCACCTTTCCGTCTTCCTCTGCATATATGCTGAGAGACGCTTTCTTTTCTTCCAGCTCTGCCAGATATCCATTTGCAATCTTTATGGTTTCTTCGCATCTGTTGATTGCTCCTGAATTATCTTCATCAGGGTTAATGGCACTTCTGTTTCTCAGATGCTTTATATCTATTTCTGCTCGTTCCTTCTGCTCCTCATACTGCTTTATACTGTCCTCTAATGACTGTGAGCGGAGTCTTATCAGTACATCGCCGGCTTTTACCGTATCTCCCACATTTACAAAGAGCTGATCAAATTCTATATCCTCCAGCATGGTAGCATCCATCCTCTTTACTTCAAAGCCATAGGACTTCTCCTTGTAATTATCCAGCTGAAGCTCTTCCTCTATTCCATAGACCAGCTCGCCCTTCTGAACATAGGCCATGGAAAACTCAGTTTCCTGATCTGACTCCTCCGGAACTCTGACCAGCGGCCTCTCCTTCTCAAGAGAACATCCGGTGAGTGTCATTATTAAAATTATAAGAAGCAGACCGTATCGTCTCTTATTCTTCATAATTGATTACCCCAACAGCGCATATTACTCTTATTGTCGAAGCTATTATGCCAAAAAGTTGTTTCTAAGTTGTATCCGAATGTATACAAATGTATCTAAAATTAAAAAATGGGATACAGTAAATGCATCCCATTTCGGTAGTATTCTTATTCATATTCAACAATTGTTGCAGCACCGTCTTCCCATTCAAGGCACTTTAGTATTCTGCCTCCGCGAAGTCTCAGTCCGGTTACTCTTCCCTTCTTCCAGCAGGACGGAAGTGCAGGGAGAAGTCTCGTCTCATCCTCATGACTCTGTACCAGCATTTCAGCTATTCCGGCTGTGCATCCGAAGTTTCCGTCTATCTGGAATGGCGGATGATTATCGAACAGATTCGGAAGTGTCTGTTCATCTATCAGCTTTTCAATATTCTTATGAGCAAGATCACCTTCGCCGAGTCTTGCATACATATTTATGATCCAAGCTCTGCTCCAGCCTGAATGTCCTCCTCCG
>JAEEGL013570649.1_pt1 | contig 17963 bp, 18 predicted proteins | sample 9134231 | NCBI WGS metagenome assembly JAEEGL01 (sample SAMN16246548, study PRJNA631951) | gut metagenome | biome: gut microbiome; feature: rumen; material: fiber-attached | host: Bos | place: Iran: Karaj | collected 2018-10 | reverse complement strand
GAGCAGGCGGAAGACCTGCTGAAGGGAATCGACTGGCCCCGGTACGACTCGATCCTGTTTGTATCAAAGAGCGTCGGCACAGTCGTCGCAGGCGCCTATGCAGCCAGGCACCATGTTTCCTGCCGGCATGTTCTGTTTACCCCGGTGGAGGATACTTTTTCCCATGGGGTGAAGGACGCGGTCGTGTTCCACGGAACAGCCGATCCATGGGCGGACAGCGGCGCGATCCGAAAGGCCTGCCGGGATGCGGGCCTTCCCCTGTACATAACGGAAAACGCGAACCATTCCCTTGAAACAGGAGACCTGGAAACCGATCTCGATACCGTAAAGGACGCCATGAGGATTGTCAGGGAATATGCGCTGCGTGTCCCCGGCGGACGCTGAATGAGCATAAACGGACCGGAGGATCAACATGCGATTGTTTATCGGCCTGAGGCCGTCGGATGAGTTCAGGACTGCATTGACCCTGCTGCAGTCCCGGCTTCAGTCTGCCGGTATCTGCGCAGGATATCAGGCCCCATCCAATCTGCATATGACCCTGGCTTTTATCGGGGACTGGCCGGAGAATGTTTCCGGGGTTCTGCCGGAAGTAACGCAGCCGTTCCCGCTGACGCTGTCCAAAATCGGCATATTTCCGGAAGCCAAAGTAATCTGGGCCGGCGTGGAGCCATACGAAAAGCTGGCTCTGCTGGCGGAGCAGGTCCGGAACAGCCTGGCAGAATCGGATATCAGATTCGACCGCAAGCCTTTTGTTCCGCATATTACTCTGGGGCGGAAACCGGTGGTTCCGCCCGGCTTCCGTTTTTCGGATATTGCGGTTCCGAAAGCCGTTATGGAAGTGAAGGATGTGTATGTTTACAGATCTGACCGCAGGGAAAACGGGATGGTTTATTCGGTAATCGGGAGTGCCTCTGAAAAAGGCGACGGAAAGGGATTGTAAAGGCGGTATCCGGAAGATGAAAATTATGGTCAGCGCCTGCCTGCTGGGCGAAAACTGCAAATACAACGGGGGAAACAACCGGAGCCCGGAGCTTCTCCGCCTGCTGTCGGGGCATATGCTTATTCCGGTCTGCCCGGAAGTGCTGGGCGGCCTGCCCACGCCGCGCGTCCCGGCGGAGATCGTGAACGGAACCGTCATCAACCGGGAAAACACGCCGGTGGACGGGCAGTTCCGCCGGGGAGCCCTGGAAGCGCTGGAAATTGCGATCAGGGAAAAGCCGGACCTGATCATTCTGCAGTCCCGGAGCCCCAGCTGCGGAGTAAAGGAAGTCTATGACGGAACGTTTTCCGGAAAGCTGATTCCCGGACAAGGTATTTTTGCCGGGCTGGCGCTGCAGTCCGGATTCCGTGTGACAGACGCGGAGGACGCACTGAAAGGGTTTCAGATTTGAGTTTGCGCTCAACGCGGAACCGGGCCGGCCCTGATACCTGCCGCCTTACTCCGGAATGCTCTTATTCACGGAGCCGAACAGTTCGATCTTATTCCGCACGACTTCCTTCATGGCTTCGATCTCGTAAGGGATCAGCCCCATCATGCTGGATGCGCCGTTTCTCAGGCCTTTTTCGACCCCGGCTTTGCCGGCCTTGTCCAGATCCGTAAAGATATTGATTTTGCAGATGCCGCGCCGGACCGCCTCGCGGAAGTCACTGTCGGAAAGGCCGCTGCCGCCGTGCAGTACCAGCGGGATCCGGGCAGCTTCCCGGATTGCGGCGATCCTGTCAAAGTCCAGCTTCGGAGGAAACCGGTAATCTCCGTGGGCGTTGCCTACCGCCACCGCCAGCGCGTCCACGCCGGTATTCCGGACGAAGTCGGACGCGATTGCCGGATCGGTATAGTAATCGGACGGGTTCGCCAGTCTGCCTTCCCCCTCGTTATCACCGACATGCCCGAGTTCGCCTTCCACCGTCACACCGACGGCATGGCAGATCCGCACCATTTCGGCTACCCGGGAAAGGTTTTCTTCATAGGACGCGGTGGAACAGTCAAACATCACGGAAGAGAATCCCAGCTTGAGCGCTTCCATGCATTTCCCAAACGTCAGGCCGTGGTCATAATGCACGGCGACCGGCACGGAGGCCTTCTGCGCCATCGGTATCAGGTATTCCGCAACCCGCTCCAGGGACATGGCGGGAAGAAGGACTTCAGCGGTTCCCACGATGACCGGCGCATGCAGTTCCTCGGCCGTTTCGATGACAGCCCGGGCCATTTCCACATTAACCGCGTTGAAAAAGCCGATTCCGTACTGTTCCTTCTGTGCTTTGGCCAGCATCTCCTGCATATTTACAAGCATGGTTTCATTCCTCCGCATTCCAGATCTTCGTATTCCATGATTCTTTTTTTCAGTTCATCCAGGGGCAGAATACCGCCAAGGGCGTCGTAGCTGCTGACGGATGCCGCTCCTTCCGCGGCGGCCAGCCTTGCGCAATCCGCGGGCGTTTCCCCGTTCATCAGGGCGGTCAGGTAAGCCGCAATGCAGACGTCTCCCGCGCCGGTGGCGCTGCGAACGGTCTCCGCACGGTAGCAGCCCTGTGTACCGGCCCGGTCCGCCCAGGCATTCATGTCCAGCTTCAGCCTTGCGCCGATCCTGGCAATCCGGGCCGCGCCGCCGGTGCGGTAGACCATTCCGGACAAACCGCATTTTACCAGCACCGCGCCGCATCCCATGCCGAGGCATATCCGGGCCAGCGCATCCGCTTTCTGAAGGATGCCGTCCTGCACAACCATATCTCCGCCCCTGGAAGACAGTTCGTCATAGCACGGACGATCCAGCATATAGCACAGTTCTTCAAAGCTTGGGACAAAGAAATCAACATCGGGGAGCACGCCGGCCAGAATGGTTTTCCAGTCCGCCTTTCCGGCGTCGCTCTGCGGATCAACGGCCGCCAGATCCAGGCTGGTGGCAATCCCTTTTTCTTTTACCCGACTGAACAATTGCCGAAGTTCCGCACCGCCTTCTTCATACATCCGTTTCATCAGCGGAGGATAGCCGAAGTGGAACAGCACCGGGTCCGCCAATGCTTCTTCCGGAATGTCCGAAGCGGAGAAAGTGTCGTTTGCACCGGGATTGTGCAGGAAAATACGGTCCATACCCGGCACAGCCAGCACAACCGAATAGGATGTGGTGCTGCTTTCATCCGTGATCAGCCCTCCGGCTCCGTAATCCGCCAGAATCTTCCGGACCATACTGCCGAAGGCGTCATGCCCCACTTTGCCAAGCAGGGTCACGTCATTCCCCAGCAGTTTCAGCGCCAGGCCGGTATTGGCCACGCTGCCGCCGGTGTGCACGCTGGCGGCATCCGTACGGATCAGCCTGCCCGGAACCAGCAGATCGCCGATCCGGCTGTAAGCGTGCCCGGCCGGAAAAACCGGCGTGATATCCAGACAGATATGGCCGGCCGAAATGATCTTTTTCATACGGTTACAAGCCTTTCAAAAGACAGCCTGCATAAGAATACAGGCCATCATCGTCAGTTGATGCCCATGATCAGCTGAACAGTATACATTTCCAGCTGCTCAAATTTCTTCTCCGCAATCAGCCTGTTGGCATAGTCATAGTCATATTTCTTCACTTTTTCTTCCATGGCCTTAAAGACAGCCAGGGAATTCTTCAGATGCTCATAGCTGTCCTCATCCGAAGTGGTGCGCATCGCCTTTACATCCAGGCCGACATATTCGCCTTTGGAGCCGTAGTTGTTCTCCATCAGCACTTTGACCTGGTTGAACGCGGAGCGCAGGTTCTCCACACCGAATGATTTATCCTGGTCATAGCGGATGCCGTTCTGGTCATTGAGATGCACGGTGAACAGCTTATCGAACGCCAGGGCGAACCCGATTTCGTTGGCAGGGTCCAGTCCGGCCAGGACCGCATGCGCCGTTTCAAGGTTGGCGCCCACCCGGCGGGGATCGATGGTGGCGGCGGAAATGCCCATCACATGGCCGACGGTCCCGGCAAAAGAACGGTCGATCGGTTCATTGGGTTTGGGTTCAATGCACACGCGAATGGACGAGTCATAGCGGAGCATGTTGTCAATGGCTTCAATCAGCTGCTTTGTGGCAGTTACCGGACTTTTGGCCTCGGCGCACAGGGTACCCTCGCGGGCCAGCCACAGCACAATCAGGCCGCACCCAAGCTCCCTGGCGATATCGATGGAACGGTAGGCGCGCCACATGGCGAACTCCCGGTCTTCCTTGCTGGTCGAAGTGAAGCCCCCGTCCACCGTATGCGGATCCATCCACAGGCGGGGAGCAACGAACTCGGCTTTCAGGCCGTATTTATCCAGCAGGGCTTTGACCTTCCGGGCTTCCGCCTTTATTTCCTCTTCGCTCAGATTGTTCATGCCCGGCACAGCGTCGTCATCATGGAACTGCACCGCATCGAAGCCGAGCTTTTTGAAATTGGCAAACTTGGTTTCCAGATCAATGGCTTTACGGGTTTCAGGGCCGTAGGAATCGGCGCCGGTATGAACATTCCAGGGACCGACGGAAAACCTGAACTGAGACATTTTTATTTCCTCCTCGTATCATGGTTGAAGACAGCAGTTCCCTATGTATGTATCATACCATAAGACATGGAATAAAAGCCCCATTTATTTACGGAAAATATCTTTTTTTCCCGAACCGGCGGGTGATTCCGGTGACCGGCGGATATCCCCCCTGGAAAACACGGGAATCCAGCCATGTATAATACAGCCGTTCCCGGAACGGAAGGATCATACCGGGCAGCCGATACGCATGGAAAGGATAAGACTCCGCTGCAGGAGTCTGCCTTTCCGGACGTATCGGTTTTTTGCCGCAGCCGGCGCGCACCTTGACAACTGAATGCGTAACCATCCCAGCGGTGATGCCGGGGAAGCAGCGCCGGGACCCCCACGGGAGGAGGGGCGAGCGTGCCAAGGCAATCCGAAAGCTGCAGATGGTTACGGGCAGGAAATAAAAAACAACGACCGCCGGCATGGCCGGCAGAAGGAGGCATATATGTCGGACAGATATACGATTTCAGTTGTTTACAATGGAAGGATTGCGGACATCGGCTACTACCGCAACTGGGGCATCAGAGACCTGTTCTATGAAGCGGTAGCGATTGCGGCATTGTACTCAGACTGCAGATCGCTTCCGGAGTTTCGCTGGAGGAAGTTCGGAAGGCAGGAGATCCGCTATGTTCTTGAACCCGAAGAGATCGGGAATTCGGATGAAAACCTGGAATGGCTGCAGGACTGCTCCGAGTTCCCGCTGGTTGTGGATATGAGCAACCATTGCATCTATTCGGCCGACAGCGCCGCGGCTGCCGGCGGGTGGATGAATCTTCCGTGTATTACGGACATACTGGGGGAGGAGATAAAGGCATACGGTTTGTACGACGACATCATCAAACAGTACATGGCGGAACTCTTCGAAAAGATTACTCACGCTCCGAAACGGATCGGGACGGACACGGGATGGGAAAACCTGCTTAAGCACAGCAGAGTGCCGCTGGAGCAGGTGGAGATGGATCATGTGCGGGCTATATTCCGGGAGTGGAGAGACGCCCCTGTTTCTGCGGCGACATGGAGGGAACTCAATGACGGACAGCCGGCAGAGCACGGACCGTAAAACCGGTTCGCCGGCCGGCGTCAGTCCTGACCAGCTTCATAATGAATTCCTGCCTTCCGTCATGATATCGCGCAGAACACCGTTCTTTAACAGCTCCTGCACTTCCTCCGGCTTCGGCGGGTTCAGCGGCAGGGGAAAACGCGAGATAGCGACTGCGGAGCAGGCGCTGGCAAAACGCACCAGTTCTTCATCCTTCATGCCGTGAAGCAGGCCGTAAACACAGCCGGCCTTGAATGTGTCTCCCGCCCCCAGGGTGCTTCGGACCGTAACGGAGAACGGTTTCATCCGGTGAACGGGTTCTCCTTTCCTGGCATACAGCATGTCTCCGCCGCCCTGCGTGATAATTGTGAGGCCGTCCGTTTCACGCTGCATCCGTTCCATGATGGCTTCGGGAGCGATCCCGGCATAGTGTTCCGCGGTGCACTCCTTTGATACCACATTCACGGCAGCCTGCCGGTGGAGGATCGAATTATGCGGGCTGTCAATGGTTACAAAAGGCACATTATGCTGCCGGCAAAGCGCCGCTGCCCGCAGGGATTCCTCCCCGAAAAAAGGATCGACCGCCGCCGCCTTACATCCGGCAATATCCTCTTCTTTCGGAATGCTCCACCATCTTTCCCCGGTCGAAAACAGCGTCTGGAATCTTCCCATGGGCGAACGGACGAGCCCCGCAATCACCACATAATCCATAACGCCTTTCTCTTCCGTAAACCGCAGGGAGGACAGGTCCACAGACTTATCAGCATAAAACGCTCTCAGCATCGGAGCCACTTCCGTGCCGATCCAGGTGCCGTCCATCCGGACAGACACGCCAAGCGAGGCCAGGACAGTCGCCGCCGTGCCCGTTTCGCCGCCCGGGAGAAAATACTGCTCGGCAATCTCCGAGTATTCATCCGGCCGCAGGAAGCCGCCTTTCAGCAGGAAGGAATGGGTTCCCAGAATCTGGCCGAAAAGATAAACATCATAATTCTGCTTCATTTTCCACCCCGTATGTTTTGATAATAAAGCCGTGCGAAGGCTTCGGGCCGAGCAGGTGCTTCGTGTCTTTGGCTATTCCATTACCCTTTTCCAAAATGTGAATCTCAGGTCACATATATTATAGTGACCGAACGGTCACTTGTCAACATAAGATCGGCCCGTCCGGACGTCCGGGTCCCATATTCAGAAAAAAGGATGCAGGCAGCAGGCCTGCATCCGGGAGCATTCAGACGGTTCATGGGTTAAGCCGTTATTTCGTTCCTTCAAGCGCGGTACCGTTCACATACAGGGTAAAGCCGTTCCCGATGACATTGGAAGCATCGCCGTCAAAAGCGGTGATGCAGGTATCCGCCGTCAGCGTCCAGGTGCTGGTGCTGTCCAGGATTACGCTGACGGTGCCGATTTCAGTGGAAACCATTCCGCCTTTCGCGTTTTCAATTTCACCGCTGAACGTACCCTCAAAAGAAGAGCCGTTGCTCAAAGTCAGCGTCAGGGTGGAATTGTCGCCTACGAGGATGGTGCCGTTCAGTTCCTGGGCATCTGCCGCCAGCTCCGCGATATTGGACGCGCCGCTCCAGCCGTCATCGCATACGGACAGGAGGATATCGCTGCCTTCATTGACCAGATTTACGCCGGACAGGGTAATGACTGCGTGGGTATTGGTCACATGGAACATGTGTCCGCTCAGGCTGGTCAGGCTGCCGCCGGTCATCGTGAAGGACGAAGTGCCGCTGTCCGCGTCGCCGGACATGGACTGGTAGATCATGATCGTGTCCAGGAAGGTGGCGTTCCCGTTGCACTGTGTATTGCTGGCAGTCATATCGCAGTTTTCCAGGGCGATGGAATTCATGCCTTCAATGCAGACACCTTCGGACAGATTGGATACCAGTGTCGAGTTCTTTACGGTGATATCGGCTGTGGAGTAGATCGCCGGAGAGCCCAGGTCGTTGGTGGTGTAGGTGCCGCCGTCAACCACCACAGTGCCGCCGCCGCGGTCCGTACGGATCGCCGCGGAGGATCTGCCGCTGGTAGTGACTGTCAGGCTGCTGGCGTAAGTGATTCCGCCGCCGGTGGTCATGATGCCGCCGGAGCCGTCGCCGGTGGTCGTAATGGTCGTATCCGAGATCACAACGGTGGTACCGTCACCGGCCGCGCCGTTCCGTCCGCCGTTTCCGCCGTAGGAGAATACGCCGTTTGCGCCGGAGGCAGAGGTCTCAATCGTACCGCCTGTAATCGTGGCCGTCGATCCGCCCATGACCAGAAGGCCTGCGTTCAGACCGTAGAAGTTGCAGTTGTCGCCGCCGTCGGAATCACCGGTCTTGGTGACCGTGGGATTCGTGATGGTTACCGCGTCCGCCGTGTTGACAATCAGCGCGCTTTCATCCGCGGTATCGGAGGAATAGGTTTGGTCCGCCAGTTCGGCGGCCTCCGAGATTTCCGTTGCAGCCGTGTATTCAAAAGACGAAGTGCTGCCGCCGGGAGGCGTACCGCCGCCAAATCCGCCGCCGGGAGCACCGTCCGGGGGATTGCCGCCGCCAAATCCATCGGGGGGCGTGCCGTCCGGGGGTGTGCCCATATCGCCCGGCGCGCCGCTGCCCGGCGCACTGCCCTGGCTGTATTCCGCAAAAGCCGTTACACTGAATGCTACGCTTACTGCGAGCAGAACACTCAGAATCATTGTCCAGATCCGTTTCATTTCCAAACACCTCCATGTGTTTCATTCGGTCGGGAAGAGGAGGCTTTCCATCGGATTCGGATGAAGAATGAAAAGCTCCTTTACATCTGACACAGCCATTGTAAAGGAGATAGATTGAAACTTGATTGAAGATTGTTTTATTTTTTTTCCGGCAGTGAAACAGTGAACAGGACCTTCCCTTCGCGGCAGGACACATGAATGCTGCCGCCTTGCTTTTCCGCAACCGCCTTCGCGATGGCCAGGCCCAGGCCATAGTGCTGTCCGTCGCTGTTCCGAGCTTCATCCACCCGATAGAAGCGATCAAACAGATGTTCCATTTTCTCGCGGGGGATTTCATCACCGTCGTTGACCACACTCAGGACGGCATGATGGCCCTGGCGTTTCATGGATACCCGGATTTCCGCGCCGGTGGAATGCCGGACCGCGTTATCCAGCAGAACCGAGACCAGCTGAGTCAGCTGGATCCGGTTGCCTGTCAGCATGATTCCGTCTTCAATATCGCTTTGTATGTTTCTGTTATTGTCGTACGCGAACGTCTCGAAAGCAAGGGTTTCACCGGCAACGAGCCGGGAGAAATCCACCTGCTCCATCGGCATTTCCGCGTTCTCCGTCCGCGAGAGATCGAGCAGCTGCCTGATCAGCACTCCCATCCGTTCATTCTCATACCGGATGTTGGCAAGCCATTCATTATTTCCGATCTCCCCGGCCAGCAGTTCGGCATTGGTTCCGATGACGGCTACGGGCGTTTTCAGCTCATGGCTTGCGTCGGAGATGAAGCGCCTTTGCTTCCGGTCATTTTCTTCAAGCGGCCGGACGATCCGGCTGGCAATCATGAACGAGATGAAGAACAAAACAACAATAGCCGCCCCTCCGACGATCAGGAAATTACGAAGCAGCGTGCTCATGCTGCCCTCTGCGACGGTATTGTCCATAAAGGCGACCAGTGTATAACCGGGGCGTTTGGAAACAATATAGGTCAGGTGATCGGTTCTTCCGGATTTTTGGCCTTCATCCAGAATTTCGTTTGCAATCCTGACCAGGTCTTCTTCGCTGTAAACATCCTTATCTCCGTCGTCGACCGAAAGGATCGTATCGCCTTCTCCCAACGCTACAGAATAGAAAGTGGAAAGCTGGTAATCAGGTTCTTTTTCCAGCTGGCGCTTATCACGCTGCGTGCCAGGCCCGCCATCCATTGACGGTTTCTCCGGACGATTTCCTGATTCGCCGTCCGGGGGAGGATCTCCCTGCCGGGCGCCCGGTCCGGGATCCTCCGGCGGCAGGCCGGGTCCGGAATCCGTATCCTGCTCCGCCGGTTCTCCGGCCTGCTGTTCCAGATAATAGAGATCCACATAGCGTTCAAGCATATCCGTGTTTTTCTGCCGAATCTCCCGATAGCTTGCGGCCATGATCACGGAAAGGGTGGCACCGAAAAGAAGAATGAGGGCCCCCATAATGGACAGGATGATTTTTCTCCTCGTTTTCTTAAACATCTTTGCCTCTCAATTCGTACCCCAGGCCGCGCACGGCCTTAATCTCAACCTTCGAACCGACGAACGCCAGTTTTTTCCGCGTAAAAGACATGTAGACCTCAACATTGTTGTATTCGGCTTCGTCTTCAAAACCCCAGATCTTCATGGCCAACTGTTCCCGTGACATAATCTGGCCCTGATTGCTGAACATATATTCCAGAATGCGCAATTCTTTTTCGCTGAGCCGGACACTTTGCCCGGAAGGCTCACAGGTGAGCGTGGCGGTTGCGGTATCCAGGGACAGATCCCCATAACGGAGGCTTCCGTCCTGAAAGCTTGAGCTGCGCCGCCCAAGGGCGCGCAGCCTGGCCATCAGTTCCTTTGCCTGAAACGGCTTTGTGAGATAATCATCCGCACCGCAGTCAAGGCCGGTTACCTTGTCCTCCAGCTCGCTTTTGGCTGTCAGCATCAGAATCGGGGTTTTTATCCCGCTATTCCGTGCGTGCCTGGCCACATCAAACCCGTTCATTTCCGGCATCATGACATCCAGGACGGCAATGTCATACACTCCGCTCTCCAGAGCTTCCAGCGCAGACGCTCCGTCCGCAAAGCTGTCAACATCGTACTTCTCCTGTTTCAGCAAAGCTGCAAGCGCGGCAGCCATTCTTTTTTCATCTTCAGCCAGCAGGATACGCATCTTATCACCTTCCGACAGTTTCATCGTGCATCATGATGCTTATGAAGATTGAGGCAGGATCGAACCTGTTCAATCATCCTTACAGCTTGCATATATTTTTATCCCGCAAACAAAATATAACAATGAATGCGGTATTTGGCAACGGTTTTCTATGCCTGCCCGCCGTCCATGCCTTCTGAACCTTTGTGCTCCGGAAGGCATGGACGGACATCTTCCTTCAACAAAAAGCGGGCGGAGGGCCGGAACCCTCCGTCCAGGGCTGTTTATGTTATTTGGTTACCGCAGCACCGTCCACATACAATGTATATCCGTTCAGGTCCACATTCGCCAGGTCACCGTTGAAGGCGGAGATCCAGCTGTCGCCCTGCAGCGTCCAGGCGGAATTGCCGTCCAGGTTGACGGTGACGGAGGACAGGCTGTCGCTGAGGATCGCACCGGAAATGCTCTGGTTCGTCAGGTTCAGCGTTACATTGCCGCCGTTGGAGCCGCTTCTGCCCCAGGAATCCGCGGAGGCATCCAGGAATACGCTGCTGTCTTCAGCGTAGGTGAAGTCGACACCGTCCAGGTTGATTGTCGTTGTCGTATTCGTCACGTGGAACATGCTGCCGGTTTCAGAAACCATGCTGCCGCCGGTCATGGTGAAAGAGGATTCGCCTTCTGCGGCGTCGCCGGACATGCTCTGGTAAATCAGTACGTTGGTTTTTACGGTGGATGGGCCGTTCAGGGTACTGTTGCTGCCGGAAATGGATACATCCGTCAGGTTCACGGTATTGCCGCCTTCGATCACAACCGCTTCTGAAGTGGAGGATGCCAGGGTCGCATTGCTTACGCTGATGTCCGCCGTGGAATAGATCGCGGGGGAGCCGACGCCGGAAGAAGCATAGGATCCGCCTTCGACATTGACGGTTCCGCCGCCCCGATCGCTTCGGATCGCAGCGGAAGAGTTTCCGCTTGTGCTGACCGTTACGTTGGTTGCGTTCAGGGAAGCTCCGCCGGTCGTCATCAGCCCGCCGGAGTTGTTCCCGGTTGTCGTAATGCTCGTGTCGCTGACATTCACGGTAGTACCCTGGCCGTAGCTGAACACGCCGTTGGCATGGGCACCGTCAGAAGTAATGGTGGTTCCTTCCACCGTGAGGGTTGCGCCGTCTTTGGCGAGAACGGTGGCATTGATGCCGTAGAAATCCGCTTCTCCGCTATTGCTGGAGCCGGTCTTGTTCACAGTCGCGTTGCTAATTGTCACGGTATCGCCGGAGACCAGCACAGCGTTCTCACTGTCCGAAGAGGACGCATAAGCCGCGCTGTCGCTGTTTTCCGTCACGGTTGCCGCCGCTGAATAGTCAGCCGGGGCATTCATCCCTCCGGACATTCCGCCGGGCATTCCGCCGGGGTGGCTGCCAGGCATTTGCGGGGGCTGGCCCTGCTGATTCTGTCCGTTCATCTCCGGCATTTCCGGAGGCTGGCCTTCCTGCTGATCACTTTGGCCGGACTCCTCCTGTGCCTGAAGATTCCCTTCCAGGAAATCGATCATGACATAGCCTTCCTTGCCGTTGACCCGGATTTTCACCCACTCATCCAGCACTTCCAGCACTTCCACTTCGGTGCCGTTTTTCAGATAGCTGTCGATTCTGCTTCCCTGTGAAGGGCCCCGGCGCATCTTGAGCTTACCGTTATTGCCGGTTTGCACAACGGCGCTATTATCGTTTCCGCTGTCCGTTCCGGGCATTTCGGGCGGCAGGCCATTCTGCCGGTCACTGTTCTGATTGCCGGAAGGCATTTGCGGGGGCTGGCCTTGCTGGTTCTGCCCGTTGACCCCGGGCATTTCTTGCGGCAGGCCATTCTGCCGGTCACTGTTCTGATCGCTGGAAGGCATAGCCGGAGGCTGGCCCTGCTGGAATGGTCCATTCATTCCGGACATTCCGCCGGGCATCTGCGGGGGCTGTCCCTGTTGGTTCTGCCGGTTCATTCCGGGCATTTCCGGCGGCTGTCCCTGCCAGTACTGTTCCTGAATTTGCTGCCCGTTCGGTTGTGTTTCTGAGGGAGCATATTCCGAATTGAGCGTTCCCTCCGCCAACGCTGAACCAGTCAGCATAGCTGCGCACAATCCGATACTGAAGATTTTTATCATGGTTTTCACAGCATTCATTCCTTTCTGTTCATTTAATCTGTGATGCGGGCCTGCATTCCCTTTTGCTCCGTACCGCGAAACCGATTGTGAGGAAGGGAAATCAGACCAATATGTATCTTCCGGGAAGGTGCACTCTTCCTTTCTGACGCGCTCATCATAGCCCCCATAGATTAAAGAAACATTGAAGCTGTGATTTTTTTCGGAAACCCGGATTTGATCCTGCCGGACGGAACCTTGACAACATGGAAGCCTCTTCCTTCCTCCGGGAGTAACTATGAGAATTATCAGGAGAAATGCATCTTTCCGGTATGACTCCGGCAATAGGACGGCTTTGGTGATTTCGCCTCTCAGACCTTTTTCTTATATCCGCAGTCACAATACGGACCGCCGGACGCAAGGGTATAGGTGCGTATGAAGATGTCTGCACCGCCGGCTTCGCTCATCGTATAATCCAGGCGGCACATCGCCGGCGTCAGGTCAAATAATCCGAGTTCTTTCATCAGGGTGCATATACCGCATTTCGTGAACCGGGCCTCATAGCCGCTGTGATCGGGATAGGGAAGATAGGTCATATTCCAGGAATAGGGGTTTCGGTCGGCTGCACGTATTTCCGCAGTGGCTTTCATGCCTGCGATATCTTTCTCTGAAAACTTTTTCTTTGCGCTTATTCGGCAGAACTTGTTCATCACACCTGTCATCATGGAATCCCGATAGAATTTTGCCGCTTCATCCACGGATGGTTTTTCAGGCATGCTGAGGAGAAATGCACACAGCGTGGCGCAGCTGACAATATTCATTTTGAAACGGTCGCCCTTTTCAAATTCGGGCAGCCTTTCAATAATCTCCCGGTATCTTTTCTTTGCCTTATATGTAATGGACCTGGCAGTTACTGCGTCATACGCCAGGACAGACGTCAGATTTTTTCTGAAAGATCCGGCAAAGAGCAGCCACATGCCGCCCGGCATTCCTGCGTATTTCATAAATCCTCCTTTGCCATCACGGCTACAGCACACGGAATACGGCCTTCAGCCAATGAAATCTTTACATCCTTATATCCGGCGTCCAGAAAAAACTGCCTGTAGCTTTCAGGCGTAAACTGTCGTTTGAAATCAGCGCCGGCTTTTCCGACAACAGAAGCGAAACCGTTGGTTTCACCTTTTTGGCCTTTATTCATATAGGTCGGAATAATCAGCATGCCTCCGGGCCTGCATACGCGATCCAATTCGCTCAATGCCTTCATCGGTTCGTCCAGCAGATGGATCACGTTTCCGGCGACAACCTTGTCGAAGCGGCTGTCCGGGAAATCCAGCGACAGGATATTGGCCTGCCGGAAATGCACGTTTTTATAATCTGCACAGTTCTTCTCCGCACGCTTCAGCATCTTCGGGGCGAAGTCCGTTGCTGTCAGCTGTTTGCATTTTTCAGCGATGACCGTGCTTAACAGGCCGGTTCCGCAGGCGCATTCAAGCACAACATCCTCCGGTTCGATCAGGGCAGACACAATCTGCCGCATCGCTTTATGAGTTTTTCCGTTGATGACATTGACAAACAGGTCGTATACCCCGGCAACTCTGTCCCAGAACATCTTCATTCTCCCTGATCAAAGCAACATACGGGCAACATTGTGAGTATGATGCGGCCTCCTCCGTTTTAGCCGAGGATACTGGCGATCCCGGCAACCGCAAGTCCGGCGATCGGGCAGACAATCAATGTCCACATCAGTCCGTGTTCCGGAATCGCCAGCGTTTTCAGCCACTTTTTACGTTCCCAGGCCTTACATTTCTCTGCGCCTTTAATCATGTGCCGGATTCTCGGCGGAAGCCAGCAGTCAAGGATCAGGAAATCGGCAATGCTTACAAGCGTCATCTCCGCATAGCCTGTCCAGAAAAGATTCCAGAAACCGGATATTCCCGCGAGACGGGAACTGATCCCCCACCAGATGAAAAGCACCAGATACAGCGGATAGAGGATCAGGCTGACCGTGCGGACATCCTTCCTGTCCACATAAGGCGCAGCCGCTTTTTTGATCTCCTTCGGGAACATGGTGCTGTAGGCCTGCGGTACCAGCAGGAATCCCAGGATCGCCACTGCGTTAAAAAGCAAAGATCCCATCAGTCCATCCAGAACCAATCTTGCCCAGTTCATATTCCGTTACTTCCTTCCGTATTGTTCCCGGCCCCTCTCCCGGGACTGCACGCCTGATCTTCCTTCAAGCTTTATTGTCATGATCCTTCCGTTATTTGATTCCGGTGAGTATCGCTGATCCGGAGAGCGCCATCCAGGCCGCCTCCCATTTCTTCATGAACTGCCCGTCTGTGGTATCGATCAGTTCCACTTTCTCATAGCCCATATCCCTGAGCTTTTTCATGAATGCCTGCATATCACCGTATTTTGTCCGGGACATGATATCGTGGATTGCGAATGTACCGCCTTTCTTCAATGTCCGAAGGGTTTCCAGCAGATACGCCTGCCGGTCGCCGGGAATGTTGTGATATACATAATTGCTGCATACTGCGTCAAAGGTCTCGTCAGCAAAATCCAGATGTGTCGCATCAGCTTGCCGGAAGGAAATCTTTTTCACTCCTTCCGCTTTGGCGTTATTCTCACACAACGTTTTACTGAAGGAAGCATATTCCTTGCCCCAACGGTCGATACCAATCACTTCCGCCTGCGGATTGCGCTTTGCCACCGCGATCGCCAGCGCGCCGCTTCCGCAGCCGACGTCCAGGCACTTGCCACCTTCCGGCAGATTCACATACGCGGCGGTTCCTTCTATAATCTGCTTGGCCATCTGGCGTTTTCCGTTATAGTCAAAAGCTCGGTACATCAGGATCGACCATTTGGTCAGCACGCAGAAGAGCAGTGTCAGCACAGCAAACACGACTGTCAGGATTGTTTTCAGTGTTCCTTCTGTCAGTGCAAGGCTAAATATAACCAGCGCGGCAACGCATCCAAGAAAGGCAGCCAGGAACGTGCAGATCATTCCCTTGGGCATCCAGTTCTTATAATCAGGTTTCATGGAAAAGCCTCCTTATTTTTTCTTTGCCAGCAGAATGGTTCTGGCTTTTTCCTCCGTATCGTCTGATTCGTCATATCCGTCATACGGCGCGTCCGGATCGGGAACTCGCTTATGCAGCCTGGAATAGAGCTTGTCCCGGTGGGCAAATACGAAATTCAGATCATCAGACCAGCCGGTATGGCCCGTAATCACAGAGATCTTCCGGTTTCTGCCCCGCAGGTTCTTTTCCAGTTTTTCCAGGCTCTGTACAGATAATTTGTTGCTTTCCGCCAGCATGGCGATAAAACTGTATCCGCCGTCCGCGCCGAACCAGATGGTATCGCCGGTGAACAGGTATTGATCGTCCACCAGATAGACCATATGACCCCAGGTGTGGCCCGGTACCAGCAGACATTCCACTTTAATCCCTTCAATGTCCAGGATCTGTCCGTCTTTCAGCAGCCTGCGCTCATTGTTCATTTTGACCATGGGCAGCTTATAGAGGCCGTGGATCACCTTCCGCCGTTTTTCCCCTGTGATATAGCAGTTTTCTATCTCGCTGAGATAGACTGTGGCATTCCTGAACAGCTGCTCACTGTCAGGTTCAAGCGCTCCGACGTGATCGGTATCCTGATGGGTAATCAGGATATGGTTGATGGACGAAGGATCCAGATCCAGCCAGCCCATTTTCTCCTTCAGCCGCTCATAGTTATAGCCTGCGTCGATCATGATGGTCACACCGTCCTTGGTATAAAAGAAGATGTTTGCGACCCATTCCCGCACGCAGCTGACATGCTCATCAATACGGCCGGTGTTCAATGGTTTGAAAATCTGTGATCCGCGATAAATCCTGCTCATGGATTTCCGTTGATTTTCCGTGTCTTTTCTGGACATAGTTTTATGCCTCTTTCCTTAGATGCTTTCCGTTCGCTCCCAGCCGTCGCCCGCGTCCGAGGGATGCCGGACAAAATCAAAATCGCTGCAGTCTCCGCCCTGGCACAGCGTTTTGCTGCGTTTGAAGTCAATATAGGGCAGATTCCCGTAATTAATGATATCCGAATGGCAGAACATAGCGCCCAGCTTCATCAGGTTCTGCTCCTCAAAGATGTGCCTGTAGACGCATTCCCTGCATTCGAAGTGGAAACGCTCTTTAGGATCTTCATCCAGATGCCACTCGTACTTCCAACCAACCCCGGAACCGTGACGGAATCCGAAGGGCAGGATCTTCTTCATGGCAGGCAGGAACCAGGAATGCCTGGCCAGCTTCCGGAATGTATCCGGCGTCAATGCTTTCCACATTTCCGTGGAAACGATCTGAAAAGCTTCTTCCTCCGTTTTTCCGTGTGACTGCAATGACCTGTACAGCGCAATGGAAGTCAGAATCTGTGCAATATGCTTGTAATTCCTTTTATCACAGTATTGCTGTTCCTCCATCAGCAGTGTTCGCATGCGCTGATAAACATCCTGCCGAATCGCTGCCGGCAGGGTAGGGAAGAATTGCTTGTACCGGCTGATGGAAACCAGCTTCTCAGGTGTGTAGCATTTCATGATGTTCTCCCATTCTGTTAGATTACTCTAACATATATGCAAAAAGAAAAAACTGTTCAGCTGCCCGGACGGCCTTCTTTACGCCGGTTTTTTGATTCTCCGGCCTGACTGCATCCTTCGGATTGGCCCGGGATTTACTGAACCGCTCCATTCCAGAAAGCCTTCCATCCCGGATGCATTGACTGACCCGCCGCCCGGAAAGGCTCCATTTGCGGGCTGCTTCCTTTGCGGACAGATAGACTTTCAATTGCTTTCCTCCAGTTCTGCAAGTTAGTTATAACTTACTTTTTTTTATTATATTCCAATACAGGCAGATTGCAAGCGCTTTTCCATTGTAGTCAATAACCGGCAAGAAAAGAGGCCCTGGAGCAATGATTGCTGGCCTCTTCATTATTGTTTGACTGTTTTTCAGGAGCATCTCTCCGGATTATGCAGACTGCATCTTCCAGCTGGCAGCTTCCTCTCTGAGCTTTATGAATTTTCTGTATTTTTCGCTGCTTCTGAGCAGTTCTTCATGTGTACCGCCGCTGATTTTTCCCCCGTCAAGCACCACGAAAGTCTTGACATTACGGGAAACAGCATTTATAGTATACAGCGTTAGCTAACGACGTACGCTTCGGAGGGATGTATGCCCAAGGACAAAACGGCCAGCCATTTGAAGGTCATGGCCGCCGCGAGAGACGAGTTTCTGCAGTACGGATTTGAAAAAGCTTCCATGCGGCGGATCGGAGAACGCTGCGGATTAACGGCTGCAGGGCTGTACCGCCATTGCAGGGATAAGGAGGACCTGTTGGATCAACTGGTTGCTCCTGCGCTTGAGAGACTGGATTTATGGATGAAAACCCATTTGGCGAAGTACCTG
>JAEEGL010983850.1_pt1 | contig 17963 bp, 16 predicted proteins | sample 9134231 | NCBI WGS metagenome assembly JAEEGL01 (sample SAMN16246548, study PRJNA631951) | gut metagenome | biome: gut microbiome; feature: rumen; material: fiber-attached | host: Bos | place: Iran: Karaj | collected 2018-10 | reverse complement strand
ATTGGACTCATAACGATATGTGCTTCCCTTATCTATCTCCAGAATCTGATTCGTGACTTCATCAAGAAAATATCTGTCATGGGTTACCATAAGAAGTGCACCTCTGAAGTGCTTAAGAAAATCCTCAAGGTACTCAATCATTTCAGAATCCAGATGGTTTGTAGGTTCGTCCAGTATCAGAAGATCTGACGGCGACATTATCGCTGAAACAAGCGCTGCTCTTTTCTTTTGTCCGCCTGACAGAACCGAAGGATTGCATTCCGGATCATCAATCCCAAATTTTGAAAGTGTTGCCTTTATCTCACCCATTTTGTCCCAGTGATCTCCACCAGCATATATCTTATCTGTTATGTTCTCCAACAGGGTTTTATTCAGGTCAAATTCAGGATTTTGCGGAAGATATGAAATCCTTAGTCCGTTATTATATACTACGTTTCCGCTATCAGGTGTTACCACTCCCGCTACAATGGAAAGAAGCGTCGATTTTCCGGTTCCGTTAGTGCCTACTATTCCTATTTTATCTGCATCATCTATGCCCACAGAAATATGGGCAAGAACACTCTTGCCCATATATGTTTTAGATACATTTTCTATATTTAAAATGTTCATTATGTTTTAAAACGCTCCCTAAAATTTATTTCCATTTTTCACACGCCCTGTCCGGCTATGAACATTGCAATTGCCAAAAGCAATCCGGCGCCATGTGGAAGAATCTCAATTATACCTATCACAATATATTTACCGGACTGTGCTATCCCTTCCTTTTTTGCCTTTATCGCAAATATTATCCCTATAACAGACATAATCAAACATGGCAATGGTGCCAGTAACATACTCATTAAGCCTATAAATGCAAAAATGGTGTAGATTGTTCCTCTGTTCGTAGGTGCTTCCAGTATTGTCGCAAGCCCCATACATATCACCGTAATGGCAAAAACAAAAATTGGAATTAGTATAAGTATCTTTGCGTTCGAGTAGTTTCTGCTATTATTCATCCATTATGCCTTTCTAATACCATTATATCTGATTTACACAAAACAAATGATTTAAATCCAAAATTCTACCTATATCATACACAAAAAAATAAGCGGTCACAAATACACTGATTTGTAACCGCTTTACACTGATTTGTTTAATTGTTCCCGCCGTTTATCATTTTACTTCGTCAGTTGTTCCGTCTTTCTTTACTACTTCAAGCCTGCATCCAAGTCCAAATGCTGCTACAGCACCTGCGATCAGTGCCCACGGAGCAGCTGCTACGCCAAGTATTCCTCCGACTATTCCCACATTTACAGGAACACTGAAGACGATTTCATCGCCTTTCTTGATCTGGATACGATCCACATTACCTTTTTCTACAGTCTTTTTAAGCTGGTCAATGAGGTTCTTAATATCCTCTCCGATATCCTTTGATCCGGGACTGATGATCTTTACAGCTTCATCAACATTTCCATCAGTCTTTTCAAGAGCTTCTTTAGCTGTCTTATACTCAACTCCTGTAAGTTCCATTACCTTCTCAATTGCTTCAAGTGTTATGTTCATATTGATCTCCTCTCCGGCTTTAAGCCTTTAGCAAAAGCTACACCAACAACTACTTGTTATGTCTGTAAATAAAATATACACCATCTCCGGGCATCTGTTACACATCATATAGAGCAAAAGTTAATGTCCTATCTTCCAATTTTGGCAAATACCATGGAGAAAAGTATCTTAATCATGCATTTTTTCCTCTAATGCTTTCAAAGTAAGCTCAACTACTTCTTCCAGGTTATGATTCTTTTCATCGATTGTAATGTCTGCGTATTTTTCATATAAAACGGTTCTCTCATTATAAAGTGACAAGAGTGTCTGCCCTTCCCTCATGACAACACCTCGCTGTTTTGCATCATGCAGACGGTTCATAAGTTCTTCCATGTCGAGCTTAAGATAAATTACCGTACCTATATTCTTGTAATGTTCCATGGCTTCTCTGCCGTAAACAACGCTCCCACCTGTAGCAATAACACTTTTCTCTTCATTTATCTCAGAATTGATTCTATTCTCTATATCAATGAACTTCTCAATTCCATCTTCCTCAATTATTTCTGAAAGAATTCTTCCTTCACGCTTCTGGATTACAAGGTCTGCATCTACAAAGTTATATCCAAGTATCTTTGCCAGTATTACTCCCATCGTACTTTTACCAGATGTGGGCATTCCAATCAGTATGATATTGCTGTTTTTCATATTCATTTCACCTCAAACAATCCTTCCTGAGTCACCTGATTCCATAAGGAATGGTACCCCTCATCCATTATTTTACCATTGTCATTCATTAAGCAAAACCTCTGCAATAACTTTATACTTTTTTAAGACAATTACATTACGAAAAATGATACAGTTATAGTGACGATACATCGGCAATATTCATTGTTAATGAATCAGAATATTGAGAGGATTTCTTATGGAAAGCAAAGCATCCAGAGTATTGATTGTAGATGATATGCACATAAACAGAATGATTCTTTCTTCGCTGCTGGCATCAAATGGTGTAATGTCGGATCAGGTTGAAAGTGGTCAGGAATGCCTTGAAATGTGTAAGGAAAGGGACTATGACCTGATTCTTCTGGATCATCGTATGCCTGAAATGGACGGTGTAGACACTCTTTTGGCTTTAAAAGAAATCTTTTCAAAAAAAGGGGTAGATGTTCCAATCATATGTCACACCTCTGAGGAGGGACGTAAAAATATCAATCTCTACAAGGCTGCCGGTTTTACGGATGTTCTGATAAAACCTATCGATCCCAAGCAGTTATCCTATGTCCTGATGACATATCTTCCGGAAGAGGATACTATAGCCCAAAAAGAAAAAGAGATATCGGTTAATTTTCTTATTGAAAATATAGACAATTCAGCCGTTCCCACAGAAACCGTACGTGACGAGCTGGATAAACTTCCTGTATGGTTAAAAACTGTTCCGCACATTGACCTTATAGCCGGTATATCCAACTGTGAAACAGCAGAAGATTACATAGATGCCCTTTACATTTTCTATTCCTCCATAGCAACTAAGGCAAGTGAGATAGAAAAACAATTTGTAAATGAAGACTGGACTATGTATAAGCTCAGCGTCCATTCACTAAAAAGTATGGCAAGACTTATCGGCACCAGATCTTTGTGTGAAGAAGCAGCTGCACTCGAAGAAGCCGCAGAAAATCAGAATTACAGAATCATCAGAAAAAATACCCCTGCTCTTCTCTCAAAGTACAGGTCATTTATCAGTCTGCTCTCCAATATAGAAGATGATGACGTTATTAAACGTTCCCCGATTACAGAATCCGAAAATCAGCAGACTCCTGATGCTTCTGACGAAGATGAAGATAACAGCAGATCCATACTCTTTATAAGAACTAATCCCGGTATTGTTCCAAAGAGTCTTGAGAAAAAGCTTATGGATTCCAGGTTCAAAGTCCTTTCCATACCTGATGAGCCTGACATGATAATAACCTACAAATCCAAGGTTGATATTATTGTTTATTATCCTGTTACCAATGATCAATCTCACATCAAAATGACTATGAATCTTCTTGGTGAAATGTGCCAGGATGATTCCAAGCTGTTGTGCCTTGTTGGTGATCCTCAGGATATAAATATAGCCATGTCCTCCAGTGGTGCATCCCGAGTTTCAAGATGCTATCCAAGGCCAATCGACATTGATAAACTTGTAAATGATGTTGAATATTTCGCTTATATATTAGCCGAATACCATAGAAAGAAAGCAATCTTTTTGGTAGACGATGATTCCGATTATTTAGCTGTTGCTAATCACTGGCTTTCATCCACATACCTTGTATCATGCTTTTCAAATGGCCGGGATGTGCTTGACGGTCTTCGTGCGACCACTCCGGATCTCATCATACTCGATTATGAAATGCCTGAAATGGATGGATCTGAAATCATGAAAAGCATACGAAAAAATCCCGACACAAGTAAAATCCCCATCATTTTCCTTACAGGAAAAAATGACAGGGATCATGTCTTCAAAATACTCGAATATAAGCCGGATGGCTATCTTCTAAAAACCTCACAGAAGGATACTATTCTGGATGCTCTGCACAGATTTTTTACTGAAGTTTTATTCAGAAACTCATTGCAAAATAGTCTCAATTTTAGATAGCAAAAGAGTTTTTCCCTCTGCTTTTGATATTACATCAAAGGGCTTAAGCATCTCCATATTTTCCCAAGCTGATAAATCATCCTTGCCTGTCCTGAAAAGGACAGGTATTGTTTTGCCGGATTCCATTTCTCGTATAGCCTTAAGAGTAGCCGGTCCATCCATTTCCGGCATACCATAATCAAGCAGAATTAAATCGGGTATTTTCCTGGATATTTCCGTAATAGCTGCAGCGCCGGAGTTAACGGCTGTAACTTCATAAGCAGCCTTTTGAAGCCATCTGCTCACAAGCATCAACATATCATCATCATCATCTACCAATAATATATAGCTCATCCTCATCCTCCTTATCTAAACAACATTTTGGTTTATAGAAGCTTTCGCATCACACCTTTTTTATAATCTGCTTTACTGTATAATTCCATAAATCCACTGTCGGATTAGGAACATAGTGAACGCCGTTATTATCCCTTGCCTTGATATGATGCTTGGTATATGAATACAAATCGATAGTTTTTACATGATTCTTTTTTGCCCATCTGTTTAGCTCTTTATTATATTTTTGCATAATACCATCGTTGTAATAGAGGCAATCACCAAGATCCCCGAGCTTTCGATTGTCTGAATAACCGATAGTGCATAGAACAAGTTCCAAACCCTTTTTCTTATTAAGCTTTTTATAATATGAAGCATATTTCTTAAAATGACCATGCTCATTTGCACCCATCCAGGATACTACAACATCGTAATCCTTAAGATTTACTTTCTTCAAAGTATCCTTCATATATCCGTAGGTAGCACCATCTTTGGCATATACTGTGATATTATTATAAACCTCACCGCTTATCTCACTTCTTGTGGCACTGAACATATCTACGGTTCTGGAATCTCCTATAAAAAGAACCTTAACATTATTATCTACACACTCTGCGCTATATTCCTTTGATGCGGTTGACTTAGCTTTAACTAAGATACCTGAGCCGGAAGCAGCAAAAAAGCTTAACGCCAGAACTAAAGATAATAATGTTGCAATTTGTTTTTTGAATATATTTTTCCTCATACCTTTTTTCCCTCCGTATATAAAAACTTTTTTTGATGTTCTGTCTTATATACAGACAAAGATAGAAAAAAGTTGCATCGAGAAAAAATTTTTTAGATTATATTACTCATCATACCTGTCTTTATGTTTCATTTTTTATCTTTAGGTTACCGGTTTGACAAGGCATATTAAGACGCTAATCCCTTATCAGAACAACAGCAACATCATTAACATTTGTGCCTGTTGCTCCGGTAAATATCAACCCTCCTGTCTCCTTAAGAGCATTATATGCATCATTATTGGCAAGAATAACATCGATATTTATACCTTTATCCATAAGTTCCGTTAAGGTATCTGTATCCACATATCCACCTGCTGCATCTGTGGGACCGTCAGTACCATCACTTCCAACTGAGAAAATGGCGATATTGGCATCTAACGCTCCTATCCCTTCTGCAGCAGCCAGGGCAAGCTCCTGATTTCGTCCCCCCTTTCCGGAACCGGTAAGGTGTACCACTGTTTCTCCACCTGCAATAAAAGCTATCTTTTTTCCTACTCTTGCATTTGTTTTTGCTATGCTTGCCAGAAAACTTCCTGCTTCTCTTGCTTCACAGCATAGCTCGTCTGTAAGTATTATTGATTCATATCCCAGTTCCCTGCAGCTTTCTGCCGCTGCTTTGCATAGTTCACGAACAGATCCTGTTATATGTGTTTCCACATTTTTAAGTACTTTGGGTGTTTCAATTCCAAGAAGTTTTCTTGCATCCTCCGATAAAACAAGACCATATTTTAAAGCAATTGCATTTGCTTCATCACAGGTAGAATTATCAGGATATGCAGGACCACTTGCTATCATTTCAAGTGGATCACCTATGATATCACTTAGCACTATACTAAATACTCTGGCAGGAGCACATGCGATCGCAAATCTGCCACCTTTTACCTGACTTAGACGTTTTCTAATCGTATTTATTGATGTTATGTCAGCACCTGACGAAAGGAGCTGCCTTGTGATATCCTGTAATTCTTCTCCGGGTATAAGTGGAAGCTCAAATAAAGCACTGCCCCCTCCTGATAGCAGAAAAACAACCGTATCATTTTCAGAAAGGTCACTCACCTTTTCCAGGGCTTTTTTCGTAGCCGCAAAGCTGTTTTCATCAGGAACAGGATGTCCGGCCTCATAGTACTCTATACCTTCAATATCGCCTTTTATATGCCCATACTTAGTAATTACAATACCATCATCAACATGTGGTAAAACACTGCTTGCTGCAGCTGCCATTTGCCACGCAGCTTTTCCTGCTGCTACAAGTATAATTTTCCCTTTTTCACATGAAAAATTTCTTAGGGCTTTTATAACAGCCTCATCAGGTAGCACCGCCTGAATGGATTTTTTTATTATGAAATCGGCATCTTTGCGCAAGTTTTCAATCATGGTACACTCCTGTAATACTTTTTACGATAGATTCCATTTTTTGGCCTTACCCATTCCCAAAAGATCAGCCTTTTTTTCGAGCTTGAGTTTAAACGGCCTTTTGTCCATAAGCCAGGTCGAATTTCCTCTTCCTCTGAATATATCCAGCTCTAATTCTGTATCAATACAATCTGTATCTATTTCTCTATACTGGTTTTTATATCCTTCCGGAACTTCGATCCTCACTGATGCATCTTCTACACTGTAAGTGTGATCCTCGCTCTCTATCACTTTTTCATATTCTTTCGGGTCGATAGTAATATATAAAGACGGGATCTTCCTGTCTGCAATTTCTGATATAAATGTTTTTGCATTCTATTTAGCATTTATTCCTGCGATTGTTATCAGACCCAGAACAATGCAACATGTTATTCTCACTATATATTTCTTCATATTTTTCCTCATAAAACACATTTATGTTTCATCTTTACCTTAACATTTTTCAAGCTACCTTATGTGTAACGTATAGCTTTTTATGAAAAAATTTATAATGTATTTAGAATTGATTGGGGATTTTATAAGAAGTTAGTTCTTCTGTCACCAAATAAGTCGAGCTAGTTGATGACAATAGCACTATCTAGTATACATCTTGAATATTTTAAAAACATAAATTTAAAATTATATAAATATATGATTGTAGTTTAATTTATATAAATTATAAATATATAAAATAATTAATATTTATTAAACATAATTCATTGGCGGACACATTTTTTCATATATATAGTATATATAAAATATACATTAAGCAAAAAAGCATATAACATATATAGTATATTTAATATATATAATATATTCTAAAAATAATGCAAAATAACATAAATTTAAATTTTATATTTTTTCTTCGCTATTATATATATTTATAATTTATAATAACTATTATCATCGACAACAAATAATATATATTTAAAATATACATTAAATTCATTTTTCACTATATGATTCCTTGAATAAATGCTTTATTTTACTGAGAAATCTGGTCTTTTTCACATTTAAATATTATGTAATATTTATATATTTAAAATATTTATATTGGTATTATTTTATATATCTGGTATGGGTCTAATATTTTATCTATATTAAATATATATTCTTTATTAAATAATAATGTATATTTGTACTATATTTTATTTATAATATAATTTATACATTTCATATATTTCATATATTTAGACATACCTAATAATGTATGTATTATAAAATATTATTTATTTATAATTTATATTATTTATTATATATTTCATATATGTTTTATATTTTATTATAGCTTATATTTATAATATATTTTTTATATTTAAATATTATAATATATTCTATCCTTTTTTCATATATTCTATAAATTCCATATATTCAATATATTTATATTATATATATTATAATATATATAAATATATATAATATATAAAATATATATTATATTCAAATTACTAATTTTAAATATTTTACCTTTACAATATATTTATATTTTATAAATATTTTTTTTGTCACTATATTATATTTTATATTTACATTATTTATTAAATATATATAACTCTTGCTAATTTCATAAATTTAATAACTTAAAATATATTTCATATATACAAATTAATTTTGTATATGTTTTTTTATAGTAGATTTATAGAATTTTTTCTGAAGATTTTTTCAAGCCTGAATTTATATGTATTTATATATTTATTATATTTTATATATTTAAATTATCAGTATTTATTTTTTTACAAATAGTATATGTAGCTGTTTAATATATATATTTTTTAGATCTAAATAATTTATAAAACGAATTGCACTTTATTATATATTTTTTATGTATTATATATTTCATGTATATATTATATTACATATATTTACATATATTTATTATTTATTAATTATTCTCAATATATTATTATATTTATAATATATTTTATTGTTTATAATTTATTGTATATTTTATATTTCTTTTTTTCCTTTACACCAGTAATAGCCTGTATTATAATGTTTTTAGGTTTTTCATATATAAAATACATAAAATAATTTTATAAATTTAAAAATGATTTTATTTATATAAAAACCATTTTAAATTTATATTATTTACGAAAGGATTTTTAAAAATGTCAGTAACTATAGCACTTGCAAACCAGAAAGGGGGAGTAGGTAAGACTACCTCCACAATAGAAATTGCTTCAATACTTACAAAACTGGAAAAGAAGGTACTTGCAATTGATCTTGATCAGCAATGTAATCTTACAAAAAACGCAGAGGCAGACAAATCCTTGCCCACAATATATGATTTATTTTCTGATGATGATCCTGATATAAACGCAGCTATCCAAAAAGTACCTGCAGGTTATGATCTTATAGCCGGATCTTCATCAATGTCTAAGGCCGATAAGGAATTCGAAGATATTGATGATGCATATCTTCTTGCAGACCTTATTGATGCATTATCTGATGATTATGACTATATCCTTATTGATAATGCACCTGCTCGTAACAGATTACTCAATATGAGTTACATAGCTGCAGATTACTTCATTATGTGTGCTGATTCAGGCGAAGACAGTCTTGATGGAATAGATGCCATCGTAACAGATATGATGAAATACCATAAACCCGGCAAAAGAAAACTTGCAGATTCAAAAATCATGGGCGTTATCATTACAAGATTCAGGCAGACAAATATTGGTAATACCGTACTGGATATCATAAATGAAAAGGTTGAAAATGATATTCCTGATGAAATAAAGACAGAGAAAATACCATTTGTAATGAGTGTTAGGGAAACAGCAGCAGTAGATGAGGCAAAAATGATGCATCAACCGGTACAGACTTACAAAAAATCATCTACAGCAGCAATTGATTACAGAAATATTGTAGATGAAATCATTAGCAGAATCGAAGAGTGAAGGAGGATATAGCATGGCACCCAGACCAAATAAATTCAAAGATAAATACAATTCACGAAATAAGACTTCAACGGATGATATAGTAGAGCAGTTATATGAAAATGCTGTAGAAAGTACTAAAGCGGAAGAACAATCTGTTGAGGAAGTCATTCCTCAGCCTGTAGAGCAGCCAGAACCTGTTCCTCAGACTATTATCGCACCAGAACCTGTAAATACTGTAGTAACCACTGTTGTTAAGAAGAAAGTTGGAAGACCCAGAAAAACCCTCGAAGAAAGAACTATATTTAATATCAAGCTTACTGCTGAAGAAAAGCAGATGCTTGAAGTAGCATCATCTGCATCAGGTAAAAATAAGCTTGATTATCTTGTTAATCTTCTTAAAAAGGATTATCAGGAAAATTTTGACTATTATGAAACAGTTAAATCTAAAATATATGCTGAGGACTAATTTCGAAAACCTGATTTTATCAAAAGAGCTCACTTTGGGCTCTTTTTTTCATCACAGGAGGTTGTGTTATCTTTTAGTGTTTATTAACAACATTTCTTTTAATTTATATTATAGAGTTAAATAAGCGCATGAATAAGCCATTCTTATGTAAAAGATTTGATGAAATGGGGAAGAACTTCTGACGGAAATGGGGCTAAACTCTGATGTTATAGGGAATAAAATCTGATGGAAAAGGGAATGTTTTTGCTGATGAAAAAGGGAATGAAGACCTGATGCGGATGGAGGAAGTTCTGACGTAAAAGGGGAAATGACATGAGTAAAAAAGGAATGGCAAATTGAAGTTCTGATGTAAATGGGAATAAGCGAAATAATACTGTATAAGGCCGGTTTTTATAGGCTGATAAAGAAGGATAATATTGTTTTGAGGGTAAAAGTCCTGATGTAAATGGGAACCTGAAATGAAGTTCTGACGTAAAAGGGAATTTAAATCCGGGAAATGGCATAAAATGGCCATTCTTAAGTAAGCAAAATACCCAGGAAAATAGGTAAAAGACATGAAGTTCTGATGTAAATGGGAACAAAAAAATATAGCTTTCTGATGTAAAAGGGAATAGGGAAGAAAGTTCTAATGTAAAAGGGAATGATTATACTATAAAGTATGATAAAACATCCAAAAGATAGTAGATGAGTGACAATTTGTTGCTCATCTTTTTTTTAATACAAGATATTGATGACAAGTTATTGATATAAAAAATATGGCAAAAGAAGTTCTGACGTAATTGGGAATGGTCATATATAAAGTTCTGATGAAAAAGGGAACCTAAAACAGAAGATCTGATGTTTTTGGGAATATAAAAAGGGAAGATCTGATGTATTTGGGAATGATAAAAAAGAAGTTCTGACGTAAAAGGGAATACAAGTAATATTGACCAGGTTAGTATGACTGAATAAGTCAATAACAAATACGGCCAAATAGTGCATGTATAGTATGCGAGGGTGGAAGTTCTAACGTTCACGGGGAAAAGAACTAATGAAAAAAGGGTTAAGATGTGATAATATTTATTCAAGTTCTGATGTTGATGGGGACAAGATATGGTGTAATTTGGTTGACATATCTATTATTGTGCCCATATAATGTATTTAGTGAAAAAAGTTTGTATCATTATTTTGAATTTGGGGGATATATGACTAAGAAAAAAGAATCGTCTTATGATCTTAGTATCCTTAAGGGCAGGCATTATTCAAAATCGAATGCCCTTATAAATGCTAAAGGTACTACGTCTCTTCTGGCTCAGAAGATTTTTTCAGTTGGAATACAGCAGGCGCAGCTGGACAATATGACCGGACAGCTGGTAGCAACGTTATATGGCAGTGATCTTAGAAGGATTTTCTCAAATAAGAGTGGATCTTTTTATGACCATATAAAGGCACTTGTGGAGCCGGAAAAAGAGAAGGCATCACTTCTTGACTGGAGAATCATCTATACGAATGACAGTACACAGGAACTGGAAGCGTTAAATGTTGTTACGGATTGTAAATTCAAGGATGGAATTCTTGAGATGCGATACAATAACAAGATAACGGATCAGCTCTATCAGTTGAAAGAGAATTATACAATGTTCTCTCTTGAGGAGACTATTCCGCTTAAAAGTATCTATAGCTACAGAATGTACGAGATATTAAAGTCAGAATTTGACAAACAGAGCTACGTTGCTCATAAAAGAGGAGAAAACCTGGATAATTCAGAACCATATATACTGGTGATGAACCTTACAGATCTGAAATTAAGACTTGGAATAATAGATCCTACGGAGAACAGAGAGATTGTAAACGCCTTAAAAAAATCGAATGTTGATTTCGGATATATTGAACAGTTAGCCCAGGAGACAGCTGAAAAGAAAAAAGCAAAGGGTACAGGAAAGACGGGAAAGGCAAAATACAGTAATTTCACGACTTTCAGGAAAAATACCCTGGATAAGGCAAAGAAGGAACTTGATGAAACCACAAGCATCAGGTTCGAATATGAACCTATCAGAACAGGAACAGGTGGAAAAACCAATTCGATCAGATTCATGATCTATGACAAGAAGACTACGAAAGTAAAGGCTGCTGAAAAGGTACAGATTAGGGTATTAACGCCTGAAGAAAAGGAAGACTTCATAGATCAGGTAAATGAAATCATTGACGAGAAGCTTAAAGTAAAAGACCTCCGTGCTATATCCGAAGCTGCGGAATATGATATTTCCAAGGTGGAAAAGGCTTATAAAGTATTATGCTTATCCCCCGGAAGAGTTGAGAATATTACCGGGTTTATGATTAAAGCCATAAAGGATGGATATGAAGAGCCTGTAGTGAGACAGAAGAAGAACACTTTTAGTAATTTCAAACAAAATGAGTACAACTATGATGATATAGAGGCTCAGCTTGTTGATAATTGAAAAACATAAAGGCGAACCCGAAAGGGTTCGCCTTTTCATATATTATGATAAATTTAATCCTCAAGGTAGTTATAAACAATCGCTGCAAGTGCTGCACCAACAAGAGGTCCTACAATGAACACCCACAGTGATGCAATAGGAGCTGTGTTTCCGGTGATTGCAGCTACTACAGCAGGACCAAAGCTTCTTGCAGGATTTACAGATGTGCCTGTAAGCCCAATACCAAGGATGTGCACGAGAGTAAGTGTAAAACCAATTATAAGTCCGCCAAAAGAGCCATGGTCAGCTTTTTCAGAGGTCACACCAAGTATTGTGAGAACGAAGACAAAAGTAAGGACTATTTCAACGATAAGTCCTGCAATAACGCTGCCTCCAACACCTGCAAGGCCATTTGAACCAAAGCCGCCGGTCTGATCTGTTACTCCGCCTGTGCCAAAGATTAGAGCAAGTATTCCTGATCCAATAAGAGCACCGATGCACTGTGATACTACATAACCGATGAAATCGCTAATTTCAATCCCACCTCTCATGAGGACACCTAAGGATACAGCGGGATTGATGTGACAGCCTGAAATATTACCCACACAATATGCCATTCCAACAATTGTAAGGCCAAATGCGAGAGCAGTCAGCAGATAACCACTGCCATTTGCTGCATCACACCCAACAAGCATGGCTGTACCACAACCAAGAACAACAAGCACACAGGTTCCAATACATTCTGCAATATATTTTTTCATACCATACCCTCCTATGCAGAAAAACATCGCATTTCTAAATAACGATGATTACTATACGTTTCTACAATATTATATCATTTGTAGTTGCAAATGATATAGCCATTCATAGATCTGTTAGTATTTTCTCTATGAAAGTGCAGAAAGCAGCATAGTTATTATCTGTAGATAGTTCTGCAACGACATCCTTCATCATGTCATCTATTTGGCGTGAAGGAAACAATTTGATAGCGCTTCCCGTAGTGGTAACGTGCCAGGCATGGTTTTCTGTATCTATTACCAGTAGGATACCATCAGGACGATATCCGTTAGAGTCATAAAAGTTTTCGGAAAAAGTGGTAAGATCCTTGTCACCAATAGTATTCACAGTAAGGATTACTATATCAAAGTTGTTCTTATTGTTTTCATATATCAATTTGTCAGATAGTTCCTTTACCTGCTCCGTAGTGAGGAAGGCTGAATTATCTATGACATAAGCCCGTTCGTTACTGGTATTTAGGGAGGATATATCCTTAATCTGATAAGAAGAGGATACATCTGAATTTGCTTTGGCATATGCAGAAATTTGATTAAAACAGTGTGCGTTTGTTATAAGAACAATAGAACAGAATAATAATATTAGATATTTAATTTGTTTTTTCATAAGCAGTCACCTCAAAATACAAGAAATATCAGGTTTTCTCTATTATAATAAATAATAATAAAACTATGCTTAAGGATTGATAAAAGGTAAATTAAATAGTTCTTTTTCTGATTATGTGAATCAGAACATAGAGAGGAGGACTTCTACATGGGTAATGAAAAACCAGATATACAAAAGCTTATTGAAGAATATATGGCACATATGAAAAAGCTGTTATGCGAATTGCCACTTCCTGATGTAGCAGGGGAAGGTATAAGGGAAGAAAAAATGCTGCCTTCTGAGGATGGTGTCAGGTTAAGGACATGGTTCTATTTTCCTGAAAAAATGGAAGGACCATATCCTACCATAGCTGTGAGATGCTGTTACGTTATGCAGGCAGAACTACTTGAACTTAAAGCAAAGGCTTTTAACAGAAAAGGATTTGCGTTTGTAATTCAGTGGTGCAGGGGGACAGGTGATTCTGAAGGAGAGTGGGTGCCCAATGTAAATGAGAGAGCAGACGGGCTTTCATTTATGAATGCTCTTAATGAAGACCTAAGAGTAAAGAGTATAGGATACTGGGGAGATTCCTACCTGGCACTCACCGGGTGGTGCATGGCAGATGCAGTTCCAAATAAGGTAAAGACCATGTATCTTGGCGTTTACGGATGCTTTAGGCACACGTCTGCTTATAAAGATGGATTGTTCCGGCAGGATATCCTTACAGACTGGGCAATGGCAAATGCAGGTACAGAAGTAAGTGCTGACTACATTGAAAGTGCTAAATACAGACCGCAGATCGAAGTAGATGAAAAGCTATGGGGGATAAAGCTTCCATGGTACAGAGATTGGATTACACATACTGATGAGGATGATCCGTACTGGGACGAAGGTTTCTGGGGAGAGCTTAAGGAGATACCAAAAAAGGTGAACATTCCTGTCTATATGAAGGAAGGATGGTACGATCATCATCTTGGAAGCGCAATAAGAACATGGGAAGTTATTCCTGAGAATATTAGGAAACAAAGTGTTTTTGAAATTGGTCCCTGGAATCATTCATATATGCCATGTATAGACCACCAGTCAGTCGTTAATCTCAAAGACGAATCAATGTCATCACCATTGTTGTGGTTTGACAAACTCTTAAGGGGAGATGCGAAACCTGAGGGTATGATAAAGCTGTACAGAATAGGAGAGGATAAATGGGATATACTTAATGATTTTCCTAAAGAAGATATAAGCGGAACGATCTTGTATCTTAACAGCGATGGAAAAAAGTGTTTATCATGGGAACTTCCTAAGAACGAGGGAAAATCAGAATTTATATATGATCCTGATGATCCGCTTTTCTCAAAAGGAGCGGAATCAACATTTCATTCTATGACGGAAAATGGTTCTCATCTTCAGCCTGAGGCAGATTACAGGTCGGATGTTGTTTCTTTTATTTCTGCCCCTTTGGACAAAGATATGCATATATGCGGAAAGATCTGCGTGAAACTTTGTGTTTCGTCTGATGCAGAAGATACTGCTTTTTTTGTAAAGATTAGTGAAGTATATGAAGACGGCAAGGCTTATAACGTAAGAGGTACCATTACTACTCTTGCATACCGGAATGGAACACCTCGAAGAGCTACCTATATTCCCGGAGAAAAAGTAATGATCGAATTAAAAACCTGGGATATTGATTGGTGCTTTAAAAAGGGAAGTAAGATAAGGCTTGATATAAGCTCATCAGACTTTCCGCAGTATAGTGTGCATTCAAACTATCCCGGCATATGGTCTGTGCAGGAGAAAACTAAAAAGGCAAAGCAGAAAATATATACCGGGGCAGAAAACGGATCGTGCGTTGTATTTCCCGACATGAATAAATAAGAAGCAATGATTACTAATTCGAGGTTAACTGCTCAAGCGTAACGCCGTATTTCTGAGCAATATCGTTTGCATAGGAGTTTCCTTCAGGAGGGGCTATCTTAACTTCATAAGAACGGTTGCCTCCTTCAGAGCAGACAATCAGAGAAGCTGCTTTATGTGAATCCGAAGTATCATTGATGGCATCGATATCATAAGCCAGCTTGTGCATGTGTGTGTTGTAGATTGTTCTGATTCCTTTTTTCAGAATTGCCTTAACGCAGTCTTTTGCTATGAAATAGCCTTCTTCAAACGATGTGGTAGAGAAGGTTTCATTCAGGAGCAGAAGGCTGCTTTTTGTTGCATCTCCATATATTTCCTTAAATCTTTTACATTCTTCTCCCAGCCTTCCAAGATCCATGGTCTTATCCTCATCTGCGGGAAAATGCGTAAATATGGAATCCACAGGCTCATATGTAAAACTGCTTCCTGTGACATATATGCCACCCTGTGCCATGAAAAAGAGCTGACCTATAGTCTGGGTAATTGTGGTTTTACCGCCACGGTTGGCACCGGTTAGTATGTACAGGCTATGCTCGCTATCGAATATCAGGTTATTAACTACAATATCTGACATGGGCAGACTTCCGATAAGCTTCATGTTATAGACGTCATTAGCGTCCATTCTTTGAGAAAGCTCCGGAGTTTTGTTTGCTACAGGTTTGCAAAAGATATATCCTTCCGCCGTAAGCTTTTCTATATATTCAACCCACCTTATGTAATAGATAAACTCAGGCATAAGATCAGTGATGTCAGTAATCGTAAGCATTGTGTATTTGCTAAGTACATCGCGGAGATGGCGGACAGTACTTTTTAGCATTTTGTCGGTAATATCATCCATGTAGTTAGTGATGCTACGGGTGGTTTCGTCAGCTTCGGAAACAGCTTTAAGGCTCATGAAAGCAAGGGGACTAAACATAGGAATGACCGGAGTGTTATTCGATGAGATCGGATTTTTTGCTGAAAATTCCTCAAAGTGATAGTCTCCGGACCATTCAGTAGTATCCTTAATACCCCCGTTTTTGGTGATTTTATCTGAAAAATGGCTCAGGATATTAGATTTTGTAAAGGGCTTGCTGTTTATTGAAACTATGCCGATGCCACTTGCTTCAAAACGCTCGTTTAGATTGATTCCTACGGTCACGCTTTTGAGATTGCCGGTATCTGCTTTAAGTTCACTTATATCTTTCTGTAATTCTCCAAAACAGTTGTCGTTATACAAATCCGAAACATATTTTTTGAGAGATGTGAGCCCCTTTGAACCTAGGTCAGCATCATTAAGACAGTTATAGAGGGCTTCTATACTGTCGATATAATCGTGTATTTCATCAAGTCTGTGGAGAAGATCCCAAACTCCGGGATCGTGGTCATGGTCGTGCTTATAACTGCCGTATTCCTTTAGAAAATTGATTCTGTCCAGCAGAACCATGATATTGGCCCGCATCTTTTTATTTTTCATCAAATCATCAAAAATATCTGCGCGGTACATGGCAGTTTCTGAATCAGCTGTCATTGCCTTCATTACATTTTTGATATAGGTCTGCTCGTTTTGTTGGCCTGATAATTTATGGATGATATTATCCATTCCTATATCGTGAATGGTGGTATCAGGAAGTGTTGAAAATTTTACAGATTGATTTGGGAATAACAGACTGATTTTGTTTGGCATAGTTGCCTCCTCAGTGATGATTTGATTTAAATTTTTGTTCCACAATTCACGCAGAAGACTGCACCACTTACAATTTTGGATCCACATTTGGTACAGAAATTTTTCTGTCCGGATTGGGATGCTGCTGAATTCAACGGTTGCCCGTAAGGATACATATATTGCTGTGGATATGGATTCTTCTTTTTCTTTAGGGAAGTGATTATAGCTATGATGACCAGCACAATTATTGCGATAGGCACTGATATGTAGCCCAAAGTATAATAGAATTTTTCAACTGGATCATCGGGTTCATAACTATCAAGAGATGATTCTTCATTACTGATCGTATGTATAGTGGACGATTCAGAGTTATTGAATGCTTTTGCCTTTAATGAACATTTTAGACCTACTGATATGACCAGTACACATACTAGCATTAGAATTGACTTACAAACTTTTTTCATTGGTTTTTCTCCTCATTTTGATTCTTCTGAGAAGATATCTTAACACAAAATTAGTTGTTTGCACTGTAGTTAGTTTGCAAAATTCTTATATTTTATCAGTAGAAGGAGGATTTTCTGCTAGTTGTATACCGTCGTCAATCCTTGAGTAGT
>JAEEGL010603908.1_pt1 | contig 17963 bp, 17 predicted proteins | sample 9134231 | NCBI WGS metagenome assembly JAEEGL01 (sample SAMN16246548, study PRJNA631951) | gut metagenome | biome: gut microbiome; feature: rumen; material: fiber-attached | host: Bos | place: Iran: Karaj | collected 2018-10 | reverse complement strand
TGCGGGAAAGGACAGACTCCGCCCCATACTTATCACTACCCTTACCACAGAGCTTTCAATGCTTCCCGTAGCATTTAAGCTCGCAAAGAACTCGGAATCCATGCAGGGCATGGCCGTGGTAATCGTCGGAGGACTTATAGCCTCCACTCTGCTTACACTGCTTCTGCTGCCTACATTCTATCTGATGTTTGAATTCTTCAGGAAGAGAAGAAGAACCGACGACTACCTGACTGAAGAGCCAGCGGTAAGTACGGAGGAAGCGTAAGTAACCCAGACTTCCCACTCAAAGACTGCGTCAGAACGACACTCGCATCTGTTTAGGAACAATCACGATGCGGTTTTAGCCAAGTTGTCGTTCTGTTTTCCACAGGCTCGATGTGGGAAGTCGCAGGTTTACCATCTGATGAATTCAAGAATAACATAATCTGCAACATCAAGGCCTCTTTCAGTAAGGGCGGCATGTCCGTCCTTTACAGAAAGGAGGCCTTCTTTAGTAAATCGCCTGATCCTGTCATTGAACCGGACCTCGAAGTCTTCACCAAACTCTGTTTTAAAAGCATAAAGATCTATCCCTTTAGTCAGCCGGAATCCCAGCATTATGCATTCAAATATCCTGTCTTCTGCCGAAAGGTTCTCAATTTCATGCATGTCATGTTTGGCGTCTGAAATGTACTGATTTAGATCTGCGCTGTTTTTCCACCTCACATTGTCCATGCAGGAAGATGCGCCAAGTCCCAAGCCCAGATAGTCCTTTCTGTTCCAGTAAACAAGATTATGCCTGCACTCATACCCTTCCATGGCGTAGTTCGATATCTCATATCTTTTATAGCCCTTTTCGCTGAGAATCTTTGAAGTCAGGTGGTACATCTCCCGGTCCTCATCCTCGGAGGGAAGCTGCACCGAACTTAAAGCCCTTGTCTTTTTTCTTAGGTCATCATAGCCATCTGGTGTCAGAGACGGTTCCGATTCGTTTTCTCCGTACACATCGCCGAATACCGTCCCATCCTCTATTATCAGGGAATAGGCTGAAATATGTCTGGGCTGCGTATCCAGTTTAAGCACTGTTTCAAGGGTATCTGTCCAGTCCGATACCTTCTGCCCCGGCAGGCCACTCATAAGGTCTATATTGATATTGTCGAAGCCGTTTCTTAATGCTCCCTGATAGCACTTAATAAAGTCATCATATGTGTGGATCCTGCCAAGCAGTTTCAGTTCTTCATCATGAACCGACTGAAGGCCTATGCTCAGCCGGTTTACTCCGGCTTCTTTCCAGATCCGGAACTTATCTCCGTCCGCTGTACCGGGATTTACCTCCAGCGTGAGCTCAGCGTCCCCTGCTATCTGCCAGTACTTTTTTAATTCGTCGATTATTTCTTTTATGTACTTTCCATTAATGACCGAAGGAGTACCGCCACCAAAGAATATGCTGCCGATAGTACGGTCCGGATAGGATGACGCTTTTTCTCTGATTTCAGATTTAAGGGCATCTATATATGCCGGTACATCCTTCCCCCGCTCTCCGCATAAGGGAAACGACAGAAAATCACAGTATAGGCACTTTCTCACGCAAAAGGGTATGTGGATGTAGACTGACATTAACGGCATTCTGTTATGGCTCCCTATTAACGATTACGCATAAATTTGGTTTGACTTATACATGGTATTATTGCTATCATTACAGTTAAGCGAATTAAGTTTTCTTTGAAATAAGTTTTCTTTTTTCGTTTGCTGCAATAACGACTAAAATTTAATGCAATGCTATGATTTTAACATATAATCCTATGCATTCGCACAAAAAGACAAGGAGGATTTCATTATGGCAAAATGGGTATGTCAGGTATGTGGTTATGTACACGAGGGTGATACGGCTCCGGAGGCTTGTCCCGTATGTAAGGCTCCCGCTGCAAAGTTCACAAAGCAGGAAGAAGGCGAGCGCGTATGGGCTTCCGAGCACGTTGTAGGCGTTGCCAAGGGCGTATCTGAAGATATATTAAAGGATCTCCGTGACAACTTCACAGGCGAGTGCAGCGAAGTGGGCATGTATCTTGCAATGTCAAGAGTAGCATTCCGCGAAGGATATCCCGAAGTAGGTCTTTACTATGAGAAGGCTGCTTTCGAAGAGGCAGAGCATGCTGCAAAATTCGCAGAGCTTCTTGGCGAGGTGGTTACAGACAGCACCAAGAAGAACCTTGAGATGCGCATAGACGCAGAGCACGGTGCTACTGCAGGCAAGACAGACCTTGCAAAGCGCGCAAAGGCTGCAAACCTGGATGCGATCCATGACACAGTTCATGAGATGGCCCGCGATGAGGCAAGACACGGCAAGGCATTCGAAGGCCTTTACAAGAGATATTTCGCATAAGCCAAATCAAAGCAATTAGAAATAAAAACACCGCTTCAGCATCATGCTTAAGCGGTGTTTTTTCTCGCTATCACCAGGCCGCTAACAGTATTTAACACAATGCAGGCAAGCAGTGACCAGAAGAAAACCGGGGTTGTATCGGCGTTGGCTACACGGAAGGTGTAGGCCGACAGGGCATCCACGCCGCTTCCTAAAATGAAATATGAGAAAATGAAAAAGAATGACATCATGAAAGCCTGCTCAACAACTGCCCCAAGTCCGTAGAATCTTGACCTTACAAGCCTTCTTTCTTCAAAAGCAAACCGTTCATCCTTAAGATAAGCAGATATGCTTCTGCTGTTTCCCATGGAAACAAATACAACCGTAACGAGGACTCCTGCCATATAACAGACCGTACCAGGAATAAGCATCAGACAGGAAGCGGCATTTGCCGCAACAATGCAGAAAAGCTCATATTTATCTTCCGGGATCTTTTTCCTGCAGACAGGTGCTGCCGCCTTAGACAGCCCCACTCCAAGTCCTATCATGACATAAGCTGCTGTAACCTTGCCATACTCACCTATCGCCATAAAATAGATCAGTGAAAAGATCGTTACAAAATTCCTCTCTGCACCGTACCACAGGGTTCTGATACTATGTCCCCTGTAAGGATTTTTCCGGGTAACCAAGGCTGCGGCCACTAACAGGATCATCCCCGCAGCGATCCACATTATCAGTCCCAGACCGGCTGTCTGCTTATAAAGACGGATCACATATGTAAATAAAAGGATGATCATTGCAAGCAGAAACTGATCCCACCTGACGGTATTCTTCTCATGAACAGGCTCGCCCTTATAGGGATTGTGGCCTGCAAGCAAAATACACTGTATGGTTGAAACAGAAACAAGAATTAATATCGCCGTGATCACGGTATACATATTTACATATCTGAATGCCATGACAAGCACTATATAGATCCCAAGGATAAGATATCCGACATACAGTGACAGACCGAATAGCCATATCTTTTTTTCCCGGATGGCATCCCTCACCGTGCGGTAGGATGATGCAAAGCAGGACAATCCCAGGCCTATCACGATCGCCCCTGCATCCCACAGAATATGCACACTATTTCCAAAGTACATAAGAACGCACCCCAGTATGGCTGTTATATTTCCTGCCAGCCACACTGAGTATGGATTTTTCAGCTTTCCAAAGCCGCTTAACAGAAAAGGTCCTGCCTTCTCAAATGCATACAAAAGCACAAAAGGCATTATGAACTCTGTCTGCCCGTAATGCTCATAGTACAATCCTACAAACATAAGATTCGGCAGCATGACCGCACCTTCTGCAAGGGCTTCGGAAAAAGCACCAAGAATCGAATGAATCACCTTCATCTTATTCTGTTTCAGTCTCTATGAGATTAAAGAAGAATTTCTCCTTCATAGGCGTATCTATCGCCCTCACAGGCTTAAGCTGATTCTGGGAAACACCCTTCATAATCATAACATCTCTGTAAAGCATATATGTTTCCTGCTGTGTAATGCAGAGCTTTGTCTTTCCAAGTGTTCCATTCATGATCTTCTGGCCAAACGAAGGATTTGCCTGTCCCAGCAGCTTTTCAGCCACATCCCTGTACTCCTGAAGCTTGCTTTCATCAATCTCTTTATCCGGCTCCATCAAAAGTACATAACGGCCCGGCTTTGAATCCGTATCAGCATATACACTGTAGTCAGTGATAAGCAAACCTGTTTCATCCTGGAATCTTTCGATAGTCCAGCGTAAAGCTTCTTCGTTGGTCTTCTCACCTGCGATAGAGATCATCTGGTTCTTGCGATAAAGGAATGATACCATTGGCGACTCATTGTAAAATCCCTTTACCCTGACCACATCCTTGATCCTGTATCTGTAGAATCCGGAAAGATTGGTCACTACTATTTCATAATCCTTTCCTTCTTCCAGCTGATCTATTGTAAGAGTAGTCTCGTCATCATCCGCATCGGCAGGAATGAACTCATAGAATCCGCCGTCAGGAAGCAGCACAAAGCCATCCTCACCGGTCCTTCTTGCCACTGCCATCAATGATTCGGATGCGGCATAGTTAAGGAAGCTGTATGGCACGTTCCTTCCGGTATACTTTCTCATCTTCTGTGTATACTGTGAAAATCCGCCGGTACCTATAGCACCAAGCCACTGGAAATCAGGCCATATCCTTATAACGATTTCATCAAAGCCTTTCTTAAACTCTTCCCTGAGCTCGTCAGCACGCTTGGGATCCGGCTCGAACATAGACTCAAACTTGCGCCTCAGCTCAGGGGAGATCATAACAGACTCACCGATCACACCCTTTTCAATATCATCACACATTTCTTCCCAGTTAGACTCAAGCCATGTCATAAGATCCACAAGCGATGTCATAAATGCAGATGTCATGCATGTCACTTTTCTATTGGCAAGCGCAAATCTCAGTTTTAAGTACTTGCTGTCCATCGACTCGGTAGGGAATACCAGCTCAGCCGGTGATGTCATAAAGCTTAAAAGGTGGTCTGCAAATACACGCATGCAGGTACCTGATATAGGGCCTTTGGGTATGCCGTTTTCCGTAACCATGGGTGGTGCTTCGATCGTATTGAGACAGAAACCATCCTTATATGACTTTCCGGTTGTATTCCTGAAATACTCATCCATTACGCCGAAAAGAATACTTGCACCATAGATTGCATAATTATCTAGGGTAGCCTGGGTAACAGGTATATGCTTCGGTACTCCCACGCTTCCCGAACTTAATGCATAATGCCTTACGGGATAGCTGGTTATAAGATCCTCTTCATCATTATTTATCATCCGTTCAATGTACGGAGCATAATCATCATAGTTTGAAAAAGGAACTTTCTTTCTATATTCGTCTATACTGCTGATCCCCGCAAAATCATATTTCTTTCCGTACTCGGTATCTGCATTATCTTTCAGGATCTTGAGAAGAGTTTCTTCGCTTGCCGAAACAGCTCTACGGCTGACCTCATCAAGATGCCTTAGGGCATTTGCCCCCCTCTTCTTCATCACTGTACAAAAAACATGATTTGTTATACCTCTTACTATCGCCATAACCCACCTCCTGTTTATGCCTACTCAACCGTCAGAATACCATCAAATCCCGTAACCTCAAATATTTCTTTTATGCTTTCACTTGCATTTTTTACCACCATACTTCCCTGCTTGTTCATAACCTTCTGTGCAGACAGAAGAACGCGAAGTCCCGCAGATGATATGTACTCAAGCTTTTCAATGTCAAACTTAAGTTTTTCAACCCCGTCAAGGGACTTGATCTCCTCCGCCAGTTCCGGCGCGGTCGTGGTATCAAGCCTTCCTTCCAAAGCAATGGTCAGCTCACTTCCGTTACGATCCTTACTTATAGTCATTACTTAACCCTCCCTATTATTTTTTTAATAATTCTAACATAATACCCCTGAAACCATGAAAAGAAGCCTTATTCAGCCCCCGGCTCGTATCCCTTTTCCTTAAGATATTTCTTAAGGGCAGCAAAGCTTTCTGCACTGATAACATGCTCTATGCGGCAGGCATCCTCGGTTGCAATATCCTCGGCAACCCCCAGGTCTTTAAGCCACGCAGAAAGAAAAAGGTGTCTTTCATATATCGTCTCAGCTATAGCCTTTCCGCTGTCGGTAAGATAAATATAGCCTGCATCCATTACAGTAATGTGGTTCTTTTCCCGAAGGTTCTTCATGGCGATGCTGACGCTGGATTTCCTGAATCCCATTTCGTTTGCTATGTCAACAGCCCTGACAACAGGAAGTTTTTTGCTTAAGATCAGTATTGTTTCAAGATAATCTTCTGATGACTCGTTGGATCTCATATGCTGCTCTCCTATCTTTAAGCTTACGCAGGTTTTATTTACCTAACAACTGTACCATAAACTAACTGGGATTGCAAGATAAAACCCATGTTTTACAAAACTAAACATGCACTGACGATGTGTCATTTTTTCTTATCTTCAAAACATATATGGTACGGCTCATTCCGCCATTATAAGCCTTTAGTGCTGTCAGGGGATCCGGATATGGATTTTTTTCTATAAAGCCGTTATGAACCCTGAAGCTGTCCCCCTCCCTGGTTACACACAGCGTATGAACCATATGGAAAGGATTATATCCCCTGTTAAAAGCCGTATAGATATATGCCGCGCCGTCATCCTCATCCTTAAGTGTCTCTATCTTCCGGCCTCTGTATTCCGTTACTTCATAGCCACGTTCCTTAAAATACCTGTATATCGCAAGCGGATCTGTTCCGAATATTCCATTAAAGCATATGCCGTCTCCTGAATATTCATACAGTATCTCCGGATAGCTTTTTTCATCACCAAGTGCCAGAAGCGCATTATAAGTTGCTATTACCTCACATGAATTGCGTGCCGCCGTCAAAGGCAGCCCCTTGAAAAATATCTTACAGGCATTTTTACCTGCAACGCCATATAAAAATCCCGTGAGAGCCGGCTGGTTTTCCAGATATCTCCCCGGGATCTTTTTCTTATATTCACGCCACGCGATCCTGTTAAGCCTGTACTGGCTCTCCCTTGTCTCCTGCTTAAGCCTGCCGGCCAGCAAATGAAACACCTGTATGGTACAAGCTCCTATGATGCCCAATTTATCACGCCCTCTTGAACAGGCTCTTAAGACCGCTTATAACACTCGGCTTCTTGTCAGACTGCACTATCACGGTAGGGCTTGGTACCATCATCACACCCACTGCAAAGCCAACAAGAAAAGCGACTATGAAAGCCAAAATGACGACTTTCTTGGAAACCACTATCTCATCATCTGCTACCCAGTCTTTTATCTTCTGCTGTGCACTGTCTATACTGTCCTTTACACCAGATATCGCATTATTCATAATCTCAGCACTTCCCCTCTCTTTTTAAACTCCGTAGTTTATGGCCCTATTGCTTCTTGCGCGTACTGCCTCTGCCTTCTTCTTTCTCATTATCCCATCACCGACTGCAGCATACTTATCAGCTATGGAAACTATCATACTTTCCTTCGATGTAGGAAACTTCGTGATGGTCACCGGCCACATATGGCAGCGGATGATCTTCTCAGTATTATAATTTATGTCCGGTACCAGCCGCCTTGCCACATCCAGCGATCTGACAGGATGCTCCCTGTAGCATTCAGCATTATTCTTAAAACACTTATCGCGGTCAAGTATCCCCAGATCGTGACATAAAGCCCCTACTACTACATCCGACTTCTTGGTAGATATGTGTATCTTTTCAAGAAAATTACATATCTTTAAACTGGTATGTGCCACCCTTATGGTATGGTCACCTACTGTAGTACGGTTATGATGCTTCTGATTCATTGCCTGCTTAAATTCAGCCGAATCAAATATGGAAGCGCCATAACGGTACAGGACGCTGTTTATTTCATTTTCGGACATCTATACCTCCATGAATTTTTAAGAACACAGACAGCCTTAATATAGCAAACGACAAAACTCCATCAGTTTTGCCGTTTACTCTTTTCAATATTTACATTCTACACGCAAAATCAGATTTTGCAAAGTGATTTATTTATCACTTTTTATCATCTGCTTCAAGGAACTTATATGCAAAACCGCCAATAGCCGCACCAAGCAGAGGACCAACTATAAATACTACCACCTGCTTTATGGGTTCGAAATTTGATCCGATGGCTGCTGCTATAGCAGGACCAAGACTTCTTGCAGGGTTTACGGATGTACCGGTAAGACCGATAGTGCAGATATGGATAGCCACAAGGGTAAGACCGATTATAAGTCCGCCGAAAGATCCGTGGCTCTGCTTCTTTGATGTAACGCCAAGTATAGCCATTACAAATATACAGGTAGCTATAACCTCTACCAGTATTCCTGCTGCGAATGATCCGGATACACCGCCGAGACCGTTGGTTGCAAGTCCGCCTGTCATATCAGTAACATTTCCGAGACTGAATATGCATGCAAGCGCTTCAGAACCTACGAACGCACCCAGGCACTGAGCCACAACATATCCTGCAAAATCTACAGGTGTAATACCACCATTTATAAATACTGCAAGTGACACAGCCGGATTAACATGGCCGCCTGAAATATTGCCCACACCATAAGCCATTGCCACAATGGCAAGACCGAAGGCAAAAGCTGTAAGTATATAGCCGCATCCATTTTTCGAATCACAGCCTACAAGCATTGCCGTTCCGCAGCCTACAAACACCAGTATGAACGTTCCGATAAATTCTGCAATATATTTCTTCATTTTTTTTCCTTTCTGCCGCTCTATCGGCTATGCGAAGAGAATTTGTGATAGCAGATTCTCTGACGCGATGAAGATTTATTCCTTAAATATAAGTTACTGTATTACTTGTACACTCTTGTTGCACGCCAGTATCCGTCTGAACCTGTCATAGCCGTGATAGTCACATTACTGTCACTTGTCTTTAAGATACGATAGCCGTCAAAGTTTGTTCCGTTATCATACTTGATAAGCATGTCGCCTGATGCAGTAGAGAGTGTGATCTTGGAACCATCGATCTTTGTGATCTTACCCACAAAATTGAGCTGGGTAGTTGCATCAAGTGAAGTACCTGAAGCAGAATCAAGGTTTGATGTAATGCTTGCAGCATGCATATATGCATCCGCACCTCCATACACCTTAGCCTTTACTGTATCACCGATCCTAAAGGCCTGTGCAGCTTCCCACTTTGTATTCACATCAATGCGGATGATCATTGTGCCCTGACCATCTATATTAAGATACAGAGTATTGTTATCCGTCTTCTTATCAACCTTTCCCTTTACCTCCACTTCGCCGGAACATCTTGTTGTGGCAGGCCACAGATTAGATGAGGGATCAGTTGTTGAAGACGATTCCTTTCCTGTGATCTTAACAGCATGCATATATGCATCTGCACCATGCTGAACGACCACTTCCACTTTCTTACCGATAAGAAGAAGTCCTCCTGCACCGATAACTGTCTGTGTATCCATCCTGATAGTCATATTTCCATCAGAGGTTGAAAGCAGGAGCGTATTATCATCAGTATTTTTAAGTACAGTTCCGCTTACCGTCACTGCTGCGCCGTCCAGTGCTACCGGACCGTTTGTTATATTTCCGCCAAGCTTATATGCATGGAACTGGTTATCTGAGCCGGTATATACAGCCGCGCTTACAGTCCTTCCCGAATTCAGCACATGAAGCTGGGTCAGATCAGTTGAGCTGTCAATCTTTATTGTAAGAAGGTTGTTATTTACCTTAAGCACAAATGAAGAATCAGACGGATTGTCCTGCACAGTTCCTGAGATAACCGCAAGTGTACGTCCATCGGGAGTCTTTTCCGGAACTCCTGTGATAGTACTCGAAGATGAAGCCGTCTCGCTTGCTGTGATATTCACTGCATGAAGATAACCATCAGATGCACCTGCAACAGTCACGCTCAGCTGCTTGTCCTTACGTATGATCCTGCAGCCCGGGAAATTTGATGCCTTGTCTAAGCGGATGTTAAACTTGCTGCCGTTACAGTCAAGAAGAAGGGTGCTTGCGTCAGAGCCTTCCATAACCTTACCTGAAACAGTTATCTGGTTGGTAGTATCAACAGCTGCCCCCCAGTTGGTTCCGCCGGATGCCTTGATGCATGAAGTATGAAGGTATGAATCGCTGCCATACTTCCACTCAACCGTAACTTCTTTTCCTTTTATCAGAACAGGTGCATCCTCAATATTCAGGTCTGCATCCATCTTGATCTGCATTACGCCCTCGGATGTGTCAAGCTTAAGCAGGTCATCAGTGGTACCGTCTGCCACTTTTCCCTTGACAGTTCCGTCTGCCGCATTAGCTTTTATGGCTAAAAAGCTGCCGCAAAGCCCTGCGCATAGCACCACAGCCATCAGCATGCTGATGAAGCGATGCATTTTCCTTGCTGTTCTCTGTTTCATTATTTTCCTCCTTCTGCCGCATATGTGCGGTACCTTTGTACATACGCCATAAAAACAACACACAGCGTAAGACATTCCTCTCCATTTTATGTTAATAATTTATGTAAACTTATTTAATAATAACACTACATTAAAATAATTGCCATACTTTTTTTCATTAATCACTTTGTTTTACAAATCGGATATTTAGGGCTGATTTAACAATCATCCTGTCACTATTCTGTGATACGGTTGTTTTTCCCCGGCAAATTATTGTAAAATATATCGAAATTGCCTGAACCAAATATAAATACATCAAGGAGATTCATTATGAAACTTGTTTTTATAAGACACGGCGAACCGGATTACGAAAAAGACTCCCTTACAGAAGTTGGATTTAAAGAAGCTGCTTTTCTCGCAGAAAGGGTCGCGGGAATGGACGTTAAAGAATTCTATGTATCCCCTTTAGGCAGAGCGAAAGCAACCGCAGCCCCTTCACTTAAAAAAATCGGTCGCAGCGCAACTGAGCTTGACTGGATAAGGGAATTTGATATATTTATCCACCGTCCTGATAAGGCCCCCGGTGAAGCCGGAATGCCCTGGGACTGGAGGCCCGCCGACTGGATGGCATATCCTGATTTTTACGATAAAGACAGATGGATGCTTCATCCTCTTTTTGAAGAAAAATCCCTTAAAGAGCGATATGAATATGTAATCAGTTCATTTGAAGATTTCCTGAAAACCCACGGCTACAGCAGGAATGGTTTATACTACAACGCAGAAAACGCCAACAATGATACCTATGTTTTCTTTTCACACTTCGGCTGTGCCACGCTGCTGCTAAGCCGTCTCCTTAATATATCGCCAATGATATTGTGGCACGGTTTGTGCATGGCCCCCACCTCCGTAACAACCATTGTGACAGAAGAACGAGAAAAGGGAATCGCCCAGTGGCGGTGCATCGAATATGGTGATACTTCCCACTTATACGCATCCGGCATGAAGCCGTCATTTGCGGCCAGGTTCTGTGAATGTTTCGATAACAAAAATGAAAGGCACGATTAAACATCGTGCCTTTTCAATACTGTTACAATATTAATGCATACAATACCGGTTCAAAGCTTTATGGTCTTCTCCAGTCTCACATCGGCAGATGACGCTGCAGCATACACTTTTGCCTTGCCTTTCATCATTACCCATTCTGCCTTTTCTTCATCATAATGGGCAAATGCCTTCAACGGAAGTACAACACTTACGACCTTCTCTTCACCGGGCTTCAACAAAACCTTGTCAAATCCTTTGAGTTCTTTTACGGGATTTTCTTTAGAAGGCACCTCTTCACCCACATAGAACTGAACAGTCTCACTGCCTTCACGCTCTCCCACGTTCTTTATCTTTACGCTGACCACGTACAGGCCGTCAGTAAGCTTTCTCTTATTAACCGGCTTACCTTCCACGTTCTTTACAACAAGTCCCGAATACTTAAACGAAGTATATGACAAACCGTGACCGAAGGGGAACTGTACCGGAACATCATACTTTTCATAATATCTGTAGCCGACAAAGACCCCTTCATTGAACGTCTGCGTCAGATGCGCATTGATCCTTGATGCCTCTTCCTTTTTCAGCTTCCTTCCCGGATAATCACCAAAGCGGCTTACAGGTGTGGACTTGAAATCAACAGGAAGCGTCTCCGGAAGCTTACCTGAAGGATTTACCATGCCTGTGATGACCTCACCCAAAGCAGTCCCCCCCTCCATTCCGTTATATCCCATCCATACGATGGCCTTTGCCCTGTCAGCCCACTTGGACATTTCTACGGGGCTTCCTGCTACCAGCACGACCACCGTGTTTGGATTTGCATCCAGGACAGCACTTATAGTCTCATCCTGACCATAGGGAAGCTTCATATCGGTTCTGTCATGGTCTTCTACATCATAATCATGATCCAGACCGCCTACAAATATTACCTCATCATATTCTTTAGCCAGCCTTACAGCTTCGTCCCTGAGCTCTTTTCCCTTCTTTTTATCAGTTGCAGAATCCTTCTTTTGGGCCACAGCCTGATAAACATCAGCAATATTCACACTCTCAGCCTGCCAGTTGAATTCCTCGGTTTTTTTAGGCGGAACATAATACCCCTTTGCATATTTCACCTGAGTATTGCCTCCGAATGCCTTGGTTATCCCAAGTAGCGGGGTGATCTCGAAAAGAGCCTTTATCTCAGCACTTCCTCCGCCATTAGCCTGCCTGCGATTAGCATTGTCTCCGATGACCAGTACCTTCCTTGTCTTTTGGGGTTCAATAGGAAGACGACCGTTTTCATTCTTAAGAAGTATAACTGACTCTCTTGCAGTATTCAGAGCCTTTTCAAAATGGCTTACTGTAGCATAGCTGCCCCTGTTACGGTCTGCAACAGGCACCGCCTTTGCCTTTACGGTCTTGCCGCTCTTGGTCTTTGTTTCCTTGAACTCCACATCTATCATCCTGATATAGAGCATAAATCGCAGGATATTCCTGATTTTCTCATCGATCAGCGACTCATCGATTTCTCCCTTTTTAACCATTTTAAGCAAGGGATCAGCCATAAAGTAATTATCAAAATCAGGCTTTACGCCCATCTCTACATCCAGCGCACTCTCAGCAGCGTCCTTTGTATTGTGGTTACCGCCCCAGTCGGATACTATGAGCCCGTCATATTTCCATGTACCCCTGAGCTGTTCATTTAAGAGCCACCGGTTCTCGCAGCAATGCTTTCCTCTGATAAGATTATATGCAGCCATTACAGCTCTGCTCTTGGCCTTGCGTACAGCAGCTTCAAAGCCCGGAAGGTAAATTTCCTGCAGTGCCCTGTCGGAAAGCTCCACGTTTACCATATATCGTTCAGCTTCCTGGGAATTGCACACAAAATGCTTAACACAGGCAGAAACATCTGCCTCCTGGATTCCCTCAATAAGTGGAACCACAAGCTCCGATATCAGGCAGGGATCCTCACTCATGTACTCAAAATTCCTTCCGCAGAGGGGATTTCTCTTTATATTGATTCCCGGTGCCAGGAGCATATCCTTACCCCGGCCTCTGGCTTCTTCCCCCAGCATCCTGCCGGAACTCCAGGCCAGGGATCGATTCCAAGTAGCAGCAATAGCCGAATTACAGGGAGCATAGCTGACTTCATCAGCCGTCGTGCCTATGGTCTTCCATTCATCCGGCATGAAATCATTCCTTACGCCCATCGGACCGTCCGAATACATAATAGGCGGTATTCCCAGTCTCTCCACTCCCGGGCTCTTAAAAAACTCCGATCCGTGGATCATGCTTATCTTTTCTTCGAGAGTCAGTTCTGAAAGCAGTGCCTCTACTTTTTTCTCTCTTTCTTTTTTATTCATACCGATCCTCCTGTTATTCTTTCAAAGTGTTTAACTGCAGATTAATATGTATGTTGATCCTTATATCCGTATCAGTAATTTCCAAGTATACGCAGACTCCTTGCCTCTTCCCTGAGCCCGCACAGAGCATTCTTCACTCCCGGATCGGACAGATTTCCCTCAAAATCCAGGAAGAACCTGTACTCCCAGTTCCTGCCCTCTATGGGACGGCTTTCAATCTTTTTCATATTAATGTTATTATATATGAAATGGGACAGCATACGGTACAGGGAACCGCTTTCGTCCGGCACTTCAAAGCATAAGCTTATTTTTTTTGCATTCTTTACAAATATCTTACGGTTGCTTACCACTATGAACCTGGTAGTATTAGTATCCGAGTGATTTACCCCTTTTTTTATTATATCAAGCCCATAAACCTTAGCGGCATGCTCCCCTGCTATTGCGGCCTGTGATATATCCTTTTCATCCGCCACTTTCTTAGCTGCAAAAGCATTGTTACTCATGGAAATGATCTTCCACTCAGGGTAGCTGCGCAAAAAACGCTCCGACTGCATAAGTGACTGGGGGTGTGAATAAACCGTATGTATAGAATCGAGTGTGGTACCCTCGCATCCCAGCAGGCAATGCTCTATCTTTATCATCTGCTCACCGACTATATAGTGTTCAAACTCAGCCAACAGATCATATATCTCGCTCACTATACCGGCAGTGGAATTTTCTATCGGAAGCACAGCATACTCCGCTCTCCCTTCATCCAGAGCAAGCATTGCATTCCTGAATGTATCGGTGTGGAAAAATTCTGCCGTCTCTGAAAAGAATGTGTGGGCTGCTTCCTCGGAATAAGACCCTTCTGCCCCCTGGAAAACAACCGTTGCCTTTTTATTCAGGGCATCAACAGGTGCAAAGGGAAGACTTCCCTTATCATCCGAAGCCAATATGGAATACTGCAGTTTCCTGCTGCTTCCCATAAGCTGCCCGAAAAGATCCTGCACCCCCTGCCTGTACTCCGGTTTCTTTACAAGCCCTGATACACTCTTAAGCTTGGCATCCTCCCTTGCTTTATCAAATACATTTTTTCCGCTCGTTCTTTTGGATTCAGCCACCTCGCAGGCAAGAGCCATGCGCTTTTCGTACAGTTCCACGATCTGCCTGTCGACCTCATCCAGTTCTTTTCTTATTTTTTCAAGTTCCATATCCGAATAATCTACGCCTTCATCCATTCAGAATACTGTCATTTCTTAAACTGCTTCCGAACGATCATCTTTACATTTTCTCAGAATTTTTTTCGTCACAATACTTGCATCTGTAGATTTCCTTTTCAGGATCTGCCAGATAAAAGATATGCGGCAGCTCCTGTTCTATGGATGTGATGCAACGGGGATTTCTGCAGTGCATTACACCCTTTAATTCCTTCGGAAGCTCTAACGGCTGCTTTTCGAGTATTTCGCCATCTTTTATGACATTTACGGTAATTGTGTGATCGATCACCGCCAGTACATCCAGGTTAAGTGTATTTATGTCACACTCCACCTTTATTATATCTTTCCTGCCAAGTCTTTTGCTGTGTGCGTTTTTTATTATCGCCACCATGCAGTCCAGCTTATCAAGTCCCAGATGATAGTATATCGACATTCCCTTGCCAACGGGAATATGGTCCAGAACAAATCCTTCATCAATCTTTCCGACGTTAAGCATTGTATCTCCTCCTTTAACCTGCCAGCCCGAGAAGCGTAGCTATAAGCGCCATCCTTACGTATACGCCATACTGAACCTGTTCAAAATATACAGCCCTCGGATCCTCATCTATCTCCACAGATATTTCATTAACACGAGGCAGCGGATGAAGCACCAGCATATCCTTAGGGGCAAGCTCCATCTTCGTCTTATTCAGCACATAGAAATCTTTAAGCCTTACATAATCCTCTTCGTTGAAGAAGCGTTCTCTCTGAACCCTGGTCATATAAAGCATATCCAGCTTCGGCATGCTGTCCTCCAGCCTTTCCACTTCTTCGAATTCTACGTTCATGCTCTTTAGCTTCTCACGCAGATAGCTGGGTATACGCAGTTCCTCAGGTGAAATGAACACATATTTGTTATTCGGATAACGAAGCATTGCATTTACAAGGGAATGTACTGTACGTCCGAATTTAAGGTCACCGCAAAGTCCTATGGTAAACCCGTCAAGCTTCCCTTTAAGTGACCTGATGGTAAGCATATCCGTAAGCGTCTGTGTGGGATGCTGGTGGCCTCCGTCGCCTGCATTGATCACAGGTATCCTGGAATGAGCCGCTGCCACCATGGGTGCTCCTTCCTTAGGATGGCGCATAGCACAAATATCCGCAAAGCACGATATGACACGTATTGTATCCGAGACACTCTCTCCTTTTGATGCCGATGATGAAGCGGCGTCGGAAAATCCTATGACCTGCCCCCCCAGATCGAGCATTGCTGTTTCAAAAGAAAGCCTTGTCCTTGTGCTGGGTTCATAAAAACATGTTGCCAGTTTCTTCCTTGCACACAGATCCTTATAATCATCCGGATGATCCTTGATATCCGCCGCAAAGTCAAAAAGCTTATCCAGCTCCTCCACCGAAAAATCCAACGGTGTCATCAGATGTCTGAGCGGTCTGCCGTCTTTTCCGATCACTTCCATAAATTTTCCTCCCTAAGATAATCGGGCTGCGCAGATGAAATCATTACATTTCCCACATCATGCAGTTTTCTGCATCAGCTAAAAAAGCCCTGCGCATCCCATCCGATAAAACAAAAAAGAGAAACAAAACGTTTCCCTCAAATACTATAAATAATAAAAAAATAATGTGCATCGACAAGCACATCTGGTTTCATGAAATTATGTCTGTCACATCCGCACATATTATTCTCCAACAAATCCGTACTGCCATATATATTACCATATACGCGTTCCACATTCAATGAAAAACATCATATTAAAGCCACCTGTACAAGTCACTCTCCGGACGCTGATACGGTCCGGAAAATTCAGCTTGACACTCTGGCATGATAAAAAAGGTACTGCTGCAGTATCCCTGCATTCTTCCTTCCGCTTAAGACATCCTCCCCGCCGTACTGCTCATCAAATACACGCTTTATCCACACATCCACCGGAGCAAGATTCACTCTTGAATAAGCAAAAAGCGCCGTACAGGAAGCCACCTTTATACCGACACCGTGCATGGCAGTCAGGCATTCCATAAGCCCTTCATCACTAAGATCTGCCATGCTGTCCATATCCGGTGAATCCGTAACAGCGCTCCTGACATAGGCCTCACGATACCCCAGCTTAAAAGATGCCCATTGCTCATCCGAAAACCCAAGCATGCGCTCCGCATCCGGGAACTCATATTCCCCGGTACCATCAATCTCTCTTCCGCCGTTTCTGCATAGGGACTCAACTGCTGCCGTTATGGCGGGTATATTTTTCCTCTGGGAAATTATGAAAGAGATAAGGCACTCCCACGGATCCTGTTTCAGTATCCTTATGCCTTTTCCACTTTCTGCTGCAGACTTAAGATATGTATCGCCTGGATCGATTTCGCTCCTGATAGCGGCATAATCCCGGTCCAGGTCAAAATAGTCATGCCAGACATCGGAAAATTCCTCGTCCCCGCAGCTTATAGCATATGTTCCCGGGGAAGGCATACTCATATCCAGCACATGCCTGCCCTTTATAAAGCGATAGACTCCGTCCGGCAAGAGCTTTATCCTGAAGCACTGACCGCTGATCCTTAACTTTTCCAGATCAAAGTCATCCGAAATATTTACACTGTTAGTTAACATCCCATGCATATCCCGACGCCTCAAAGGATCAGCCGAATCCCACTATCTCATTTTTCGGTTTATGTGTCTTTTTCACGCTAATTGCATGAAGCACGGGTCCCTCCGCCTGATAATCGGAAAAGAATTCCCTGTTTACCCTTGCTGTGATCCTTATCCAGTCCCTGTCCTTAAGCTTCTCCGCATCCTTATACTCACAGGCATACCCCAGGAACTGCATATCATCCGCACAACAGGTCATTGCAAAACGGCCGGGCACAAAATATCCCTTTGGAAAAGTCTTGGGCTTAAGCACCATGGCATCAAACTCCAGTATCTTACCCTCGTATCTTTCTGCGTGATCCATGGTATCCAGATACCATATTCCAAAAGTCCTCTCGTCCAGTACTATCTTGTCTGCTTTAAGATCATATGGCAGGTCTTCTTCAAATATCTGGTTAATTTCCCCCTGTGCATTTTCAAATATAACATCTGCACTGCTGTTTACAGCCTTAATA
>JAEEGL013851686.1_pt1 | contig 17964 bp, 19 predicted proteins | sample 9134231 | NCBI WGS metagenome assembly JAEEGL01 (sample SAMN16246548, study PRJNA631951) | gut metagenome | biome: gut microbiome; feature: rumen; material: fiber-attached | host: Bos | place: Iran: Karaj | collected 2018-10 | reverse complement strand
TTCCACTACGAGAAAGATGGCGAGACCTACATTATTGCTGGCTATCCTTGGTTCAAGTGCCGTGCCCGCGATATGTTCGTATCTCTGCCTGGCCTCACGTTGGCTATCGACGAGGTGGAATATTACGAGAAAGTGATGAAGACTGCTGAACGAGCCATCTACGACTTCATTGGCGGTAAGGAGTCTTCGGTTATGATGTACGAGATGGACAAGCCCGATGTGCTGCTTTGGGCTGTGTGGTGCATCCACCAGTACGCTCGACTGGTCAACCCTGATGCCGCTCGTGAGAAATACGGCCAAATGGTCAACCGAATATTGTGTTACATTAAGGAGGAAAAACATCCCAACTTGACGTTGCATGATAATGGACTCCTTTATACCGACGGACGCAACCATGCTGTGACATGGATGAACTCAGAAGTGAACGGTCGTCCAGTTGTGCCTCGTTCTGGTTACGTTGTTGAAATCAATGCTCTTTGGTACAATGCGCTCCTGTTCAACGCCGAAATGCTGATGGCAGCAGGTCGTCATGCAGAAGCAGCCGAGTACACTCAATTGGCTGAAGCGTCTGGACGTTCCTTCAAGGAAGTCTTCCTGAACGAGCATGGCTATCTGCTTGACTACGTTGACGATGGCTTTATTTCTTGGTCTGTTCGTCCTAACATGCTCATCGCTTCTTCGTTGGAATACAGTCCATTGACTACTCCCGAACGGAAAAAGATTTTCGACATCTGCACCAAGGAGTTGCTCACACCTAAGGGTATGCGCTCGTTATCTCCGAAGTCGGGAGGCTACAACCCCATCTATGCAGGTGGACAGATGCAGCGTGATGCAGCCTACCATCAGGGAACCGTTTGGCCTTGGTTGTCGGGCTTCTATCTGGAGACTTGTTTGAAAGTTTACAAACAAAGTGGACTCTCGTGGATTGACCGTTGCTTCATCGGATTGGAAGAAGAGATGTTCTATCATTGTATAGGCACACTTCCAGAGCTGTTCGATGGCAACCCGCCATTCCACGGACGTGGTGCCCTTTCGTTCGCTATGAACGTGGCAGCTGTGCTTCGTGTCAACAAGGTGCTCTCTAAATTCTATAATTATTAAAGGAAGGAGGACAAGAGAATATGAAAGTTTTAATGTTCGGTTGGGAATTCCCACCTAAGATTTATGGCGGACTGGCAGTAGCTTCATACGGCATCACCAAGGGAATGGTGGAAGGTCAGCCAGATGCTGAAATCACATTCTGTCTTCCTAAGCCATGCGGCGACGAAGAGAAGTTCTTGCGCATCATAGGCATGAACCAGGTGCCTATTGTGTATCGCGACCATAACTACGACTATGTGAGGAGTCGTGTGCCAAGCTACATGACTCCAGAAGAGTATTACAATTTCCGCGACCATATTTATGCTGACTTCTCCTACATGAATGTCAACGACATGGGATGTATGGAGTTTGCTGGTGGCTATCCAGGCAATCTGCACGACGAAATCAACAATTTCTCCATCATCGCAGGTGTGGTGGCACGTTCAGAGCAGTTCGACATCATCCATGCACACGACTGGCTCACCTATCCAGCAGGTGTACATGCCAAGATGGTGAGTGGGAAGCCGTTGTGCATCCATGTCCACGCTACCGATTTCGACCGTTCACGTGGTAAGGTGAACCCCACCGTTTACTCGATTGAGAAGAACGGAATGGACTATGCCGACTGCATCATGTGTGTGTCTGAACTGACACGCCAAACCGTGATACGTGAATACCATCAAGACCCACGTAAGTGCTTCGCTATGCACAATGCTGTGTATCCGTTGCCACAGGAATATCTTGACATTCCACGTGTTGACCACGGCAAGGAAAAAGTCGTTACCTTCCTCGGACGTATCACCATGCAGAAAGGCCCTGAATACTTCATCGAGGCAGCCGACTTGGTGTGCCAGCGTTCAAAGAACATTCGTTTCTGCTTTGCCGGTTCGGGCGACAAATACTGGGAGATGGTCGATTTGGCAGCTGCTAAGGGCATCGCCGACCGTGTTCACTTCCCTGGTTTCCAGCGTGGTAAAGAAGTGTATGAGTGTTACAAGGCCAGCGACGTGTTTGTCATGCCATCCGTTTCGGAGCCGTTCGGTATCGCACCGCTTGAAGCCATGCAGTGTGGCACCCCCTCTATCATTTCCAAGCAGTCGGGATGCGGCGAGATTCTCGATAAGGTCATCAAGGTCGATTATTGGGACATCAATGCCATGGCTGATGCCATCTACTCCCTCTGCACCAACGAGGGTTTGCATACCTATCTGCGTGACGAAGGTCTCAAGGAAGTGGCTGAAATCACATGGGTGAAAGTAGGACATCGCATCCGTAAGCTCTACGACGAGTGCATCTACAACGGAGGGTTTATTCACTAAAACATTAATCGGTTATACGGTTGTACGGTTATACGGTTGTATGGTCATTAGACCAACCGCAAAACCTTAAAACCGCAAAACCTTAAAACCGCATAAAATATGAAAAGAATTTGTTTTTATTTTGAGATTCATCAGATTATCCATCTCAAGCGTTATCGTTTCTTCGACATCGGTCGCGACCACTACTACTACGACGACTATGAGAACGAACGCTCCATCAACGATATAGCAGAGCGTAGCTATGTGCCCGCACTGCAGACACTCATCCAGATGTGCAAGGAGAACCCAGAATTCAAGGTGGCATTCTCCCTCTCAGGTTGCGGCTTGGAACAGCTGGAGTTGCACGCTCCACAAGTCATCGACCTTTTGCAGGAAATCAACAAGACAGGTCAGGTGGAATTCCTTTGCGAACCCTATAGCCACGGCCTCGCTTCCCTCGCCAATGAAGAGAGCTTTGCCGCAGAAGTGAAGCGCATGAGCGACACCATCAAAGGGCTCTTTGGCAAACGTCCGAAAGTGTTCCGCAACTCATCCCTCATCTACAACGACGACATCGGCGCACAGGTGGCTGCCTTGGGCTTCAAGGGCATGATTACCGAGGGTGCTAAGCAAGTGCTCGGCTGGAAGTCGCCACACTACATCTACCATTGTGCCACCGACCCACGTCTCAAGTTGCTCCTTCGTGACATCAAGCTTTCCGAAGACATCACCGAACGCTTCTCACGTCAAGATTGGTCAGAATTCCCCCTCTTTGCCGACAAGTGGCTTGACTGGGTGGCTGGCACACCAGAGGGTGAGAATGTCATCAACATTTTTGGAGAATTGGTTACTTTCGGTATCTTCCATCCGCTGTCCAGCAACATCCTCGAATTTATGAAGGCCATCCCAAGTCTCGCCAAGCAGCGCGGCATCGGTTTCGCTTTGCCTTCAGAGCTTTGCGCCGAAGAGAGCGTAGGAGCCATCGAGGTGCCTTACAACATCTCATGGGTGGACGAAGAGCGCGACACTTCTTGCTGGCTCGGTAATGTGATGCAGCGTGAAGCCTTCCACAAACTCTACAGCATCGCTGACCGCGTGCGTGTGTGTGGCGACCGCCGTATCCAGAAAGACTGGGATTCGCTGCAGGCATCCAACAACTTCCGCTTCATGACCACCAAGCCTGGTTATCAGTATCGTGGCATCTACGACAGTCCTTACGATGCGTTCACCAACTACATGAACATCCTTGGTGACTTCATTGCTCGTGTGAACAGCCTCTATGGCGGTGCCGACAACGAGGAGATTGACGGTCTCATCACCATGATTAAGAACCAGGGTGACGAACTCGCTGCCAAAGACAAGGAAATCGAACGACTCCGTAAGAAGCTGGAGAAGTATAACCCTACGGAGTTGGAGGAGAAGAAGCCAGCCAAGAAGGCCGCACCTAAAAAGGCCGCTGCCAAGAAAGCTTGAGCATACTTCTTGCCCCTTGCTTCTAATCAATCAAAGTGTAATCTTTACAAGCACACACGTGACTCCAAAATCGCACCCGTCGGGTACGGTGAGTCGCACCCGACGGGTGCGGCAAACCGTACCCGACGGGTGCGATGCGTTAGATACGTGTACTTGATGTGGACGTTCTTACTGGTGGTATTGCACCAGTCCTTGCAGAGGCGACTGCACGATGTGGCCGATACGCTCACCGTAGAGAGTGGCTGCTTCGTGCAGTTCATTTTGGTAGTGGTGGGCGATGCTGCCAACAAAGTGGATGGGCAGTTGTTTCGCCTCGTCGCTCCATGGGGCGGAGAGGATGTTGCGTTGGAAGAACTGCTTAAAGCAGTCGATGAGAAGGGCGTGGATGGCTGGATGCTGCCGATGTCGCGCACAGAAAGGACTGAGTGAGGCCAAGAACCGGTTGGGTAGGGGAGCGCGATAGACTTTCTGGATGATAGTGGCTTGTGTCTCTTGTGTCTCTTGGAAGAAAAGTTGTGCCACCTCGTCTGGCAGTTGCCGTTTGAGTATGTCGCCCACGAGTCGTTTGCCGATGTAGGCACCACTTCCTTCGTCGCCGAGGATGTAGCCAAGGGCTGGATTGCCGCTGTGGAGTGTATGTCCGTCGTAGAAGCAGGAGTTGCTGCCTGTGCCAAGGATGCAGACGATGCCGGCTTGCTGTTGGCATACGCTTCGGGCAGCTCCGAGCATGTCGCTTTCTACATGGACGTCCGCTTGGGTGCCGATTGTCCGACGAAGTGCATTTGTCACAACTGGGGCTTTTTCGGGGGTGCATCCGGCTCCGTAGAAGTGGATGGTATGGATGGGTTTTGTCGTTTGTTCCAAAGTGGGGAGCAGTTCATGTTGCAGAACGGTACAGATGGTGTCTTCGTCTTGTTGGAAAGGGTTGATGCCTTGGGTGTATATCACTTGTGTGCTGTCTTCGATGGTACACCAAGCTGTCTTGGTGGAGCCGCTGTCTGCGATGAGGGTCATTATTTAGTTGTTTGGTGGTTTGGTTGTTTAGTTTTGTAATCTTTATAAGATTTTGAGGTTGAAAAATACAAAATTAGGCTTTTATTCGTTCCCCAAGAACATTTTTTAGCATTTTTTTAGAAAAGTGAGTGTTTTTTCTCGAAATACTCGCTACCTTTGTACTTTCAATAGCATTTAAGGTAATTTTAACTTGGTTGATTAGTATGAGTACAACATTGAATCCCAACAACAATTTGGTCATTATGGCTGGCGGTGTGGGGAGCCGCTTTTGGCCTATGAGCACCACCGATTATCCAAAGCAGTTTATTGATGTTTTTGGGACAGGGCGCACTTTCATCCAGATGACTTACGACCGTTTCAAGGGGATGATAGCTCCTGAAAATGTGTGGGTGGTCACCTCACAGAAGTATGCCGACATCGTGGCAGAACAGTTGCCCGATATTCCAAGGGGGAATATTTTGCTTGAACCATGTCGTCGCAACACCGCTCCATGTATTGCTTACGTGAGTTGGCGTATCAAGGCGAAGAATCCAAAGGCAAATTTGGTTATTACGCCGTCTGACCACTTGGTGACGGATGTGGTGGAGTTTCAGCGTGTCGTCGAATCGGCTTTGAAGTTCACTGCTGAGACGGATGCGATTGTGACTTTGGGCATGAATCCTACACGCCCTGAGACGGGTTATGGATATATCCAGGCAGACTTGCAGGAACCCTCACTTCGCAACAAGGAGATTTTCCGTGTGGATTCGTTTAAGGAGAAGCCTGATCTCGACACCGCGAAAAAGTATCTGAAAAATAAAGAGTTTTTCTGGAACTCGGGCATCTTCATCTGGAATGTGAGCACGATTGTGAACTCTTTGCGTATTTATGAGCCAGAGATTTCTCGTATCTTTGAGGACCTGCTTCCAGTGTATGGCACAAGCCAAGAACAAGCAATGATAGACTTGAAGTTCCCGCTTTGCGAGAGCATCTCCATCGACTATGCCGTGATGGAACGGGCAGACGAAATCTTCGTGTTCCCTGCTGACTTCGGATGGAGTGATGTGGGTACATGGGGTTCGCTGCACACCTTGGCCGAGAAGGACAAGAAGGGTAATGCCGTGATTGGCGAGAACGTGAAACTGTTTGATTCGAGCAACTGTGTTGTCCACACAACTGAAGAGAAACGTGTGGTTATACAAGGCTTGGATGGCTACATCGTGGCAGAGAAGGGAAACACGCTTCTTGTCTGCAAACTGGAAGAAGAACAACGCATTAAGGATTTCTCTGCCGAGTGAGTTGTGTTTGATGGGTGAGCTAGCAAGGAAATTGTTGTTTCTGTTGATGGTATCAGTGTCTTTTGTTCCGTCATACGCAGAAGACGCTGATTCTGTTATTGTTGGCTCTGCACCCAAGTTCCTTTATTCTGTGGGTGGTTCGGCAGGCATCAACCACCTGCTGAACATCGAGATGCGTGGCGAAAAGTTGGTGAAGAGAGGGTGGGGTAGCAACTACGGGCTTTACTTCGATTGGCAAGCTAATCCTTTGGACACAGCCATCAGTGTTTATGACCGCGTGTTTGGGTTCCCCACGCTGGAAGCAGGCGTGCAGCTGCTCGACTACAGTCACACTCGTTTGCATACGGGGGACACTCCCTATCAGTCGAGGGTAGGTTATGTGTGGACGGCATACGTGGGTTTCCGTCGTGACATCTACCGCAACCGAAAATGGTCGTTTGGTTATGGCTTGGAAAATGGCTTGACTTATTGTTCGCGTCCATACGAAGCCCATAGTAATTTGGATAATGACATGATAGGTCAGCACTTGTCCCTTTATTTCGGATTTGGTGTTTATGCTGGGTATCGTGTCACGCCACAAACGGAGCTGAGCATCGGATTAGAATATAAGCATGTGTCGAATGGAGCGACTGACCGTCCGAACAAAGGTTCCAACTCATACGGGGTGACGATGCGGGGAAGGTGTGACTTGAATCGACCCAATGGCGACCGTGGATTGACATTCGAGCAACGTCTGGCACGTTTGCAGGCTTTCAACAGGAAACCGTTTGAGTCTTTCATGTATTTGGATATTGATGGTTCTGTAGGATTCCGAACGCTGTATGAGGAGTGGTTGTTGCACCGTGACTATCTTCCGGAAGGTGCCCCGGGGTATCACGACGGAAAGTTAGGGTTGCATACCGTGTGGAGTGCGGAACTTGTACCCATGTTCCGATATAATCAAGTTCATGCGTCGGGTTTGGGATTGGAATACACCTTTGCGGGTTATACACCTCGTTCTGCCATGATAGAAAAAGAGATCGGTTTGGAGAAGAACTATTCTCATAGTAAGCATGTTTTGGGTATTGCAGCTCACCACGAAGTTTTCTACAAGCATCTGTCGTTAGCTATGTCGTTGGGCACTTATCTGTTCCGTCAACATGGTTGGATTCAGGGTGAATCGGAACCAGCTATTTACGAGACGATAGGCATCCGTTACTATCCCAGCTTCTTCCGGCCTTTCTATATCGGCTACAATGTAAAAGCAAACCTTGGTCGTGCTTACGATATGGAGATAAAGGTCGGTATTCATGCTGGACATTGGAGATTGAAAAAGAAGAAGTGAAAAATGGGCTTAAAAAAAGAAAGAGGTCACGTCGTAATGACATGACCTCTTTTTTCCTATTGCAGAATCTTGTTTGGATTATGCTTCGGCTGGTGCTTCTTCAGCAGCAGGAGCTTCGGCTTCAGCCAGAGCAGCGGCAGCTGCGGCCTTCTTCTCGGCAATCTTAGCTGCAACTGCCTCGTTCACCTTCTTCTCAGCTTCAAGACGTGCCTTCTTGTTGGCAGCTTTATCAGCAGCCTTCTTGTCAGCAGTCTTCTGTGCCTTAGCTTCCTTCTCTTTCTTCCAAGCCTCGAATTTAGCATCGGCTGTAGCTTCGTCGAAAGCTCCCTTCTTTACACCACCAAGGAGGTGCTTCTTCAGGTAAACGCCTTCTTCAGAAAGAATGTTGCGAACTGTGTCAGTTGGCTGAGCACCTACAAGCACCCAATAGAGTGCGCGCTCAAAGTTCAAATCAATGGTTGCAGGGTCGGTGTTAGGGTTGTAAGTACCGATTTTCTCAATGAAGCGACCATCACGTGGTGCCTGTGCATGTGCTGCCACAATGCTGTAGAAAGCGTAGTTCTTACGACCGTGACGCTGCAAACGAATTCTTGTTGCCATTTTGTAATGAAAATGTTTAATAATTAATGATTATGTCGCCATCTCGTGACGACGTGAACTATGCTGTTATCTCGTAACAGCGGTGCAAAGTTACGGCTTTTTTATTTCATTTTTAATCTTTTTAGAAAATCTTTTCGTTTTTTTGGCTTTTTTTTCGGTTTTCCTTTTCGTTCTATTGTTTATTTTAGTACATTTGCAATGTTTAGTTGTAATCTATACTTTGCAAAATGTCAGTAAAACTGGCGAGTAGGTGACAAAACCACAGATAACTATTAACATGAGGACAGAGAGCATAGCGCATCAAGGTGTGGTGGAAACAGTCGAGGGCGACCATGTGCGGGTGAATATTGTTCAGTTGGCGGCGTGCAGCGGATGCAAGGCGCGTTCGTTGTGTTCGTCGAGTGAAAGCAAGGAAAAACTCATCGATGTGTATGAGGTTGGTGCGGCTGAGAAATACAAGATAGGAGAAGAGGTGAAAGTGTGTGGAGCTTTGAGCATGGGGAAGACGGCTGTGCGATTGGCTTTTGGCGTTCCTGTGCTGATAATAGCTGTATGGATGTTGGTGGCCATGGTTCTTCTGGGGTTGACGGAGTTGACCTCAGTGGGCATTTTAGCGGGCTTTTTGGCTGTCTATTTCTATATATTATATATGTGTAGGGATAAGATGGCGAAGAAGTTTGCCTTTTGGATAGAGAAGGGCGCTGCGCTAAATGATAAATGATAGATGATAAATGATAGATGTTCTTAAGGACTCAAAAACGTACAAATTCGGAAACTTACATACTAACTAAATAACACTTTTATGGATTTTCAAGTAATTCTAATTGCTGTCATTGCTTTGGCTGTACTTGGCTTCGCTTTGGCGTTGCTGCTTTATGTCGTGTCAAAGCGGTTTGCAGTAAAAGAAGATCCCCGAATCGGTCAAGTGCTTGAAGCGTTGCCTGGTGCGAACTGTGGCGGATGCGGCTTCCCAGGATGCGGCGGTATGGCTGCGGCTTGTGTGAAGGCGGCTGATGCAGGTTCGCTTGAAGGACTGAACTGTCCTGTTGGCGGTGCTGAGTGCATGGAGAAGATTGCGGGAATTTTGGGCATGGAAGTTGCTGCGGCAGCTCCTAAGCTGGCTATTGTGCGATGCAACGGAACGTGTGAGAAACGTCCTCATTTGCGCGTTTACGATGGCGTGAAGAGTTGCCGTGTGGCCAACACCGCCTGCATGGGCGAGACGCAATGCTCTTACGGCTGTCTGGGTTGTGGGGATTGTGTGGCTGCTTGCCAGTTTGACGCTCTTCACATGAACCCCAAGACGGGTTTGCCAGAGGTGGACGCTGAGAAGTGTACGGCTTGCGGTGCCTGTCAGAAGGCTTGTCCGCGTGGCATTATGGAGGTGCGCACGGTAAGTGGTGCCAACAAGGATGCTTTTGTGGTGACTTGTATGAACATGGACAAAGGTGCTGAGGCCATGAAGATTTGTGCCAGCTCTTGTATCGCTTGCAAGAAGTGTCAGAACGCTTGCGGTAGCGATGCTGTGCATGTGGGCAACAATGTGGCTTACATCAACCCCGATGCCTGTGTGCTTTGTGGTGCTTGCTTCGAGGCTTGTCCTCGTGGTGCCATCGCTTCTGTCAGCATCAAGGGTGTGGAGCGTAAGGACACGCACAATCCGATTCCTGGTGCAGCCAAGCCTGCTGCTAAACCTGCTGCTGGTGCTGCCAAAGCTACTGCTACTGCTGCCGCACCTGCTGCTCCTGCGAAACCTGCCAAGGAATGGAAACCGATTGAGGTCAAGTATGATGCGCCTCTCATGCCGAGCCAGCAGATTCTTCTGGCAGGTCCCAAGGACATCAGTAACCCCGTTCCGGCGGCAAAAGAAGTTAAATTTGAAGATAAGCGCACAGACGCTCCACTTCCACCAAGCCAGTTGATTCTGCTTGGCCTTAAATAGAAAGAACAATGAAAACATTTAGAATAGGTGGTGTTCATCCGGCAGAGAACAAGCTGTCTGCCGCTGAACCAATCAAAGTGGCGGAGTTGCCGAAGGTGGCTGTTTTCCCCATGGGACAGCACATCGGGGCACCTGCTCTTCCATGTGTGCAGAAAGGCGACAAGGTGAAGGTGGGTACTCAGATTGGTAAGCCGATGGAGAAAGCCTTGTCCACTTCTATTTTCTCATCCGTCAGCGGTACCGTGCTCAAGGTTGATACGGTGGTGGAAGCCAGCGGTTACAAGAAACCTGCTGTTTACATCACGGTGGAAGGCGACGAATGGGAAGAGAGCATTGACCGCAGCGATAAGCTTGTCACATTGAAAGACAAGCCCGAACTTACTCCTGAAGCGATTATTGAAAAGGTGAAGAATGCTGGCATCGTCGGTATGGGTGGTGCTTGTTTCCCCACTCATGTGAAGCTGATGCCTCCACCACAGTTCAAGCCCGAATGGGTGATTATCAACGCTGTGGAGTGTGAGCCATACTTGACGGCTGACCATCGTTTGATGCTCGAAAAGGCAGACGAGGTGCTTGTTGGTGTGGAACTGCTGATGAAAGCAGCCAAAGTGACCAAGGGCTTCATCGGTATCGAAGAGAACAAACCCGATGCCATCAAGTTGATGACTGAGAAATGTGCTGCCCAGCACCCCAACATCGAGGTCGTTCCGTTGAAAACCAAGTATCCGCAAGGCGGTGAGAAGCAGCTGATAGATGCCGTAGTGCGTCGTCAGGTTCCTGCACCTCCTGCATTGCCTGTCTCTGTTGGAGCAATCATCCAGAATGTAGGTACGGCTTTCGCTGTTTATGAAGCAGTTATGAAGAACAAACCGCTCTTCGAACGTGTCGTTACCGTGACAGGTAAAGAACTCAAAAAGCCCAGTAACTTCCTCACCCGTATGGGTACGCCGATGACGCAGCTTATAGAAGCATGTGGCGGTTTGCCAGATGGAGATGTGAAGGTGATTGGTGGTGGCCCTATGATGGGTAAGGCTTTGGTCAACACCGATGTGCCTATCTGCAAAGGTTCTTCGGGTGTGCTCATCATGAGCGGCAAAGATGTTCGTCGTGGCGAACCACAACCCTGCATCCGTTGTGCCAAGTGTGTGAGTGCCTGTCCGATGGGTCTCGAACCTTATCTCCTTGCTACTTGCTCAGGCAAGAAGATGTGGGACAAGGTGGAGGCAGAGGACATCACCAGCTGCATCGAGTGTGGCTCTTGCCAGTTCACTTGTCCTTCCAACCGCCCATTGCTCGACCTCATCCGCATGGGTAAAACAACAGTAATGACTAATATTCGTGCTCGTCAGATGGCGGCAAAAAAATAAAGAATTATGGCTAATAAATTAGTAGTATCACTTTCACCTCACGTGCATGGCGGCGACTCCGTGCAGAAGAACATGTACTGGGTATGCGCTGCCCTTGTACCTGCTCTTCTCTGCTCGTTCATCAGCTTCGGCGTGGGTGCGATTATAACCACGGCCATTTCGGTGGCTTCGTGTGTGTTCTTCGAGTGGGCCATCAATAAGTTCATGCTGAAGAACCCCAAGTGTACCGTCTGCGACGGTTCCGCCATTCTCACGGGTATCTTGTTGGCGTTCAACATGCCCAGCAACATCCAACCTTGGATTATCATCGTGGGTGCGCTCTTCGCCATCGGAGTGGTGAAGATGACCTTCGGCGGTTTGGGTTGCAACCTCTTCAACCCGGCTCTTGCAGGTCGTGCATTCCTGCTCATCTCCTTCCCTGTCGATATGACCACTTGGCCAACCCCAGGACAGGGTTTCGGTTCCTATCTGGATGCAGAGACGGGCGCAACTCCGCTTGCCATTATGAAGGCAGCTTTCAAGAGTGGCAACCCTGAGATGCTGAAAGAACTTCCTTCTTTCCAAGATATGCTCCTTGGCAATACGGGTGGCTGTCTTGGTGAAGTATGTGCGGCAGCACTCATCCTTGGCTTCATCATCCTGTTGGTGAAGAAAGTCATCACTTGGCACATCCCTGTCAGCATCCTTGCCACGGTGGTTGTGTTCTCGGGTCTTCTCAATTTGGCCAATCCCGTTTATGCCAATCCGTTGGCAGAACTGATGAGCGGAGGTTTGCTGTTAGGTGCCATCTTCATGGCTACCGACTATGTGACTTCGCCCATGAGCAAGAACGGTCAGCTCATCTATGGTGTGGCCATCGGTGCCCTTACGGTCATCATCCGTACTTACGGTGCCTATCCCGAGGGTATGTCGTTCGCCATCCTCATTATGAACGCCTTCGTGCCGCTCATCAACAACAAGTTCAAACCTAAGCGTTTTGGCGAAGTGCCAGCAAAGAAGTAAAGGAGGGTAGCGTATGGAAAAGCTAAAATCTTCATTAACAAATATGTTGGTGGTGCTCACCGTCATCGCCATCATTGCAGCGGGTGTGCTTGCTTCGGTGAATGCCGTCACAGCTCCCCAAATAGAGAAAATAAATGCTGAAAATTTGGCTGCTGGCATCAAGGCCGTAATGGGTAGCGACGACATCCAAGTGTCTGAACCTTGGGAAGTCGATGCTTTCACGGCTTACGACATCAACGATGCCAATGGCGATGCGCTTGGCAAGGCAGTCGTCACTACCGAAAACGGTTTTGGTGGCCCTCTGAAAGTCCTCGTCGGCTTCAACACCGAGGGTGACATCCTCGGCTACACCGTGCTTGAACACGCTGAGACCCCAGGTTTGGGTGCTAAGGCAGGTGAGTGGTTCCAAGACAAGATTATCGGCATGAACCCTGGCAAGAACAACTTCACCGTGAGCAAGGACGGTGGCGAGGTGGATGCTATTACTGCATCAACCATCACCAGCCGCGCTTTCCTCCTTGCCATTCAGAATGCCTACGACAAGATGATTGCTGGTCAGGATGTCACTTCAGGTGCCACCAAGCAAGCCGACAAAGCTGATGCTTGCGAAGGCCACCATTGCAAGGGTGAAAGTCACGATTGCAAAGGCGAAGGCCACGATTGCAAGGGTGAAGGTCACGATTGCAAAGGCGACCATGAGTGTGAGAAGGTGAGTGCTTGCGACATCGAGACTCCCGAAGTGATTGAATAACCCCAAAAAGAAAGGAAAAGAATTATGAATAACTTCAAAATATTGGTGAATGGTATCATCAAGGAGAATCCGACGTTCGTCCTTCTTTTGGGTATGTGTCCAACCCTCGGTACCACCTCTTCCGCCATCAACGGCATGTCGATGGGTCTCGCCACCATGTGCGTGCTCATCCTCTCTAACTTTATCATCGCATCCATCAAGAAGTTCATCCCCGATATGGTGCGCATCCCGTCTTACATCGTCGTCATCGCAAGTCTTGTGACGGTGCTCCAGATGGTCATCAAGGCGTATGCTCCCGACATCGACAAGAGCCTCGGACTTTTCATCCCGCTCATCGTGGTGAACTGCATTATCCTCGGTCGTGCAGAGTCATTCGCAGCCAAAAACGGAGCCGTTGCTTCCATCTTCGACGGCATCGGTATCGGCCTTGGCTTCACCATCGCACTCACCTGTCTGGGTGCTGTTCGTGAACTTCTCGGCACAGGTGCCATCTTCGGCATTACCCTCTGGGGAGAGAACTACGGCATGTTGATGTTCGTGCTGGCTCCAGGTGCATTCCTTGCACTTGGCTACCTCATCGTATTGTTCAATAAAATCACAAAGAAAGCATAAGGAGGACAGATTATGGATTACGTATTAAGTCTCATATTGATTATCATCGTTGCCATCTTCGTCAACAACGTTGTATTGGCACAATTCCTCGGCATTTGTCCCTTCCTTGGCGTTTCCAAGAAAGTCGATACCGCATCAGGCATGGGCATGGCTGTGACCGCCGTCTTGGTTGTTGCCACCATCGTGACTTATCTGTTGCAGGTGTATGTGCTCAACGCTTTTGGCCTCGAATATCTCCAAACCATCGCGTTCATCCTTGTGATTGCAGCTCTCGTGCAGATGATTGAGATTATTCTCAAGAAGACCATGCCCGCTCTCTATCAAGCACTCGGCGTGTTCCTCCCCCTCATCACCACCAACTGCTGCATCCTCGGTGTCGCCATTCTCGTCATTCAGAAAGACTACGACTTGCTCGAAGGCATCGTCTATGCACTCTCCACAGGTATCGGCTTCCTTCTTGCGATGGTGCTTTTCGCAGGACTTCGTGAGCAGCTCGACCTCGTCGATGTGCCCAAAGCATTCCGAGGCGTTCCCATCGCCCTCGTCACCGCCTCCCTCCTCGCTATGGCTTTCATGGGCTTCAGCGGTGTAGATGGTGGCTTAAAGATTCTCTTCGGGTTATAATGGCCGATAGCAGATAGAAACATTCTTTCTCAATATGATATGAAGGGCAAGGACAACAAAAATCCTTGCCTTTTTTTGTTGTTTAAGAAAAACGTTGTATCTTTGCAATGTCTTCACCCACGTATGCACACATACAGGTCGTGCGGAGGGGTGGGGCACTACATAGTAAAAGGCGTAATTGACGCTTTGTGAAACAAGTATAGAAATGAGTAAGGACAGCATCATATCAGCAATCAGGAATGTGGCAACCACAGGCATTCCCAAAGGGGCACAAGTGATATTGTTCGGTTCTCGTGCTCGTGGTGATGCGCACGAAGATTCCGATTGGGATGTGCTTGTGCTGCTCAACAAGGAGCGTCTTGGCAAAGAAGACCACGACCTCTATTCCTATCCCTTTTGGGAATTAGGGTGGAAGATAGATGCCATGATTCACCCTGCTGTCTATACCTAAAAAGAATGGGATACGAAAGCCGACCCCATCTTCAGAAATAATGTGGAACGTGAAGGTATTGTACTATAGCCATTATTATTCTATTCCAAGCCCTTTTGCTTAATCATGGCTAAATAACAAAGCGTAAAGCCTTATTTTGAACAAGTGGAGCAACTACTTAAACATCTTGAATCGCTGATAAAGGAATAGAAACAACCCCTATAAATTCAATAAGGAAGGGCAAGGACAACAAAAATCCTTGCCTTTTTTTGTTGTTTAAGAAAAACGTTGTATCTTTGCAAATGATAATAATTATCTATAATTGGAGGACGAATCATGGCAACACCTATCAGACCTATTCCTGTTGTGACAGGTGAAGACGCAAGACGTTTCATCGAGGCAGCCGAGGCTGCTGAACGCAATCCGCACACGGTGGAACTCGACTTTTCGCAGGAGGATTTTGAAAAAATAATGGTAAAGGCGCAGTTGTATTGATATGGGATTTCTTACCGAACACTGTTCCTTCCATCTGCTGACACGGAACATTATTGCTACGTGCCAGCCCTTTTCGTGTGGCAATGCTGACCTTGATGAGTTTTTCCTAAAAGACTCCCCCCTCTATACTGAAAATTTGCTCGGAAAGACTTACTGCTATTTATTGGATGAAGATCCGACAATCATTGTTTGTGCTTTCACACTTTCAAACGATAGTGTGCGAGTTGACCATCTACCCAATAGTCGAAAACGGAAAATTAATGATGACATACCACGTGAGAAACAAATGCGTCGCTATCCGGCTGTGTTATTAGGACGATTGGGCGTAAACAAGAATTTTGCAGGCAAGGGTGTCGGCACAGAGTTAATGCTTTTTATCAAGCGGTGGTTTGTGCAGCCAGACAATAAAACTGGATGTCGTTATTTGGTTGTTGACTCATATAACCAATTATCCACTTTACGATATTATGAGAAAAACGGTTTCCATTACCTTTTCTCTACGGAGGAACAGGAATCGGAAAACGCTCGTTTGCCATTGCCTTTGAAGACTCGCTACATGTATTTTGATTTGATTGATATTGTTCGGGGATAATAAGATAATCTTTCAAGATGTCAAGTGAAATAATTATCAATAGGAATCCGCCGAAAGGAAGCCCTTGGACGAGAGAAGAGATGATATTGGTTTTAAACCTGTATTTCAAACTCTCTTACGGACAGATGGATCATCGTACACCAGCTGTCAAAGAGCTTGCTAAGTTGATGGGGCGCACAGACAATACTATTGCCCTACGACTAAATAATTTCGCCGCATGTGACCCTATTTTGCAGGAGAGGGGAATTAGGGCTATGGGTGACCAAAAGAAGCGTTGCCAGCCTTTTTGGGACGAGTTTGTTGCTAATAAAGAAGCTTTGGTGTATGAGAGTGAGAGAATCCTATCAGCATATCAAGGTGTGAAGATTGAAGAGAAGTTTAAGGATGATTTGCTGGATATACCTAAAGGTCTGAAAGGCGAAGACCGTGTTCGTGAGGTGAAGATTAGGGTTAATCAAAAATTTTTTCGCAAAATGGTGCTGGCCAATTATAGTGAAAGGTGTGCATTGACTGGAATTGACATTAGTGAATTGTTGGTCGCAAGCCATATTATTCCGTGGGCAGACAGTGAAAAGGAACGTTTAAATCCACAAAATGGGATTTGTCTATCATTAATGTATGACCAAGCTTTCGACAAAGGACTCATTTCTTTCAAGGATGATGGTTCTGTACTTTTTTCAGAACGGCTAAAGGCTAATGTGGGAAAGGATTACTATGGAGATTATTTTGAACCAGTCAAGAACAGAAGACTTATGAATCCAAGGAAATACCTTCTCAATCTAGCCTTTTTGGAGTATCATCGTGATATTATATTTAATCGATAAATCATGCCAATAGAGGACAATAAAAAGGCCAAAATAGCTTTATTGCGAAGAGCTCTGCAAGAAAGTTTGCAAGGGGACTTTCTCAGGTTAAATCCAGAAAGGCATTATCAGTTTGATTGGATTGAGCACAAAAGAGTCTGTGTCTCGGCAAAATATTTATATATTCAAGCCGATGTTCCTTTTATTGCAGATGCCAATTTCGATGAAGTTGCTGTTGAATGCTTAGACATAGCTGATATAGAAGATTTATGCCAATTCGTGAGCAAAGGAAAGAATGGTGGCAAAGCCATCGGATAACGGTCTTCCCCTTGAAATGGATAAAAATGTCCTCATTAGCCTTGTGAAGAACGAAACCATTCTGTTCTATCTTGACCGAACGGCAAAGGTGTATTACACAGGTGAGAAATTTCCTTCCACCGTTGCACTCAACAAGCTCTATTATTTCATGCCTTACATGAAGAACAAAGGTATCCGCGATTTGTATCTGATTAAGATTGCACGTGTGGGCACGAAGAAAGAGGTGCATCCCGAATGTGACGACAACGACTTCCGCCTGGTATTCGAGATTGAGTTTGTGAAGCAGCTATTTGATGACTACAAGATGGTGGATTTGCAGATTTGGCATACATTTACGGATACGACGATGGTAAAAGTGGAAGCTTTACGATAAAGAATCCTTTTGAGGATTTTATTGCCTTCTATAATAGTACACAATACAAAAGTGAATTATTTTGTGCGTTCTCAAAATTCACCTCGAAAAGTGAAAAATAGTGCCTACGGAGAACGTTTTTGGTACATCGCTTGTGTATATTCCTGTGCATCGCCTTGTGCCGAAATGCGTTAAGACTTTCATCATAATTACGTTAAGCTCGTTGTCGTAATTACGTTAGGCTCTTCATCATAATTACGTTAGGCTCGTTGACGGAATGGTGTTGGGGAATGTATCGGGATGGAGGGATAGCTGCAGCTGAAACAGATATGAACCAAACGCCAAAAACGTCAAACGCCCCAAACGCCCCAAATGCCTGATGCCAAACGCCAAATGCCAAATAAGAAATAAAGAAAAAATGCCCCCCCTTATTATATTATAATAATATATAGGGATAGAGGTTTATGGATTAGTATATATATAATATAATAACCACCCTTTCACGCTTATTTGGCATTTGGCGTTTGGCGCTTTTGGCACTCACTCCTGTATGGCTATCCCAACTATTTCACAAATTCTTTGGCTTGTAGCCATAGGAGGAACTGCTGAC
>JAEEGL011529427.1_pt1 | contig 17964 bp, 14 predicted proteins | sample 9134231 | NCBI WGS metagenome assembly JAEEGL01 (sample SAMN16246548, study PRJNA631951) | gut metagenome | biome: gut microbiome; feature: rumen; material: fiber-attached | host: Bos | place: Iran: Karaj | collected 2018-10 | reverse complement strand
TTCGCTCTTGAAGATGCGGGCATAGTCTGCCTTCAGGCAGTTGAGGATTTTGCCGCGGACAGGCATAATGCCCTGGAATTCCGCATCCCGGCTCTGCTTGCAGGCACCCAGAGCGCTGTCGCCCTCCACGATATAGATTTCACGGCGGCTCACGTCCTTGGTGCGGCAGTCTACAAATTTCTCGATGCGGCTGGTGATATCCACAGAGCCGGTGAGCTTCTTTTTCATGTTCTGCCGGGTCCGCTCCGCCGTTTCCCGGCTGCGCTTATTCACCAGCACCTGCTCCATGATTTTGTCCGCATCCCTGGGGTTTTCAATGAAGTAAATCTCCAGCTTGGACTTGAAGAAATCAATCATGGCTTCCTGGATGAAGCGGTTGGTGATGGCTTTCTTCGTCTGGTTCTCATAGGAGGTGCGGGTGGAGAAGCAGTTTGTTACAAGGATCAGGCAATCCTGAATATCGCTGAAGGTGACCTTGGACTCATTTTTCTGATACTTCCCCTGCTTGCGCAGCAGGGCGTCGACAGCTGAGACGAATGCGCTTCTGGTGGCCCTTTCCGGCGCGCCGCCGTATTCCAGCCAGGAGGAATTGTGATAGTATTCGATGCGGTTGACCTTATTGGAGAAGCAGAAGGCTGCGGAGAGCTTCACTTTATAATCCGGCATATCCTCCCGGTCGCGGCCGCGTCGCTCCGCTTCGATATACTCCGGCAAGGTCAGAGAGTCCTCACCCGCCAGCTCCGCCACGTAGTCCCGTATGCCGTTTTCATAAAGATAGTCTGTCTCCCGGAAGCCCTTTTCCTCCTCGAGGCGAAGCTTGAAAGTGATGCCGCTGTTCACCACGGCCTGCTTTTTCATCACGTCCTCAAAATAGGAATCCGGGATCTCGATGTCCGTAAAAACCTCCAAATCCGGCTTCCACCGGATGCGAGAACCCGTGCGCTTCTTGGGGTATTCCTCCGCCTTCAGGCCGCCGATGTTCTCTCCCTTCTCAAAGTGCAGGTCGTATTTCTTTCCGTCCCGCCAGACGGTCACGTCCATATACTCCGAGGAGTATTGGGTAGCGCAGGAGCCCAGGCCGTTGAGGCCCAGCGAGTATTCATAGTTGTCTCCGCCCTCGTTGTCATATTTCCCGCCCGCATAGAGCTCACAGAAGACCAGCTCCCAGTTGAAGCGCTTTTCCGCAGGATTGTAATCCACCGGACAGCCGCGGCCGAAGTCCTCTACCTCGATGGAGCCGTCCCGGTAGCTGGTCAGGATGATTTCCTTTCCGTATCCCTCCCTGGCCTCGTCGATGGAGTTGGAAAGGATCTCGAACACCGCGTGTTCGCAGCCCTCCAGCCCGTCGGAGCCGAAAATGACGCCGGGGCGTTTTCGGACGCGGTCCGCACCCTTCAGGGAGGAAATGCTCTCATTTCCATATTCTTTCGTCGTTTTCTTTGCCATTTCAACATCGTCCGGCGGCGCCGGACTCTCCTTTTCCGGGAATCAGGTTCATTTCATAAGGAAACCCACGCCGTTCTGGCTGTAGAGCTTCGCGGGCACGGGGAACGGCGGCTCACGAGCCTCCAGCTTTCCGGCAATAGCCGCCTCGCAGCAGTCCATGAGCCGGGTGATGACTTCAGGCTCCAGCGGCATGGGGCCATGAGCTGGATAGATCTTATCGAAGTTCTCCGCCTGACGGCTGAGTCGAGCCAGACTGGCATAGTAGGCCAGCATGCTGCTCTGTTCGCCGAGCATAAAGATCGGCGATTCCGACACCATATCCCCCGAGAATAGATATCTGCGCTCCTCATCCAGCAGCGCAATGCTCCCACAGGTGTGGCCCGGGATCAGCAGCGACTCCACCCAGCGGTTCCCCAGGTATACCTTGGCATTGTCCGGCAGGGCAAGATGGTCCTTGCCGGGGTGCTGTTCCTCATAATAGGCAAATTCGGAGGGATGGAGATAGGGCGAGCCGAACTGGTCGTTGCAGCCGGTATGGTCCGCGTGCGCATGGGTGTTGACAAGCATCACCGGCCGGTCTGTCAGCGAACTCACAAGAGCCTTAAGGTCCCCTGCGCCATTGCCGGAGTCGATCAGCATGGCCCGCTCCGTTCCGGCCAGAAGATAGCTCCTGACCATGCCCTCGTCAATGGCCCAGGTACTGTCATCGATTTGAATGACCTTATAAGCTTCCACGAAAGCCTCCTTATTCCCGCACCAGGAACGGCAGGCAGCATTCCTTTCGGATGCCGCCGTGTTCCAGGCTCATCTTCACAAGGCACAGCCCCGGCTTCAGCGCGGTGACGGCGCCGTTCTCTGCCTTCAGTACGCGTTCGTCAGAGCTCTCGATCCTGGCGTTCTCCGTCCCCACACGCACGGCGTCCAGCAGGGTGGCGGCAGGATGGAGCTTCACCGTCTCCCCCACCGCCAGGATGCGCCGGCTGCATCGGAGCGTCACGGCACTCATGGGTGCATCCCAGACGCCGCGGACCGTGATCTTCTCTCCGGCGATTTCGGCGTCCGTGCCCGCGGAACGGCCCAGCCAGAGATACCATTCGCCCTCCGGCACCACATACTTTTTTCCGGGCGTATGCCAGACCTTAAGCTCGGACACGGGGAAACAAAGCGCCACGCGCTGTTCCTCACCCGGCCGCAAGGTGACCTTCTCAAATGCCAACAGCCTCCGATAGGCCTGATTATGCCAGAGGCCAAGCTTCCTGCCGTAGAGCTGAATGACCTCGGAAGCCTCCATGCCGCCGCAGTTGCGCAGCGTCACCGAAACCTCAATCATATTGTTAGGGCTGAATTCTCTCGCGTTCAGGCGGAAATCGGAATACTCGAAGCGGGTATAGCTGAGGCCGTGACCGAAGGGGAACATAGGCTTTCCGAGCCAGTACTGATAGGTCCGCCCCATCTGATTCGGCGTATCCAGCGGCCGGATTCCATAGTCAGAGATGTGGGGAAGCTCGTCGTCGCTGTTGTACCAGGTCTCACAGCTGCGGCCGGAAGGACTGATCTCGCCGAACAGGACCCGGGCGATGGCCGTCCCCTGGCTTTCGCCGCCGTACGCTGCCCATAGAATACCGGGGACCTCCGAAAGAAACTGCCCGGTCACCGGGCCCGAAGTGACAAGAACCGCAGCGACATTGGGATTCACCCCCAGAAGCTCCCGCAGCTTCTCGTCCTGCTCATAGGGCAGCGCAAGGGTGGCCCGGTCCCGTCCTTCGCTGGTGACGCCAGGGTCGGTGCCGGCGATCACAATGACTGCGTCCGCTTCCCTTGCGGCGGCCAGAGCTTCCGACCAGAGCACTTCGCCGCTCTTGCCGAGGTCCGGATCGTCCACGGGGTGGCGCGGCACCGGCGGCGGCAGCTGCGCACGCTGGGAACGGCGCTCCGCCAGCTGCCGGTTCAATTCCTTCACTGGCTCAGGGGTACGCGCGTCGAAATACTCGTCCATGCCCATCCCGTTCTCCTCCGCAGCCCTCTCCAGAACAGGGAAGCGGTTTTCGCCCTCCAGAGGAACCTCCAGGATATGCCATCCTTTGGCATACGCTACGGAAAAGCCGAGCTTCTCCCCCAGGGCCCGGATCCCGGCGAGAGGCGTCACGGAGACGCGGGTGTCGGCATAACCGCCGATGGAATAGCTGCCCAGCTGCCGGTAGATGGCGTTGGGCCCGATCACCAACAGGTTTTTCGTCTTCTCCGCTTTCAGCGGCAGAAAATCATCCTCGTTCCGCAGCAGGGTCAGGGAAGCTTCCGCCGCCTTGAGCGCTGTGGCGGCATGCGCTTCGCTGCAAATGGTCTCTTCCCGGAGGTTATGCCAGGGCACGTTTTCCGCAGGGTCGAATTCGCCCAGGCGGAAACGGGCCGTGAATGCATGGACCAGGGCCCTGTCCAGGGCGTCCTCCGTTGTCAGTCCTTCCTCCAGAGCAGTCTTCATCCAGACCTTATAATCGTTGCCGCAGCAGATATCCGTTCCCGCATTCAGCGCAAGCGCGGCGCCCTCCTGCATGGTGGATGCATAAAAATGGCCGCGGGGCTGGCCCCACATGAGGTTATAGTTGGGGCCAATGTCCCCCACCGCCCCGTCGTCGGATACCACGTAACCGTCGAAGCCCCATTCATCCCGCAGGATATCCTGCAGAAGGTGCTCATTGACGCTGCAGGGGACGCCGGAAATGCGGTTATAGGCTGTCATGACAGATTGGGCCTTTCCCTCCCGGAAGCAGCGCTCAAAAACGGGCAGGAAATATTCCCGCAGGGTAGCCTCGTCCACGTTGGAAGAAGCGGAATTGCGGTTGTATTCGGAATTGTTGACGGCGAAATGCTTGGGGGTGGAGATCGCCTTCAGATAGCGCCCGTCATCCCCCTGGATGCCCTGCACGTAGGCGGCAGCCAGAGTTCCGGCCAGGACAGGGTCTTCACCGAAGGCCTCATCGTTTCTTCCCCAGCGGGGGTCGCGACCCATGTTCACCGTGGGGCACCAGTAATCCAGCTCCTTGCCGTTCAGGTTATACAGCGCCCGCATTTCATCGGAGATGGCGGACGCCGTTTCCCTGACCAGGGCAGGGTCCCAGGTGTTGGCCATCGCAAGACAGACAGGGAAGGAACTGGCTTCTGCGAAGCTCTGAAAGACCGGAAGCACACCGTGGGAAGCTTCATTCCACCAAGTCCAGGCGCGGATGCCCAGGCGCGGTATAGCTGGTGCGTCGAAGCTCAGCTGACTGATTTTTTCCTCCAGGGTCATGCGGGAGATAAGGTCCAAAGCGCGCTCCTCAAAGGAACGGCCGGTATCCTGATAAGCTTCCACGATATTTCATCCTTTCTGTTCATTTTCCGTGTCTGCTATGGTATGATGATCAAAACAAATATCTCAGGAGGAGGTCAATCATGGAACAGATCCTGAAATATCTTCGGCTTCCAGAGCTGATGCTCCACACTGACGGCACAGCCGTCACCGGGGAAAGCTGGCATCGACGCCGGAGCGAGATCCTGTATGATCTGCAGCACTACGCCTACGGCTTCCTGCCGCCGGAACCTCTGACCGTCCGGGAAAAGGCACGGGTCGGCTTCGATTCCGGCTGGGGCATGGACGGGAAGCCCCACGCCCGGGTGGAATGGATCGAGCTGGAGCTGATCTATCCCAGCGGCATCTTTGCCTTTCCCTTCAAGCTCATCCGCCCGCTGGACGTGGAGAAGCCGCCTCTTCTGGTGACCATCGGGATGTCCCTGGAGGGGGTCTTCGCGGCCCTGCCTCCCGAGGGCTTCGTGCAAAAGGGCATCGCCGTCGCGGCTTTGGCCACAAACGATATCACCGCGGACGCCTGGTCCTTCAATGACGGGATCTGCCGGATCCTCTGGCCGGAGGGGCACAGCGGCGCAGATGCGGGCAAGCTCCTGATATGGGGGCGCTGCATGGGCTACGTGATGCAGGCGCTCCTGGCCACCGGAGAGTTTGACAGTACGCGGGTGGGCTGCGCAGGCTGTTCCCGCTTCGGCAAAACGGCTATGGTGGCCGGGGCCTTCGACGAGGGTTTCACCCATGTCGCCTCCGTCTGCTCCGGCTGCGGCGGCGCCAGCCTTTTGCGGGGAAAGATCGGCGAGACCGTGGCGGACATCACGAAAAACTACGGTTATTGGTTCAATGAGGTTTATCCGTCCTATGGGGAGGACGTGGATTCCCTGCCTCTGGACGCCCACTTCCTCGCGGCTGCCATTGCCCCCCGAAAGCTTCTGATTTGTTCTGCCTATGAGGATTTCTGGTGCGACCCTTTCCACGAGCAGCTCACCTGTATCGCCGCCTCTCCCGCCTGGGAGATCCAGGGCCTGGGCGGATTCATCTATCCGGAACCCAAGGGACAAAACCCCGGCCCACGGTACGCGAAGCTGGGGGAGCGATTTTTCGACGGCGACGTGTGTTACTCTCTGCGGGCGGGCGGACATGGGATGCCCCAGGAGGATTGGGATACGCTGGCAGATTTCCTTCTTGAGAAATAATCAGCCTATCTGTGTCTCCGCCAGCGCGTCGAGCATGGCGCGAAGGTTGTCCTTCGGCATTCCCGGCGATGCCCCTCCCCCCGCGGAGAGCATGAGCCGGCACCCCTCCGGTCGGGAGGCCACCAGTGCTTTCACGGCTCGGGCCACCTTCTCGGGCGTTCCCCGCGTGAGAAGCTCCAGCGGCGGCAGATTCCCCAGGACGGAAACCTTCGGCCCCAGCAGCCTGAAAGCCTCTCCCAGCTCCGCCTGATGAGAGAAATTGAAAAGCTGCACGCCAAGCTCGGCGATATATGGAAATGTTGTGTATCGATTTCCGAAATTGTCATTGTGGAAGATTTTGACCGGTACGCTGAAATAATCAAAGATGCGCTTCAACCGGGGATGGGCGAATTCCAGGTACTCTTCCTCACTGAAGAAACCACAGATGTCATCCAGCAGCAGGATACCGCCGATCTCCCCTGCCGCCTCCGCCTGGGCCTCCAGCCAGCGGATCACCAGCTCAGCGGTCTTGTCAAGGAGACGATGTACCCTGTCCGGATCGGTTTTTACAGCCACGCAGAACTCCGGAATGGTCATGAGGAACCCCGCAACATTCAGCGGCCCTCTGGCCGCGACGATGCGCATCGCCCTCCCCCGCTCCTCGAGCGCCGTCCGCAGAAGGCGGATCTTTGAAAGGACCAGGGGCATCAGCCCGTCCCGCTTCGGGTCCGGCACCGGCAGATCATCCAGCGCATCCAGCTCCTCTGCGGAGGTGATCAGGTGTCCGATGCCCACCGTCTGGTCCCGGTAAAAACGGACGGGGCAGCCGAAGGAGGAAGGCTCAGAGGCCATTCCGAATTCCACCCAATCCCCGGGGATGAGCAGGAGCTCAGGGAAATCCTCCCGCACGCGATCCTGACAGGCCAGCCAAATCGCCGGATCGCCATAATAATCCACGGTGTCCACGCCGCAGTAGCCGGGGATCCATGGACTGTCCACGATCAGCCCGGCCGGGATGCGCGTCGGGTCCTTTCCAGCCAGGAAGCCACACAGGTCTGACCATTCCCGATTTGTCATATCATTCCCTCAAAACACAAGATATGGTAGAATCATTTTACTTGTTTTCCGCATATTTTGCAACTGAAATGAAGTGATTTTTGTGGATTATTCCCTTCTATGGCTCGACTGGAGGCCGAAGGCCGGCCTCCCGGAATACACGAAACGCATATTGGGAACGCCAGCGACCCGCCAGGGGAAGGCAGCTCTGAGAGAGCTGAGAAACGGCCTGAAGGTCATGAGGAGCGAGCCGGACACCTCCGCCGAAGCGGACGGCGGTCCGGCGATCCGCCTGATCGAGTATCCGGGAAACGACGAAAAGGTGACCCTGCGGCGCAGCGGCGATGGGATGGAACTGAGCGGCAGCGGACGCGGCCTGCTTTACGGGGCATTTCATCTGCTCCGGCATCTGGCGCTTGGAGAGGAGTTTCCGGAATGGGAGTCCTCCCCTGCATATCCGCTCCGCATGCTGAACCATTGGGACAATGCGGACGGCAGCATCGAAAGAGGGTATTCCGGCCGGTCCTTCTTTTTCAGCGGCGGAAAGCCCATCTGCACAGAACGGACGAGAGACTATGCGCGTCTCCTGGCCTCCTGCGGCCTCAACGGCTGCTGCATCAACAACGTAAACGTTCACGGCAGCGCACTGAAGCTCCTGACCGGCTCCTACCGGCGGGAGCTGAAGCGCATCGCCGCCTGTCTCGGGGAGTATGGCGTGTCCCTCTGGATTTCCGTCAGCTTCTCCGCCCCCATGGAGCTGGGCGGTCTGAGCACGGCGGATCCCCTGGAACCGGATGTGAGGAAGTGGTGGGAGGATACCTGCAGTCAGCTGTTCCCGTCGGTGCCCGGCCTTGCCGGATTCCTGGTCAAGGCGGATTCGGAGGGCCGCCCCGGCCCCCATACCTACGGGCGCAGCCACGCGGAAGGCGCGAATATGCTGGCCGATGCGGTGAAGCCCTTCGGCGGGAAGATCCTGTGGCGGTGCTTCGTCTACAACTGCACCCAGGACTGGCGGGACACTGAAACGGACCGGGCTAAGGCGCAGTATGGCGCCTTTGCGCCTCTGGACGGGCAGTTTCGGGACAACGTGTATCTGCAAATCAAGAATGGACCCGTGGATTTTCAGATCCGGGAGCCGGTCTCCCCGCTTCTGGGCCGCCTGGAGCACACCGAAAGCCTGCTGGAATTCCAGCTCGCCCAGGAGTACACCGGCCAGCAAAAGCACGTCTGCTATCTTCTTCCCATGTTTCGGGAGGTGCTGGATCTCCACCTCCGGCAGAGGCCGGCGCGGGATACTGTCGCGGAAAGCGTTTCCGCCGTCTGCGCCGTGAGCAACACCGGCGACGCCTTCAATTGGACAGGCCATGACCTGGCCGCCGCAAACCTCTTCGGTTTCGGCGCAGTCAGCTGGGACCCCGCCGTCGATCCCGCGTACATTGCCAGGGAATGGTCGATCCTGACCTTCGGAGACGAACCGGAGGTGACGCGCTCCGTCACGGATATCCTGCTTCGCTCACGCACCGTCTATGAAAAATACACGGTTCCGCTGGGCATCGGCTGGATGTGCGTTCCGGGCAGCCACTACGGACCCAGTCCGGAGGGCTATGAGTATGACCGCTGGGGTACATACCATCGGGCCACGCACCTGGAAATCGGGGTAGAGCGGGGACCGGAGGGCACCGGCTTTTCGGAGCAATACAGTCCGGAGCTGGCAGCAATCTATGGAAGCGTCGATACCTGTCCCGAGGAGCTGCTGCTGTTTTTCCACCGTCTCCCCTTCTCCTACGTAATGAATGACGGCAGAAGCCTCCTGCAGCGGATATACGACGATCATTTTGAAGGCGTGGAGGAAGCGGCGGCTATGGCGGCGGCATGGGACAAACTGGAAAGCAGGCTGGAGCCGGCGGTATTCGCCCGTGTGCGGGAGCGTTTTCAGGAGCAGCTGCGCTCCGCGGCGGAATGGCGGGACGTGGTGAACTCCTGGCTGTATCGCCTGACGCTGATCCCGGACGAAAAAGGACGGAAGCTCTATCTTTGAGCGAGAAAGCTGCAAGAACTGGCAAAGACCACCGGCCTGGCCGGTGGTCTTCTTGTTTATAAAAGCCGGCCGGGAAAAGCAGTTTGCTCTTCCCGGCCGGTCTCTATGCTTCCAGACCCTGATAAATCAGATCCCGCAATCTCGGATGGATCTCGTCGAACACGGGACCCATATTCAAAACATGCTGCACATAAAATGCGCTGAGCCCGTTCTGTGGGTCGATGATGCAGTATGCGCCCGCAGCTCCGTCCCATCCGAATTCTCCTATGGGGCTGCGGCCGCCGTCCGAGTGATCGATGCGCGTCCGGACACCCAGCCCATAGCCATAGCTGCGGAAGCGGCCCCAGCGAAGGTCGAAGCCCTCCCGCCGGGAACCGTGGATATGGTCTGTGCGCATGGCCTCGATCGTCTCCGGCTTCAGGAGCGGATATCCGTCTCTCCCCCTTCCGCCGTTGGCAAGGGCTTCCGGCAGAAGGATATAATCCTCCAGGGTACTGCAGAGGCCCGCTCCACCGGAATCATAGTCCGGCGAAAACGCAAACTTGTTGTCTCCGGCGCAGGAAACCGCGCCCTTCTTTCTTCCCTGCCATTCGAACTGCGGGGCAAAGCGTGCCTTCAACGCTCGGTCAGGGTGGAAGCAGGTACCGGTCATCCCCAGGGGCTCGATGATCTCCCGCCGCAGCAATTCCCCATAGCGGACCCCCGTCACCTTCTCCATGACAGCCGCCAGCACGTCGTGACAAAGGCTATATAAATAAGTGTCCCCCGGCTCATCCACCAGCGGCATCCTGGCGATCTCCCGCACGATGCCGCGGGTAGTCCTGTCTGGGGCTCCGACAATCAGCGGATGAAAAATGTCGTATGTCAGGCCGCCGCACATGGTGATCAGGTGCTCCAGAAGCAGCGGCTTGACAGCCGTTCTCCGTTTGCCCTCTGCATCGGCAATCTCAAGGTGGGCATACTCCGGGAGATAATCGGAGACGCGATCCTCCAATCTCAGCTTTCCCTGCTCCAGAAGACGGCAAAACATGGTCGCGGTAAACAGCTTCGTGGCGGAATAGAGCCAGTATTCATCATCCATCCCGGCGTTCACCAGGTCCTGGAATACGGTCTCTCTTTCCAAGTGCACGGTAATGGAGCATCCCGGGATGCCCCACTGCTCCGGCAATGCCTCCAAATAAGCTTTCAAAGCGGAAAAATCCATAGACGTTCTCCTCAGGAAGCGTACATCATGCCCAAGATCCGGTTGGATAAAGCGGCCGGCAAAAGCTTAAACAACAGAGCAAGGCACTTGTAGCCGAAACCGACGGTATACAGGGGTGCCACACGTTTTTTCTCCGCGAGCCTGGCCACCAGATGCCCGGCATAATCCGGGCTCATGCCACCCCGCTCGTCCCTTTCCATCTTTGCGACGCTGCGGGAAATAACGCCCCGATATACATCATCTCCCTCGGGGCATTTTCGTCTGACGTCCGTAAAGCCCGTCTTCGTATCGCCGGGCATGATTGCCGCAGCGGAGATCCCGAAGGGACGCAGCTCATTGGCAAGCGCCATGGTATAGCTGTTGATTCCGGCCTTGGAAACGGAGTACCATATCTGGAAAGGAATGGGCGTCAGCGCTGCGAAGGAACTGACATTGAGAATGCGTCCGCCCCCCTGGCGGCGCATATGCGGAATAACGGCTTTGCACATATTGGCGGTCCCGAAAAGATTGACCCGCACCTGTGATTCCGCCTCCCCGTCCGGGGTGAACTCCGCAGCGCCGGAGATGCCGAAGCCTGCGCAGTTCACCAGAAGGTCCAGGCGGCTGCTGCTTCGGTCCAGTACGGCCTCCACGGCGCGGCGGCAATCTCCCGCCGCACTGACGTCCGCCCGGATATGCTCGAAGCCCTCAGGTCCCTCCTCCCGCCGGGACAGCGTGAATACACGCCAGCCCCGGTCCTGCAGCGCTCTGGCACAGCTGAGGCCGATGCCGCTGCTGCCGCCGGTCACCAACGCGACCCTCTTCTCAGCCATTGTACTCGCCGATGACTTCCTTCATGATGTCCATGGCTTCGTCCAGAAGCTCCTTCGTATGGGTGGCCATGATGCTGCAGCGGAGCATGCAGCCGTCTGCCGGAGCGGCGGGGGGAAGCACGGTGTTGACGTATACACCCTTGTCATAGAGCGCTGTGGCGATCTTCAGAGTATCGATGGCGTCATAGGTGAAAATGGGAACGATGGGGGTGACCCCCTCCCGGATGCGCATGCCCCGGGCCTTGAGGCCTTCCCTCATATAGTCGCTCAGCTCCCTCAGATGGTCCACGCGTTCCGGCTCGGCTTCCAGCTTCCGCAGGGCCGCCAAGGCCACGGCGCAGGAAGAGGGAGTGATGGAGGCGGCAAACATGAAGGGACGGGAGTTATGCCGGATATAGTCGATGACCTTCTGGGGACCGGCAGCATAGCCGCCCAGGCTGGCCAGGGACTTGGAGAAGGTGCCCATATAGATGTCTACCTGATCCTCCAGGCCGAAATAGCTCGCCGTTCCGCGGCCGCCGTCGCCGATAACGCCCAGAGCGTGGGCGTCATCCACCATGACCCTGGCGCCGTATTGCTTCGCAAGACGGCAGATTTCCGGAAGATTGCAAAGGTCCGCTCCCATGCTGAACACACCGTCGGTGACAATGAGGATTCCGGCGGTTTCCGGCACGGATTTCAGCTTCGCCTCCAGCTCTGCCATGTCATTATGGCGGTAGCGGAGCATTTTGCCGTAGCTGAGTTTGCAGCCGTCATAGATGCTTGCATGGTTGTCCCGGTCGCAGATAACATAGTCATTTCTGCCCACCAGGGCGCTGATGATCCCGAGATTGGTCTGGAAGCCGGTGGGAAGCGTGGTCACGGCTTCCTTTCTGAGAAAGTGCTTCAGCTCATCCTCAAGCTCGATGTGAAGCTGGAGCGTGCCGTTGAGCAGTCTGGAGCCGGAGCAGCCGGTGCCGTATTCCCTGAGGGCCTTCAGGCCTGCCTCTACAACGTCAGGATCGGTGGTCAACCCCAGGTAGTTGTTGGAGCCCAGCATGATGCGCCGTTTACCTTCCATAATGACTTCCGTATCCTGCCGCGACTGCAGCTCGCGGAAATACGGAAAGATCCCCATGGCCTTGTACTCGTCGGCCAGCTTGTAGTCCGCGCATTTCTGAAACAGATCCATCTTCTCCAGCCTTTCTGTATTTGAATATATAGCGTGTTCTGGTCCTCGAAAGCCTCAATATTTTGAGTATACCGCAGTTCTTCCAGCTTGTCAAACTCACTTTAAATCACTCAACAAATCATTCCGCGCCCTTCTCCGTTTCCGCTAACAGCACCCCCCAGAGCAGCCAAAAATACGCGGAATTCGCGGGCATGCTGACGCTGAAAAAGGAAGCGGCGATACAGGCAAGCAGTGCGCTGCCCGCAGCCAGAGACGCTGGAACTGCGCTGCGGAAGACCCGGCGGAATGTGAGCGTCAGCGCGGCGCCCAGGAACAGCAGTGCCGGGATCCCCTGATTGACCAGGATGTTCAGGGCCTCGCAGTGGGCGCTGTCGATGATGCGGCGAAGCTCGCCTCCCTCCGCGGTGAGCTTCACAAAGGCCAGCCCCCGCTCCCCCAGAGTGTCCGGTCCGCCCCCAAGGAGCGGTCGCTCTGCGATCAGCTTCCAAACGTTTCTCCAAATGTAGATTCGCCCGCTGCCGAAGCTGTCCTCCGCCCGGCCGTGGAGCAGGGCGCTGAGTTCTCCTGCCGTGTTGCCCCACGGCGCGAAATACACAAGCAGCAGCACCCCAAGACAGAGCAGACCCAGCCCGCCCCAGACAATGCGCCTGCCTCTCCCGCTCAAGGGCAGAAGCAGCGGCAAGAAGATGATAACACTGGCGGCATCGCCGACCAGACCGGCGCGTATGCCGGAGGCGATCATCACACCAAGGCTGAGAAATGCCGGAAGCAGCAGGAGACGTTTTCCCTTTTGCAGCCCGACGGGCAAAAGAAGGGCAAACCCCGCACACAGAACGGATGAAGTCAAGTCCGCATTCCCGATCAGAGAGAGAAACGCGCCGTTGTAGTCCTTCTCCCGCCCGGACCACCGGAAGGGCTCCGGGTAAAGGCGCAGAGGGTTGAGGTCGAAAAACTGAAGGACTGCGACGGCGCACAGAACGGTCAATGCTGCGGCCGGTATCCAGAGCGGAAAGAGGGTTTTTCCGGCATGACGGCTCAGGAGGAAAAAAGCCGCGCAGGAAAGCGTGAGCGTAAGCATCCCCTCAAAACGCTCCCCTCCCAGCAGGGCGCTCCTTTTCCAGGGAGAACAGAGAGCGCTGAGTAGGCTCCAGCCCCAATAGGCCAGGACCAGGAGACGGACGGCATCGGGTTTTCGTCTTTCGGGCAGCTCTCTTCGGAAGCAGAACGGCAGGAATGCCGAAATAAACAGGGCCGTCAGAATAAGGAAAACGGCGAATTTCGTCTCCGCGATGTTTCTGTAGCCCTGCGGCGAGAAAGCCAGCGGAAACAGGGAGCACATCAGGATGAGATAAAGGCCGCAGATGCGGCCAGGCGTCCATAGTTTCATACGACTATAATAACACAGGAGGGAATCGGGAAGCAATACTGCCGGGAGGGCGAGTCCCGGCAGTTTCGGAGGCTTTCAGCCGATTTCCTGCAGGATTTCACGGCGAAGCCTGGCAATGATTCGCTTTTCAAGGCGTGAAATATAGCTCTGGGAGATCCCAAGGGAATCCGCCACTTCCTTTTGGGTCTGCTCTCTCCCGCCATCCAGACCGAAGCGCAGCTTCACAATCTTCCTTTCCCTGCCGGGAAGCTTCTCCACGGCTTTGCGGAGGATCGTACGGTCCGTTTCCTCCTCCAGAGGCTGCATCACGCTGTCCGCGTCCGTACCCAGGACTTCGCTGAGCAGCAGCTCATTGCCGTCGTAATCCGTGTTGATGGGTTCGTCCAAGCTGATTTCGCTTTTTTGATTCGTCAGCTTTCTGAGAAACATCAGGATCTCATTTTCAATGCAGCGGGAAGCGTAAGTCGCCAGCTTGATCTGCTTATCCGGGTCAAAGCTGTCCACCGCTTTGATGAGGCCGATGGTCCCGATGCTGATCAGGTCCTCCAGACCTACCCCGGTATTCTCGAACCTTTTTGCGACATAGACCACAAGGCGCAGATTCCGTTCAATCAGAATGCTTTTCACAGATTCGTCCGCCATACGCAGACGCGCAAGGCACTCCTCAGTCTCCGCCTTGCTCAGGGTGGGCGGCAAGCCTTCCGGGCCGCCCACATAATAGATACGCCGGGCAAAGGCGCGGCAGAGCCAGTCCTTCAGTAATCTCTTCCAGTCCATGATAGTCCTCCTTCATACAGCATCCCAAGCGATGATGGCGCTGCAGCCGCCGCTTTTGATGGGCTCCGGACTCAGCACCACACGGCAGGGTCCCAGCGTCTCTCCGTCCCGGCAGAGGCAGTCCGCTTTTCCGGAGAGAGACAGCGCGCTGCCGTTCACGGTGTGTACGGGAATCAGGCAGAAGCCCTTTCCCAGTCTGACCATCCGCTCCTCCGGCGGCATTCCCCTGGTGGCCGACAGGATGCGCCGGACCTCCGGGGCGAAGAGAGGGAGCAGCGTCTCTTCCGCGGCGATGACGACGGGTTTCCCGCTGAAGGGATCGGTGAGATGGTTCCCTGTGTCCAGCAGAGCGTTCAGGGTGACTTCCCCGCCCGTTCCCGTCAGCCGAAGGCGGCAGCTTCCGCCACGGATGCCGGTATAGCGGAACGGGAGGGCACAAACACCGAGGCTGATCCCGGCGGAAAACAGCAGCGCCCGCGCAGTCGCGTGCCCGGCCGCCTGCGTCACCGCCGAGGCGACCCCTCCGTAAACCGCGCTGAGAAAGAGGAAGGCAAGCGCAGGCCGCCATAGATTCTTCTCTCCCCCGTAGGCCATAAGAAGCATTATGAGCAGGGCTGCGAGCTTCCCGCCCAGGCACCCCGCCTCCGGGAAAAACACGGTCAGGACCGTATAGGCGCCGCCTGTCAGTCCTGCCGCCAGCAGCCGCAGAGCTCTCCTCCTCACGCAGCAGAGCTTGCCGGCAGCCCAGAGCAGCACCGTATCCGCCGTCAGCTCCAGCCAGAAGAGACTGTCCAAATAAAGCACCCTCATGCCCGTATTGTACGAGCATGAGGGTGCTTTGTCCGTCGAAAGAAAGGCAGTCGGTACTCATTCTCCGCCGCCGGGTTCCACCGCCTTCACCGCCTTCTCCAGCTTTGCACGAGGCATTTCCCACACGTGACCGCAGCCCAGGCAGCGCAGCCGGAAATCCATGCCGGCCCGGAGCACCTCGCAGCGGTCGCTGCCGCAGGGATGGCTTTTTTTCAGCCGCAGGACGTCGCCTGGATTCAATACCATGTTATTTTCCTCGCTTTCGGGCAGAATAAGGTGAAATGAAACCGGGAGGAAAGCTTATGCAGTATACAATCAAGGCACGTTTTGCCTCTGTGGACGAGTCCGACCGGGCCGTTGCAAGGCTCCGCGGCGCTATCGCCGGCCTGAGGGCAGACATCAGCGCCCCAGACGGCTCACCCGCCTCCGGCCGTGCGCCGGTCTCCGCTTCGCTCTATTATCCGTGGCGGTTGAACATGACGATGAATGAAGCGGGAAACATGGCCCCGGAGCTGGGAAGTCGCGTCCTATATACCTCGGACCTTATGGGGCTGCCCTTGTATCGCGACGGAGAGACGGAGCTCCGGCTGACCCTGGACGCGAAAGACGTGAGCCGCGCCAGAGCTCTTCTTGTCAATCTGGGGGCAAAAGGGATACAGGTATCCTAAGGTCCGCCTATTCATCCGCAGCGGAGGGCGACGCGGTCGCTTTTTCCGATTATACCACCCTTAACGCTTGCAGGAAAGCATCTGGCGCGGTAAAATAACAGTGCTGACATGAGTCAGCGATTCTCCGCGGGAGGTACTGTGCCGTGCTCCTTCTGTGCATCGTAATCCTTCTCTTCATCCTGATGCTCCTCTTCGCCCTGTTCTTTTTCCGCAAGGCGTTTCACCGCCCGCCCTCGAAAGACCTGACAGAGGCGAACGCTCTTCTTACCTCTGAATGGTTTTCCTACTCTCCGGTGCTGGAGCCGGCGCTGGCCTGGTTTCAGAAGCAGCCGTGGGAGAAGCTGGAGCTCACGGCGGGTGACGGCTGCGCTCTGAAGGGACTGTGGCTTCCGAAGCGGGATGCGAAAGCATGTCTGCTGCTGCTTCACGGTTACGGTGCCCTCCCGCAGTATCTCTCCGTGACTGCACGCTGGGCGGCCAGGCAGGGCTGGTCCGTGCTGCTCCCATATGCGCGAGCCCACGGAGAGAGCGGCGGGGACTACTGCACGCTGGGGCTGCTGGAAGCTGAGGACTGCCGCCTTTGGGCGGAAAGGGCCTCAGAGCTCTGCGGCGGTAATACGAAGCTGATCCTCCTGGGAAGCGGGATGGGCGGGTTCACCGTGCTCCATGCGAGCTCCTTGTCCCTGCCGGACACGGTCTGCGCCGTCGTGTCCGACGGCGCCTATGCCTGTCCGAGGGATATCCTGCGCCGAGTTATGAAGGAAGAAATGCGAATGCGGGTCTTCCCTCTGCTGCAGCTGGTCTGCCTCTATGCCCGCGTCACCTGGAAGCGCAGCCTCGGCAGCGTCGATTTGCGGGAAGCGCTGAAGGGAAAATCGGAAATACCCATCCTATTCATCCATGGAAAAAAGGATATGCGCGTCCCATTTGCCATGACCGAGGAGATGCACAAAGCATACACGGGAAGAAAGGCCCTCTTTCTTTCCGAAAATGCCGGTCACGGCGCCTCCTGCCTCGCGGACAGCGACGCCTACTACAAGCAGCTGCGCCAATTCGTTCAGCCTTTGATTTCTGCCGCAAATTCTCTCCAAACTCCTTGACATCCGTCATGAGCTGTGCTATTTTATAACAGCTGCGGCATTTGGAGAAGTACCCAAGAGGCCGAAGGGGCTCCCCTGCTAAGGGAGTAGGGCGTGTTGAGCGCCGCTCGGGTTCAAATCCCGACTTCTCCGCCATAGAAAACCTGGCTGAAAAGCTGGGTTTTCTTTTTTTTCATTGATTTCAATACCGTGCCAGACAATTCTGCCTGATTTGCCAATTTCCGGAGCTGATCCCCTCCCCTTGCCGTTCTGCGGAAACTCAAGCCTTTCGGAGCTTGACATGAGCTGGGACGCGCTGCACCACCCGTTCCAGGAAGTCCCGCGGGTCCGTCTCGTCCTCTGCGAAAAGCCCCGGCAGCTCGGCGGAAAGCTCCACGTTCCAACTGTCCCAGCCCATGTCGTCTTTGTTGTTCGTCAGGAGGATGCCCTCGGCAAAGGCTTCCCTCCGGAAGCTGCCCCAGTCGTCCCCGAATTCGTGCTTGACGCTCTCCGGGACGTAGACCCTGCCGCCCTTGATGATCTCCCGTGCCGCCTGGAATGCGTCGTCCGCCGGCACGGTCATGACGCCCTCGCTGTATAGCTTGTCGAAAAGTGCCTGCCGGTCCGTCTCAGTCAGCTTCCCGTCCTTATAAACCTGGTCGGCATAGGCGTCGATCAGCTTTCCGATCTCCGCCTTGCGCCCGTCGGGGATGCCGAATTCGTTTATGATGGTGTTCCGCAGGTCCTTCTTTGCGATGGTGGCCTGCTGCTTGTTCGCCTTTTCCTTCGGGGCCTCGAACTCCCGTCTTGCCCAGGCCGCCTCCCGCCGGTCCTCGGCGGAGGCTTCGCCCTTCTTCTCCAGCTTTCGGATCTCCGCCTCCCGCTCCAGCGCCCGCTGCTTCATCTGGGAATATTCCGCCGCGCTCTGCGGCTCCCGGTTCTCCTCCCGGTATCTCTGCCGGGAATACTCCGCCGCACTCTCCGGGATGTCCTCGTCCTCG
>JAEEGL011261194.1_pt1 | contig 17964 bp, 10 predicted proteins | sample 9134231 | NCBI WGS metagenome assembly JAEEGL01 (sample SAMN16246548, study PRJNA631951) | gut metagenome | biome: gut microbiome; feature: rumen; material: fiber-attached | host: Bos | place: Iran: Karaj | collected 2018-10 | reverse complement strand
CGCGGGCGTCACCCACGTAGCCGAAGGCATAATACTAAACGATTTCACCTTCACGTTGGAACACCAGGGGCGTTACGACTTAACTCTCGCTTACGGGGTGATCGGCGTCGTTCCCCGTCCCGTGACGTTGATGACCGCAAGCGACAGCAAGGTTTACGACGGAACGCCGCTGACGAAACAGGATATGGTAGGCTTTGACGATTTTGTTGTTTCGGATATATGCGGCATAAACGTTATTTTTACGGGTTCGGTCACCTACGTTTCGGATAACGATGACTGCAATAATACGATTGCGGTAGAATTTGACGAAGTAACCGCGTTTTCGTCCGACTATGACTTAACGGTAGACTGCGGAACGCTGACGATCACGGCGCGCGAAATCACCTTCAGGGGAAACAGCGACAGCAAGCCGTTTAACGGCAGCGATCAGATAGTAGACGGCTACTATATCGCGTCGGGCAGCCTTGCCGAAGGCGACACCGCAACGAACGTGTACGCGGAAGTCGCGGCCATGGAAGAAGGCACGCACCAGGGAGCGATAACGGCCGCCGAGGACGTTATAATAATGAACGCGGCGGGCGAAGAGGTTCAGGGGAACTATGATATTACGACGTTGGTGGGCAGTCTGACGATAACGGATAACGCGCTGACGTTCCGCGCCGGCTCCATGACCTGGCCCTACGCCGAAGGCGTGACCTATACCTGCGAAGAAGCTACGCTTGAAAGCGGCAGTCTGCCGAGCGGCTACACTTACGAGGTTTTCGAATTCTCGGGGGAGATAAGCGAGCCCGGCACGGCGTCGAACGTGATATTAGACCTGCGCGTCTATGACGAACAGGGCACCGACGTCAGCAATATATTCAATATCACGTTGCTGCCGGGTAAACTTACCATGAATCCGCCGCCGAAGGTGGAGGTCAGCAACTCCGAGCAGACGGTGCCCATGTACAGCCCTATTGAGGATATGGAAATAACCGTCGAAAACGCGACGATAACGAGCGTCACGGGGCTTCCCGCGGGCGTAATCTGGAGCGGCGCGAAGATTACCGGCGCTCCGGTGGTAAGCGGCGTATTTGACGTGACGGTCACGGTCACAAGCGACCAGACCCCGAGCTGCGGCACGGCGACGGCGGACGTTACGATAACGGTAAATCCGCTGCCGGAGGTTACGGTTTCCAACTCCATTCAGACGGTATGCAGAAACAACGAGATAACCGATATGGAAATAACCGTCGAAAACGCGACGATAACGAGCGTCACGGGGCTTCCTGCGGGCGTGGTATGGAGCGGCGCGAAGATAAGCGGCGCCCCGACCGCGCTCGGCGAATTCAACGTGACGGTGACGGTCACAAGCGACCAGACCCCGGACTGCGGCGAGGCGACGGCCGACGTTAAGATAACCGTCATAAAAGAGCCCGAAATATCGCTCAGCGCCCCTTCGCAGGAGATGGGCATAAACGAAGCGATGACCGATATTGACATAAACGTCGAGGGCGGAACCGTTACGAGCGTGGAAGGACTTCCCGCGGGCCTGAGCTTGAGCGGCACGACGATTACGGGCGTCCCGACCGAAAGCGGCGAATTCCACGTGGTCGTGACGGCTACGACCGATCAGCCGAACTGCGCCGGCACGGCGACGGCGGATATTTACATCACGGTTTACGCGCCTCCCGCGTTTACGATTGGCGGATATGAAGAAGGCACCTACGGCGACAACCGCGTATTCTGCATTAACGGACTGACGCTCTCCGACACCATGACCGTTTTATGGGAAACCTCCGACAGCGACACGGTCAGTATAGCGGACGATACTTCGACGACGCCGGTCATGAGCTTCTTAAAACCCGGTACCGCGACGATAACCGCGACGGTGACGGATACTTCTATTGCTATCGCGTCCTGCAACTCGCATACGGAAGCCTTCATCGTTACGGTAAATCCGAAGAGCATTACGATTAAAATCCAAAGCGTAAAGGAAGCCGACGGATACGAGTTCATTTCCGATTACCCCTCGATCGACGAGGAAACGCTCGGGCAGCTTGTCGACGGCGACGCGTTTGTTGACGGAGCCTTCATAACGAGCGGAACGGCGCCCGCGACTTATAAATTTCCCGGCGATTCCGAACACCCGACGTCGGTATTATTATTGGAATTCATTATCATAAAACACAGCACCGGCGAAAACGTCGCCGAATACTACGATATAAGCTACGACGTGACTCAGGTGATAAACGAAGAAAATCCGTCCGGCTCCGCGGTTAACGGGTCGGGGACTTCTTCGGGGGACGCGCCCGCGAGCGGCTCCGACGCTTCGGGAAACGGCGCCGGGAACGCTTCGGGGAACGGGACGCCCGGCCCCGGCGACGGCGACGTAGGGCTTTTGACAGCGCTTATGGCGGCGTCCCTCGTCGGCGTGGCGGCGACGCTCGTCATAGAAAGAAAAAAGATTTTCAAAAAATAAATAATAAACCTGCGGCGGGGCAATAAGCCCCGCCGCTTTTTATATTTGACTTTTCTTTGAAAATCGGTTATAATTATTTTAACGTGGACGCAAATCAACTGCAAAAAGCGCCGGCTCCGCGAAAGCGGAGGACGAGGACAAGACTTATCGAAATATTCGGCGGATGGTCTTGCGGCACGGGGCAGTCGAAAGACGGCGGCAAAAACTCTCGCGAGGGAGCAACAGATCCGCCCGTCGCGCCCTTTGCGTCCACCTTTTACGGCACGCGAAAAATCTTTGAGGCGGCACACCCCAAAGGTCTTTTTCTGCGTGGCCGAATTAAGAAAGGTGGATTTTTTATGTGCGGAATCGTTGGTTACTCAGGTAAAAGGGACGCGGTCAAAATACTGCTTTCGGGACTTTCAAAGCTCGAATACCGCGGCTACGACTCGGCGGGCATCGCCGTCTGCGGCGACTCGGGCGCCGTCGAGATAAGGAAATCGAAGGGGCGCCTTACCGAGCTTGAAAAGAAGCTCGGCGACGGCGTTATTACGGGCCACGTCGGCATCGGCCACACCCGTTGGGCGACCCACGGCGAGCCGTCGGACGTAAACTCCCACCCCCACAAGAGCGGCATGGTGACGCTCGTCCATAACGGCATCATCGAAAACTACGTCAAGCTCAGAGACAAACTCAAAACGAGAGGCAAATCCTTCGCGTCCGACACCGACACCGAGGTCGTCGCGGCCCTCATCGACCGCTACTACATCGGCGACGCCGTCGAGGCCATCTTCACCGCCGCCGCGATGCTCAGAGGCTCCTACGCCCTCGCCGTCATGTTTGACGACCGTCCCGGCGAGGTCTACGCCATCAGAAAGGACAGCCCCCTCGTCGTCGGCAAAGGCGCCGACGAGATAATCATAGCCTCCGACATCCCCGCTTTTTTAAGCGAAACGAGAGACTACTATCTTCTGGACGAAAACGAAATAGCCGTCGTCAAGGACGGCGGCGTAAAGTTCTACGACTACGTCAAGGGCTTCCACGAAAAAGAGCTCATGACGGCGACGTGGGACGTCGAGGCGGCCGAAAAGGGCGGTTATCCGCACTTTATGCTTAAAGAGATGCACGAACAGCCCGCGACGCTCCGCGACACCGTATTCCCCCGCATCTCCGAAAGCGGAAAGATACTCGAAAACGAGCTTAAGGACACCTCTTTTATAAAGCAGATAAGGATCGTCGGCTGCGGAAGCGCCATGCACGCGGGACTTTTGGGCAAAGCCTTTATTGAAAAATACGCCAGAGTGCCCGTCACCGTCGACATAGCGTCGGAATTCCGTTACTCCTCGCCCGTCTTCAACGAGGGCGACGTCATAGTCTTAATATCGCAGTCGGGCGAGACGGCCGACAGCCTCGCGGTCACCAAACTCGCGAAAGAGAAGGGAATAAAGACGATAGGCATCGTCAACGTCGTCGGCTCGTCGATAGCCCGCGCCGTCGACAACGTCGTCTACACCAACGCCGGACCCGAGATCGCCGTCGCGACGACCAAGGCCTACACGGCGCAGGTCGCGGTGCTCTACCTCCTCGGCCTTCGCCTCGCGAAGGACCGCGGCACAATAGACGACGCCCGCTACGGCGAAATAGTCGCGGCAATGCGCGCCATACCCGAAAAGGCGGCCGAGGTCCTTACGCATGAGGACGAATACAAGCGCCTCGCCTCTATCTATCAGGGCGCCCACGATATGTTCTTCATCGGCCGCGGGCAGGACAGCGCCCTCTGCTGCGAAGGCTCCTTAAAGCTTAAAGAGATCTCCTATATGCACTCCGAGGCCTACGCAGCGGGCGAGCTCAAGCACGGGACTATCTCGCTTATCACCGAGGGCGTGCCCGTCGTCGCCGTAGCGACCACCGAGGCCATGCTCGAAAAGACGGTCAGCAACGTCAAAGAGGTCTCCGCGAGGGGCGCCGCCGTCATATTCGTAAGTCAGCTCGAGGCCGAGGGCGGCTTCTATAAGGAAAAAATCGTTTTGCCGACGCTCGACGAGGCGGTAATGCCCATTCTTGCGATAATCCCCATGCAGTTATTCGCCTACTACGTCGCCATCGCCAGAGGGTGCGACGTCGACAAGCCGCGAAACCTCGCGAAGTCCGTCACGGTCGAATAAGAATCCTATAACCGAAAACGGCGCCGTTGGCGCCGTTTTTGCTTGCAATGAAAAGAATTATGATGTATAATTATAATATATACTGTAATTCGGAGGACGAATATGAAAAAAGCAATTTCTCTTATTCTCGCGGCGCTTTTGTCGCTTTCCTTGTTTGCCGCCTGCGGAGGCGGCCCCGAGCCCGAACCCGAGACCAAAAAGTCGACGACGGGTATGAACAGCTTTGAAATAACTTATTTTTACGGTCCGCAGACCGGTTACGCCACAAACAGACTTTATTGGGAGCTCGCCAAGGAGGCGGGATTCACCTCGGTTCCGATCGATAGCACCGACGCCGCCGATAACAAAATCATTCTCGGCTATCTTCGCGAGCTGGGGCTCACCTGCTCGGCGGTATCCGACAGCCGCTTAGCACGCATTCTTTCCCGATCTTACAGTGACGAGGAGATTGAAAAGATTGTCGGCGAGGTCATAGCCGATTACGCCGATTATAACGACGTCATAAAGGGTTGGTGGCTGAAGGACGAACCCGGCAAGGAGGGCGAATACAAAAAGCTTAACCGCCTTATCAACGTCTTCAGAAAATTAGACCCCGAAAGACCCGCATACGTCAATCTGCTTCCTTACGAGCCCGAAAGATTCATATGGGCGACCGACCTTCTGGACCCGCAGTTTATGAGCGCCGACTATTATCCCTTCTACGCCGACGGTTCCACGCTCGATGACTGGTTCACAGTCGTCGAGGCGGTCAGAAAAACCGCGATTTCGCGCGGCATAGATTATATGATGATACTGCAGCTTTCAAAATGGGGAAAAATGGCCGACCTCACTTATTCGCAGATACTCTGGGAGACCAACGCCGCGCTTTGCTACGGCATGAAAAGAATATCTTATTTCACATATATGAATATCGGTAACGAGCTTACCAAAGCCTGCATAGACGAGAATGGTAATAAAAGCCCTCATTTCGACATGGTTAAGGAGATAAACGCCTACTCCTACGCGCTCGGTTCAAAGCTGTTCAATAAAGACTCAACCGCCGTATTTCACCTCGTATCCTCGGCCGACGCCCTCGAAATGGAGTGCGTCGCCTATGAGAGTTACGGCTCCCTCGGCAAGGTGACGGGCGACGAATTCGCGATAGGCTTCTTCTCCGACGGAAGCTTTATGATAATGAACAAGCGTTGGAAAGAGGGCGCAGAGGGCAATAACGCCCTGATTTTTGACGACGTCGCCTCCGGCCTCGAGTATTTCGACGTCGAAAGCGCCTCGTGGAAAGCCTATAATAACAAAAACGAGAGCGGCAAATACGTCTACAACGCCGAAGCAGGCGAAGCGCTTTTGTTCAGAGTGAAATAAAAAACGGCAAAAAAATACCGTCCCTTTCGGGACGGTATTTTTATTATTTGAAATTGTCTTTTATCGCTTCGGCATAAAGCTTTAACTGTTTTTCGGAGGGCTTGTAGTCGGGATGCGAGCAGCACGGGACGGTCGGCGCCCGCCCGTCCTCGCGCCAGAAGGGCGTGAGGTCGTCGTTTTCGTAAAGCGCCCTGTCGGCCTCGTTTCTGAAATCGGGAATATCGTAGACCTTTCCGCCGTTTAAGACCGAGCGATGGCCGAGTATCGCGACCGACGACATGACGGTCGACGAATAAACGTCAAACGGCATGGGCGGCTGTTTCTTTTCCCTTATGCACTCGAGGAAGAGGCGGACAGTTTTGAAATCGCCGCCGCCGTGCTCGGACTTTTTAATAAGCTCGGCGTCTTTGTCGTTCCACTCGGGCGTGTATACTCTGTTGTTTTCGGTGTTTTCGGGGAGGTCCCAGTCGTTGTAGCGGACAAGCACCTTGTCCCCCTGACCGCGGAGGCTTTCTGCCTGACCCTTCGTGCCGCAGAGGCGCACCGTGCTGTTATGGCCGCCGAACTGCGAAAAGGCGGTCACTCTGAAGACCGAGCCGTCGTCGTTCTGGGTGGTAATATTAGCCAGCCTGTCGCCGACGTAGCTCGCGGACGGGGCGTTTTCGGCGACCGGGTCGAAGACGGCGAAGGCGCTGACCTTCTTCGGCGTCGCGCCCGTCATATACATAACGGGCCCTAAAGAGTGGGTTATGTAATAGGTCTTCGGGAGAAAGTTTCTCCAATGCTTCGGGGTAAACATGAGCATCCTTACTATGCCGGGGTCAAGCTCGGGGAGCGGATGGTTGTATTCCGACTCGGCGAATACGATTTTACCGAGCGTCCCGCCGTCGGCGACGCGCTTCAATTCGGTGTTGAGAAGCGATTGGGGATAGTTTTCGGCCATCATATAGACGGCCTTCGATTTTTCAAAGGCGCGGACGAGCTCGACGCCCTCGGCCATCGTGCCGTTGCTTATGCACTCGCTTAAAACGTGGATGTTTTTCGCGAGACATTTCACGGCGTATGGCGCGTGGTCGGAAAAATTGTTGGTCAGTATGACCGCGTCCATGGGATGCTCCAAAAACCTGTCGAAGTCCTTATACGCGGGGATGTTTTCGCCGAACTCCGCTCTCGCGGCGGCGATGCGGTCGTCGTAAAGGTCGCAGAAGGCGACTATCTCGGCGCCGTTATGCACGAATTCTCTCGCGATATAAACTCCTCTTGAAAGTCCGAAGACTCCTACTCTTATTTTTTCCATAACGTGCTCCTTTCGGCAATTTATCCGCGGATATTTGCAGGGACTGTCTTTATTATAACATCTTATTATGTTAAAAACAACAGCGCGCAGGAAAAAAACAAGAATATCCTTTTCAAAACCGCCGCGCGGCGGACTTTTTTAACCCGTTATGTTCTTATACCACTCGTTTACTTCGCGGGTGATGTCGTCGCCGCCCGTCGCTTTCCACTCGGAGACGAAGACGTCGAAGTAGTCCACGGGCTGTTCGCCCGCTATGATACCGCCTAAGGAGAGGTAGGCGAAGGAGTTAAGCTCCTCGCCCTTTTTGGCCATCGTCTCGGTCGGGACGGTGACGAACTTGTTGTGGACGTAGAGGTCGCCGTCGAAAAATTCCTTCTGCTTGACCTGAACGCCGTCGATGCCGTAGAGCATCGCCCAGCCGCGATAGCTGTTGTCGCCGTCGTCGTAGGCCTTGACCCAGCCGTAAATCATCCGCTGAAGCTCGTTCGTAAGCCCTTCGGGACTCCCGACCTTCAAAGCCTCCTCGACCGCGAGCGCGTTGTCGCAGTTGCGGCGCGGATAGTCCTCCTGGACTACGGGGGCGTAGTTATAGGCGTGGATGGTGCCCTCGGCGTTGGTGAAATACTTGTTGTAAAGCTCGATGTCGGAGCCCGCGCGCTCGGTCATTTCAAGCATGAAGTTGTTGAGCTTGATCAAGACCTCGGGGTATTTGCACCCACGGCTTACGGCGTAATATCTGTAGGCGTTTTCGCCGCAGGTGACGGCGGCGGTAAAGCCGTCCTCGTTAAAGGCCGGGACTGCGACTATTTCGGCGTTCGGATTTCTCTTTATGGTGTCGGCAAGCGTTAAAATACTGTTGGTCTGCCCTATAACGCAGCCCGCCACGCCCGAAATGAACATATAGGTCGTGTTGTTGCCGCTGACGGGCGTATAGTCGCCGTATCCCGAGGCGACGTAGTGAGCAAGCTTCTCGAGCGGCTTTCTCATCTTTTCGGACACGGTGCCGAAGGTGAGACCGCCGTTGCCGTCCTCGATCCAGATGTTCGGATAGGCGCCGAAGCCGTTGAAGAAGGCGTCTAAAAGCGACGACTGCACCGAGTCGATAGCCATGCCGACGGTGTCGTCCTCGTTGTTCAGGTCGGGGTCGTTTTCGGTGAAGGCGCGAAGGACGGCCTCGAGCGAATCATAATCGTGGGGGACGGGCATATTGAGGTTATCGAGCCAGTCTTTTCTGAAATAATAGAAGGATTTCGCCGTGCCTTCGCCCGCCGCCGCCTGACAGAGAGCGTAGATCTTGCCGTCGTAGGTGGCGGGGTAGAAAATCTCCTTGCCCGCGAGGGCGTAAAGCTCCTTTGAGGCGTCGGAGAGATAGTTTTCCATAAGGTCGTCGATCTCTCTAATGAGGTCGTTTTTGTGCATCGAGTTAAGGGTGATATAGGCCGAGTTTTCGGCCGAGACGTCGACGATATCGGGGATGGAGCCCTCGAATATGGCGGTGTTCAGACGCTCGAAATAGAGAGCGTAGTCGTTTATCGACCATTCGACGACGATCCTCACGCCGAGCTCCTTTTTGATTATATCGAACCATCCGTTCTCGGTAAAGCTCCAGCCGAGCTTGCTGAGATTCATCTCGTCGTTCCCGTAATACGGTCTCGAATAGGTGATCCTGACGGCGGGGGAATAGGCCCCGAGAGGCCCCTCGCCGACCGTCACTTCGCCTTCACCGCAGGCCGAAAAGACGGCCAAAACGGAGAAAAGCATCAAAGCGGCGGCAATTATCGAAAGCGCTCTTTTCATGTTCTTTTATCCTCCTTGATATATTCTTACGAATAGAGTATAACATTTACTCGCGATTTTGTCAACGGAAAAAACGAAAAAATAATAGAATATTATCTAAAAATAAAAAGTTTGTGAAAAAATTAACAATAAATGGAACGAATAAAGAGGGGGCGAAAGCCCCCTCTTTATAATAAATATCAATAGAGAAGAGTGACAGGCCCGTAAAGTCCGCTGTCGAGCGAGTCGCTGTCGAAGACGTCCTGCGCCGGCTTGTATATCGAAAGCTGCCACGGACGGTATTTATCGAAGCTCTTGGTGAACCGGTGCTGATTGGCGGGCGTGTTCGAGACGCGGATCTGAAGAAGGTTCTCTTTTTTGAGCGCGTCCGCGGGTATCTCGTAGCGGTAAGGCTTCATGACCCGAACGCCGAGCGACTTTCCGTTAAGAAATACCTCGCAGGTGTAGCGGACGTCGCCGAGGTCGAGGACGGCGGGACCGCCGTCGAAGTTAAATCTCGTCTCGTAAAGTCCGCTTCCCGTAAAGTCGCGCCCCGTCGCGCCCGACCACTCGCCGAGCGCCATGGGCGCGGGCGCCTCGTCTATCTTTTCGTATTCGGGGAACCGCTCGCCGATAACAAACCTGTCGAGGCGTCGGAAGGTGTAAGGCCCTTCCAGAACCGCGCGGTTTTTAAGAGTCGGAAGCTCGCGGACGTCGAGAGCCTCGTCGGTGAGATAAAGGATCGCGCTTTCGCCGCTTTCAAGCGTAATTTCTGCAAATCCGCCTGCGACGGCAAGTTTATGGACCGCGCCGAAGGTTATGTCAAGCAGATAGCCGCCCCTGCCGCCGACGTCGACGGCAAAGGTCTCTTTCTTTTCCGATTCGTTATAAAGGCATATATAATCGCGCCCGCCGACTGTTCGCCGCATAACGCGGATATAGCCGTCTCCGCCGCGTATATTGACGTCGGGCGTAAGCCCCGCGGCGTCGTAAACGACCTTTCCGCCGCCTTTGACAAACCCGTCGAGCGCGGCCTTTACCTCGGGCGAAATATAGGCGCTTTTCGGTATGGCGAGCTTATTGTATTTCGCGTTCCCCATAGAGAGAACGCCTTTTTTAAGGTCGGGGGACTGCAGAATAAGGTCGTCGTCGGCAATGTCGAAATCGATCCCGCGCCGCTCGATAGCGGCTCCCAGCCCGTCGTATTCTGCGGCGACGGACGCGGCGTGAACCCAGTCCCAACCCCAGAAATCGTTTACGGGGTAGTAAAGCGCCGTGTCGCACACCCTCTCGCCGCGCGTAAAGGCGTAGGAGAGGCGTTCCAAATAGCGGTTGAAGGTCGGGATATCGCGGTGACAGCCCTGAATTTCCGAGAAACTTGGCGCCGACTGCGCCATGGTGTAGCCCTCTCTCGCGGAGGTGAAAGCCATCAGATTCATCACCGTCACGCCGCGGACGGCCTGAAAGCCGAGGACGTAGCGCATAATACCGAAGGTAAGTCCCGGGCCGTATATGCCGAAGCTTTCGGTCATTGCTTCGGAGCCGCCCGTCTGCGCCGCCGCGGAGGAGGCGTAACGCGGGAAGAACCTGTTTTCCGCCTGCGTTGACGAGCCGCCGTTTCCCAATTTGAAGGTCTTTTTCTCGCCGGGGAAAATCTGCCGCCAGATAACGTCGACGCCAGGGACGTCGAACTGACGGAGGCACCGTAAAACGTGGAAAAATGCGCCGAAGATACAGCCCAACGGATGGTCGTCGCCGCCGACGTGTCCCGTGAACCTGAGGCCGTTCGCGTTGGCCCATTTTCTGCACTCGCCGAGATAGTTTTCGCAAAAGAGCTTGCTGCACATATCGAACCAGCGGCGGCGGACCCTGAAGGTCTCGTCGGTGACGGTCACGTCGCCGTAGAGAACGGGAAGATACGGCAAAACCGACTCGCCGTATTTTTCCTCGTAAGCGCGAATCAACTCCTCGCGGAAGGGGATTTTCGGGGCGTGCGGCTCGTCCGTGAAGACGGCGCCGACGGTGGAGCCGAAAAACTCGCCAATACAGTCTTTATAAAGCTCGTGCGTCGACTTCAGAAACGCCTCCGTCGACTCTTTAAGCGTCAGATCGGGATAATCGGGCTGTCCCGCCGTTTCCCACGCCGCGATGTATGATTCGTAGATCCGCACCTCGGTATCTTCGGAAAAGACGTGTCCGTCCGAAAGCATTTCGGTCTTGTTGATAAACGCCGCCGAGGTTTCGGGCGCGTCGTTTTTATAGACCTCTCCCGCGTGAAAGGTCTTTGAGACCGCGCGAAGAGTCCGCTTCGCAAGCTCGGGATGCTCGTAAAGCACCTTGCCGCAGGCGCCTCCCGAGGGCCAGCCGCCCTCGTCGTAAAGCCAGCACCTTAGGCCCGCCTCCCTCGCTTTTTCAAGGGTGTAGCGGTAATACTCAAAGTATTCGGGAGAAAGATACTCGGTGGACATCATGGACGGCATCGTCGCGGGACGGAAGCAAAGCGGCTCGGGGATGATGTAAAAGGCCTTTACGCCGAGACGTATCATCTCCGCCATCTGCCCGTCTATGCGCTCTTTCGTCAGTTTTCCGTTCCATATCCACGAATAAACCGGCGTAAAGCCTTCGGGCGGCGAAAGAAACTCCGAGGTCTGAAAACCGTTTTCACCTGTCTTCATCGTCTTGCTCCTTCGGTTGTAAAATGGCAAAAGAGGAGGCGCGGGCCTCCTCTTTCGGGTTATTTCGCAATAAGGCTTTCGCCGTCCATCACGTCGGGCTTGTCAATCGCGAGTATCTCGAGCATGGTGGGGGCGATGTCGGCAAGCCTGCCGCCCTCTTTAAGACTGCACGGGTAATTTATAACGCAGAAGGGGACGGGGTTGGTGGTGTGGGCGGTGAAGGGGGTGACGCCGTCGTCGTCGAGCATTTTCTCGGCGTTGCCGTGGTCGGCGGTTATTATCATAACGCCGTCGACGTCCATGACTGCGTCGTAGACCTGCTTCACGCAGTCGTCCACCGCCGCGACGGCCTTTTCGGCCGCTTCGTAGACGCCCGTGTGACCGACCATGTCGCAGTTGGCGAAGTTAAGGACTATTACGTCATAACTGCGCGAACGCAGCTTTTCGCAGACTATCTTCGCCACCTCGTAGGCGCTCATTTCTGGCTTTAAGTCGTATGTCGCCACGTCGGGCGAGTCGATGAGTATACGGTCTTCGCCGCCGTATATCTTTTCAACGCCGCCGTTGAAGAAGAAGGTGACGTGGGCGTATTTGGTGTATTCGGCGATACGAAGCTGCGAAAGCCCGTTCTGGCTTATTATCGCGCCGAAGGGGAGGTCTATCGACTGCGGCTTGAAAGCGACGTCGACGTTCGGCATGGTGGCGTCATACTGCGTCATGCAGACGAAATAAAGGTCTTTTATCCGTTCGCGCTCGAAGCCGTCGAAATTGGGGTCGACGAAGGCGCGGGTAAGCTGACGCGCCCTGTCGGGACGGAAATTGAAGAAAATTACCGAGTCGCCGTCCTTAACGGCCGCGCCCTCTTTGCAGACGGCGGGGACTATGAACTCGTCGGTCACTTCTTCTTCGTAGCTTTTTTCGCAGACCTCGGCGGCGGCGCGCTTTACGCCCTCGCCCTTCGTTATGGCGTCGTAGGCCGCCTTGACGCGCTCATAGCGCTTTTCGCGGTCCATGGCGTAGTATCGGCCTTCTATGGTCGCGATCTCGCCGACGCCCTTTTCCTTAAGCACTTTTATAAGCTCCTCGACGTAGCCTTTGCCCGAGGTCGGCGGCACGTCGCGGCCATCCATAAAGCAGTGAACGTAGACTTTTTTAAGCCCTTCGCGCTTGGCGAGGTCTAAAAGTCCGTAGAGGTGTCCGTTATGGGAGTGGACGCCGCCGTCCGACAAAAGTCCCATAAGGTGAAGGGCGGAGCCGTTTTTACGGCAGTGCTCCGCCGCCTTTTTGAAGGCGGGATTTTCGAAGAAATCGCCGTCTTTTATCGACTTGGTTATCCTCGTCAGTTCCTGATAGACGACGCGGCCCGCGCCGATGTTGGTGTGGCCGACCTCGCTGTTTCCCATCTGTCCGTCGGGGAGCCCGACGTCCATGCCGGAGGCGCCTATCTTGGTGACGGGGTATTTTGCGAATAATTTTTTGATGTTCGGCACGGTCTTCGGATTAACGGCGTTACCCTTGCCCTGCGGCGCGATGCCGAAGCCGTCGAGTATCGTGAGGATGAGCGGTTTTCTCATTTACGGGGACGTCCTTTCATATTATCGTGCCGCTTCGACTATTGCGGCAAAGTCGGCGCTCTTCAAGGAGGCGCCGCCTATAAGCCCGCCGTCGACGTTGGGCTTTTTGAGAAGGTCGGCGGCGTTTTTGGCGTTCATCGAGCCGCCGTATTGGATTATTATCTTGCTCGCGGTAGATTTGCCGAAAAGCACGGCGACGCAGTCTCTTATCGTCTTGCAGGCTTCGTCGGCCTGGTCGCTCGTCGCGGTCTTGCCCGTGCCTATAGCCCAGACGGGCTCGTAGGCAATTATGACTTTCTTGGCTTCGTCGGCCGAAACGTCCTTAAAGGCGATCTTCACCTGACGGCGAAGCACCTCGGGGGTGACGCCGTCCTCTCTCTCGGAGAGAAGCTCGCCGACGCAGACGATGGGCGAAAGTCCCGCCGCCAAAGCGGCCTTTAACTTGAGATTTACGGTTTCATCGGTCTCGCCGAAATACTGGCGTCTTTCGGAGTGGCCTATTATGACGTATTTCACGCCGAGGTCAAGAAGCATATCGGCCGAGACCTCGCCCGTGAAAGCGCCCGACTTTTCATAGTGGAGGTTCTGGGCGCCTATTTTAATATTGGTTCTTTTCGCGGCCTTGACGGCGGCGGCGAGATCGGTGAAGGGGACGCAGGCGACGACGGTGCATCCCGCGCCCTTTACGAGCGGCGCGACCTCTTTTATAAAGGCTTCCGCCTCGGAGGCGGTCTTATTCATTTTCCAGTTTCCCGCGATAACTTTTTTTCTCATTTTATAACGACCTTTCGGATATGTTTTTTTCGGCTTGTCCGAAGACAAGCCGAAAGCTTTTATTTATCGTTTAAGCAGGCGATGCCGGGGAGCTCAAGACCCTCGAGGAATTCGAGGCTGGCGCCGCCGCCCGTGGAGATGTGGGTCATCTTATCGGCAAAGCCTAATTTCTGGACGGCCGCGGCCGAGTCGCCGCCGCCGATTATGGAGATGGCGCCGCTATCGGCGACCGCCTTCGCGACGGCGATGGTGCCGCTCGCGAAGTTGGGCCACTCGGAGACGCCCATCGGGCCGTTCCAGACGACAGTGCCCGCGCCCTCGATGGACTTGGAGAAGAGCTCCTGGGTCTTCTCGCCTATGTCGAGGCCCATCCAGCCGTCGGGTATGGAGTCGGAGTATATTCTCATAAAGACGGTGTCTTCCTTATACTCTCTGCCTATGACGTTGTCGACGGGGAGAAGTATGCTGACCTTGCGCTCCTTGGCTTTCTTCAGCATCTCGGCGGCGAGGTCGAGCTTGTCGTATTCGCATATAGAGGAGCCGACGTCGTGACCCATCGCCCTGATGAAGGTGTAGGCCATACCGCCGCCGATGATGAGCATATCGACCTTTTCGAGAAGGTTGTTTATAACGCCTATCTTATCGGAGACCTTGGCGCCGCCCAAAATCGCGACGAAGGGGCGCTTGGGGTCGTTAAGGGCGTCGCCCATTATCTTGATTTCCTTCTGAATGAGGTAGCCGCAGACGGCGGGCAGATAGTCGGCCACGCCCGCGGTGGAGGCGTGCGCTCTGTGTGCGGTGCCGAAGGCGTCGTTGACGTATATATCGGCAAGCGAGGCAAGCTCCTTGGCGAAGGCGGGGTCGTTTTTCTCTTCTTCCTTGTGGAAGCGGACGTTTTCAAGAAGCATAACGTCGCCGTCTTTAAGCGCGGCGGCCTTAGCCTTGGCGTCGGGGCCTATGACGTCGGCCGCGAGTTCGACTTTCTTGCCTAAAAGCTCGGAAAGACGCTTCGCGACGGGGGCGAGGGAGTATTTCATATTGAATTCGCCCTTCGGTCTGCCGAGGTGAGAGCAAAGTATGAGCTTCGCGCCGTGTTCGGAAAGATACCTGATGGTGCGCATTGCCTCGACTATTCTCTTGTCGTCGGTGATTTCGCCGTTTTCGTTGAGCGGCACGTTGAAGTCGCAGCGGGCAAGAACCTTTTTGCCCTTTACTTCGACGTCTTCGACTGTTTTCTTGTTGTAGTTCATTGTTTTACTCCTTATTATATGTAAATTATTTTTTTACCATTTGAAGCTTCGCGGCTCGCCCTCGAGCTCGAGACCCGAAAAGCCCTGCTGACGGAGCGCCTCGTATAGCACTATGGCGACGGAATTGGAAAGGTTAAGGCTCCGGAGGGTCGGGCGCATGGGGATGCGGAGCGTTTCGTCGGGATGCTCTTTCAGAAGCGGCTCCGGCAGCCCCGCCGTCTCCTTGCCGAAGATTATATAGCATCCGTCCCCGAAAGCGGCGTCGGAATAGACCTTTTTGCCCTTTGTCGAGAGAAAGTAGCGGGGCGCGCCCTCGGTCTTTTTAAGAAAATCTTCAAGCGACGGGTAAACGGTGACGCCGAGCTTGTCCCAGTAGTCGAGACCCGCCCGCTTCATCTTTTTGTCGTCTATTTCGAAGCCGAGCGGCTCGACGAGGTGGAGCCTCGCGCCCGTGCAGGCGCAGCTTCTTGCGACGTTTCCCGTGTTTTGCGGTATCTCCGGCTCTACGAGAACTACGTTAATCATTAAAGCGTTATCTTCTTTTCGATGTAGTCGCCAAGCTCGGCTATCGGTATACGCACCTGCTCCATCGTGTCGCGGTCGCGGACGGTGACGGCGCCGTCGGTTTCGGTGTCGAAGTCGACGGTCACGCAGAAAGGCGTGCCTATCTCGTCCTGACGGCGGTATCTCTTACCGATCGAGCCCGCTTCGTCGTATTCGACGTTGAAGCGCTTGGCGAGGTCGGCGTAAATCTCGGTCGCTTTTTCGGAAAGCTTCTTGGAAAGAGGTAAGACGGCCGCCTTGACGGGCGCTATGAAGGGATGGAAGCGGAGAACGACGCGGACGTCGTTTTTCTCGGCGTCGACGACCTCTTCGTCGTAGGCCTCGCAAAGCACCGCGAGGACGCTTCTCTCGACGCCGAGGCTCGGCTCGATGACGTAGGGGATGTATCTTTCGCCCGTGTCGGGGTCGAAATAGGTCATATCGCTTCCCGAGACCTCCTGATGGCGGGTGAGGTCGTAGTCGGTGCGGTCGGCTATGCCCCAGAGCTCGCCCCAGCCGAAGGGGAAGAGGTATTCAAAGTCGGTCGTGGCCTTTGAGTAGAAGGAAAGCTCCTCTTTCTCGTGGTCGCGAAGGCGGAGGTTTTCCTCTTTGATGCCGATGGACAGGAGCCAGTCGCGGCAGTAGCTTCTCCAGTAGTTAAACCATTCGAGGTCGGTATCGGGCTTGCAGAAAAACTCAAGCTCCATCTGCTCGAACTCGCGGACGCGGAAAATGAAGTTTCCGGGGGTTATCTCGTTTCGGAAGGACTTTCCTATCTGTCCTATGCCGAAGGGGAGCTTCTTTCTCGAAGTGCGCTGGACGTTCTGGAAGTTTACGAAAATGCCCTGCGCCGTCTCGGGACGGAGATAAAGCTCGCTCTTGGTGTCCTCGGTGACGCCCTGGAAGGTCTTGAACATAAGATTGAACTTTCTTATCTCGGTGAAGTCGCACTTGCCGCAGACGGGGCAGACTATGTTATGCTCCTTTATGTAGTCGTACATCTGCTTATCCGACCAGCCGGCGCATAATACGCCCGTGTCCTCGATAAGCTTGTCGGCGCGGTGGCGCGAGTGGCAGGCGCGGCAGTCCATAAGCGGGTCGGAAAAGCCGCCGACGTGGCCCGAGGCCACCCATACCTGCGGATTCATCAGAATCGCGCTGTCAAGGCCGACGTTAAGAGGCGTTTCGGAAACGAACTTTTTCCACCACGCCTTTTTGATGTTGTTTTTGAGCTCGACGCCTATGGGGCCGTAGTCCCAGGTGTTCGCGAGACCTCCGTAGATCTCCGAGCCGGGATAGACTATGCCTCTGCCCTTGCAGAGAGCAACTATTTTCGCCATTGTTTTTTCGCTGTTTTGCATCGCTTTGTCTCCGATATAAAATGTTATTGTCGCAATAATATATAATAAATATATTATGAGTATTTGTCAAGCGAATTGACCGATTTTGCCGCGTTTTTTGCAAAAAAACGCAAATATCAGTCCTTTTTGCCGTCTTTTTCGTAGGTCAGGGCGGGACGGCGCTTGTGCTCGCTCCTTGAATGATAGCGGTCTATTACCGCTTTCGCCTCGGGCGAGCAATGACCCTCGAGTAAAAGCGAGTCGATTTCGGCGTAGGTGACGCCCATCTCGCCCTCGTCGGTCTGTCCCTCGAAAAGTCCCGCCGAGGGGGCCTTTTCGATTATCGAGCGGGGCGCGCCGAGATATTCGAGAAATTCGTATATCTCGCGGACGGTGAGGTCTGAAATCGGGTTGAAGTCAAACGCTCCGTCGCCCCACTTGGTGAAATATCCCATATACCCTTCGCTTCGGTTGCCCGTCCCCGCGACGAGATAATTCAAGCTTTGCCCTATCGTGTAAAGCGTCGTCATACGAAGACGCGGCGCGACGTTTGCCTTGGCGGCGTCGGATATCTCCGCCGCGCCCGAGGCGGCGGCCATAACGGCGGCCTTGGCGGCGGTCAGGTCGACGGTGACGGTCTTTATGCCGAATTTTTCGGCAAGCTCGAGTCCGTCGTCCTTGTCTATCGTGAAGTTTCGCTTCGATTCGCAGGGCATAATGACGCCTAAGACGTTTTCGGTCGCCTTGCGGCAGAGTATGCCGACGAGGGCG
>JAEEGL010464681.1_pt1 | contig 17964 bp, 16 predicted proteins | sample 9134231 | NCBI WGS metagenome assembly JAEEGL01 (sample SAMN16246548, study PRJNA631951) | gut metagenome | biome: gut microbiome; feature: rumen; material: fiber-attached | host: Bos | place: Iran: Karaj | collected 2018-10 | reverse complement strand
GAGCTGCAGGATCGGGTATCCGGCTTTCGCCAGGGCCATGAACATGGGCTTGCGGACGTCCACATTGGGCCTGGCTTCCACCAGGAAGTCATAGGAGCCCTTCTCCGCCTGCACGGTGACGTCCGCAAACTGGACGCCCTCGATGCCCCGCAGGATCTTCCGAACCATGTCCTGCGGGCCGGCCACGCGGACGGAGAGCTTCCGGTCTCCGGTGATCATCGCGGAGAGGTTCTCCGGTTTGTCGTCCGCTACGATCTGGCCGTTGTTGATGACCAGGACCCGTTCACAGATGGCGCTGACCTCCTGCAGGATGTGGGTAGAGAGAATGATGGTGCGGTTTTTGCCCAGGGTCTTGATGACGTTGCGGATCTCGATGATCTGCTTCGGGTCCAGGCCCACCGTGGGCTCGTCCAGGATCAGGACCTCCGGGTTGCCGATCAGGGCCTGGGCCATGCCCACGCGCTGCTTGTAGCCTTTGGACAGGTTGCGGATCACGCGCTTGTACTGGTCCTTCAGCCCCACCAGCTCGCAGATCTCCATCACGTGATCCTTCCGGTTCAGGGACTTGTTCGCTTTCAAGTCATAGATGAAGTCCAAGTATTCTTCCACGGTCATGTCCAGATACAGCGGAGGCTGTTCCGGCAGATAACCGATCTGCTTCTTTGCCGCGATGGGATCCTCCAGCACGTCGATACCGCCGATCCGGGCGGCGCCGGAGCTGGCGGACAGATAGCCGGTGATGATGTTCATGGTGGTGGACTTTCCCGCGCCGTTCGGCCCCAGGAAGCCCACGATCTCTCCCTCGCCGATGGTGAAGGAGAGGCGGTCGATGCCGCGTTTCTTCCCGTAGGTCTTGGTCAGATTGGATACTTCGATCATCCTTTTTTCCTCCTGCAGTCGTGCCGCAGAGCCGCGGCGGTATCCGTCCACCGCGGATGCAAAGGGAGCCCGTGCCCCCGATACGCAGCCATTATGCCACACAAATATTACAATATTATGAAGTTTTGCAGATTTGTGCATAAAGTGCTATTTATCATTATAGCATTCCTTTGGCGGATTTACAATATAAAATAATAAAGGAAATGAGTAAGCATCTGTGTGGCCCGGCGGAGAATGCGCGGTATCTTTTGGCCTCCGGTACTTTATTTTTTCACAATCGGGTGATATAATAATTAAATGGAAATTTCCAATCACCAACGACAAGGCGGATCATAATACATGAGCATCGTTACGAAACTATTTGGCACGCGTTCCAGCAGGGAAGTCAAGAAGATCATGCCCACGGTGGCGAAGATCGAAGCGCTGGAGCAGGAATACCGCAAGCTCTCCGACGAGCAGCTGAAAGCCAAGACGGCCCAATTCAAGCAGCGCCTCAGCGCCGGGGAGACCATGGACGATATCCTCCCGGAAGCCTTTGCGACGGTTCGTGAAGCGGGCGACCGGGTGCTGGGCATGCGGCATTTCCCCGTGCAGCTGATCGGCGGCATCGTGCTCCATCAGGGCCGTATCGCCGAAATGAAGACCGGTGAAGGCAAGACCCTGGTTGCCACGCTCCCCGCCTACCTGAATGCTTTGAGCGGCCAGGGCGTGCATATCGTCACCGTCAATGATTATCTGGCAAAGCGTGACAGCGAGTGGATGGGCAAGATCCACCGTTTTCTGGGCCTCAGCGTGGGCCTCATCGTCCATGGTCTCAGCAGCGAGGAGCGCCGGGCGGCCTACGCTGCGGATATCACCTACGGGACCAACAACGAGCTGGGCTTCGATTATCTTCGGGACAATATGGCGGTCTATAAGACGGAACTCGTCCAGCGGGGGCATATTTTTGCCATCGTGGACGAGGTGGACTCCATCCTGATCGACGAAGCCAGGACGCCTCTCATCATCTCCGGCAAGGGGGATGAATCCACGGATCTCTATCAGCAGGCAGACTTGTTTGTCCGCCGATTGAAGAAGATCGTTTATACCAGCACCGATGAAAAGCAGGAAGAGGACGAGAACCTGGATGCGGACTATGTGGTGGATGAAAAGGCCAACACCGCCACGCTGACGGCCCGCGGCATCGCCAAGGCGGAGCAGCATTTCGGCATCGAGAACCTGGGCGATCTGGAAAACAGCACTTTGAGCCACCACATCAATCAGGCCTTGAAGGCCCACGGCATCATGAAGCGGGACGTAGATTATGTCGTCAAGGACGGGGAGATCATCATCGTCGATGAATTCACCGGCCGTCTGATGTTCGGCCGCCGCTACAACGAGGGTCTCCACCAGGCCATCGAAGCGAAGGAAGGCGTCCAGGTCCAGTCGGAAAACAAGACCCTGGCCACCATCACCTTCCAGAATTTCTTCCGCATGTACCATAAGCTCAGCGGCATGACCGGTACGGCCCTGACGGAAGAGGAAGAATTCAATACCATCTACAATCTGGACGTGGTGGAGATCCCCACCAATAAGCCGGTGGTGCGCGTGGATCACCCTGACGTCATTTATAAGAACGGCGAAGGGAAGGACGCCGCGATCCTTCAGCAGATCACAGAATGCCATGCCAAAGGCCAGCCGGTCCTGGTGGGCACCATCTCCATCGAAAAGAGCGAGCACCTGAGCCGCCTGCTGAACCAGCGCAAGATCCCTCACAACGTGCTCAACGCAAAGCAGCATGAGCGTGAGGCGGAGATCGTGGCCCAGGCGGGCAAATTCGGCGCCGTGACCATCGCCACCAATATGGCCGGCCGCGGTACCGACATCATGCTTGGCGGCAACCCGGAGTACATGGCGAAGAGCGACCTGAAGAAAGCGGAATTCACCGAAGAAGAGATCGCCGCCGCCACCGGCTACGGGGAAATCACCGATGAGCGGATCCTCGCCGCCAGGCAGCTATTCCAGGAATCCCTGGAGCGCCATAAGGCCGAGACCTCTGCCGAGGCGGAAAAGGTCAAAGCAGCGGGCGGCCTGTTCATCGTGGGCACCGAGCGGCATGAATCCCGACGCATCGACAATCAGCTTCGCGGACGAAGCGGCCGTCAGGGCGACCCCGGCGAGACACGCTTCTATATCGCCATGACCGACGACCTGATGCGCCTCTTCGGCGGCGAGCGGGTGCAGGCCATGATGGAAGGTCTGGGCATGGAAGAGGACATGCCCATCGATAATAAGCTCATTTCCAACGCTCTGGAAAATGCCCAGAAGCGGGTGGAAAGTCGCAACTTCCAGTCCCGTAAGACGGTGCTGGAATTTGACGACGTGATGAACCAGCAGCGCGAGCTGATCTACAAGGAGCGCAAGCAGGTCCTGGACGGGGAGGACGTGAGCCAGAGCGTCCGCAATATGGTGGGCGATTCCATCGAGATGAATATGACCGACGCCATGGCGTCAAAGGAGTATGTAAGCGACCTTCAGGAGCTGCAGACCATCATTGCGCCGTACAAGGGCCTGTTCGTGAAGGAAGAGGATTTTCAGCCCAGCGTGGTGGAGCTCAACAGCTATACCAAGGAATACCTCTCCCAGCGGCTCAAAGAGATGGCCTTTGCTTTCCTGGACGCCAAGGAGAAGCGCTTCGGCATGATGCCCGGCACGGAGATCCCCATCATGCGGGAGCTGGAGCGGGTCATCCTGCTGCGGGTGGTGGACGAATACTGGATGGAGCATATCGACTCTATGGACGACCTGCGCCGGGGCATCGGACTGCGGGGCTACGGCAATACCAAGCCCATCGACGCCTACAAGCAGGAAGGCTTTGAGATGTTCGACGCCATGATCAACGGGATCAAGTCCGAGGTCTGCCGCCGCATCCTGACCGTGGAGATCAAGCGCCCCGAAGAGGACGTACAGCGGCGCCGCGTGGCGAAGGAATCCCTGAACAATCTGGGCGGCGCCGGTGAAAAGCAGCAGCCCATCCGAAAGACCAAGATCGGGCGCAACGATCCCTGTCCCTGCGGCAGTGGGAAGAAATACAAATTCTGTCACGGAAGGGACCGCTGATGGCTTTTTCCAGACATCTGTTCACGACAAGGGCCGGAGGCGTGTCCTCCGGCGTATGGGCCAGCCTGAATCTCCGCCGCAGCTGCGGCGACGATCCGGCCAATGTTCGGGAGAACTTCCGCCGGGTGGGGGGGATGATCGGCTGTGGTCGATTCGTGTTCCTCAGCCAGCAGCATACGGACCGGATCCTTCATGTGGATGCGTCCCACGCGATTGGCGACGTCTACCAGCCCCTTGCGGAGGCGGACGGTCTCGTCACCAGGACGCCGGAGCTGGCGCTCATGGTCTTCTCCGCCGACTGTGTCCCTATCCTGATGGAGGGGGACGGAGTCGTGGCCGCCGTCCACGCAGGGTGGAGGGGAACGGTGAAAGGCATCGCTGCCAAGGCGGTGCGGGAAATGTGCTGTCCGCCGGAGACGATCCGGGCCTGGATCGGTCCCGCCATCGGCCCCTGCTGCTACCAGGTGGGGGATGAAGTCCGTGATGCCCTGCGGGAGCAGTTGGGGGAGGAAACGGAGCCCTTCATCCTGGGAGATAAGGTGGATCTCAAGGGCTTCAACCGCCGCCTGCTGGAGCGAAGCGGCGTCCGCAATATCGACGTCAGCCCTATCTGCACCATGTGCAGCCACGAGGAGTATTGGTCCCACCGCTATACGGCGGGGGAGCGGGGCGTCCAGTGCGGTGTGATCGTGCTGAACGGCAGGGAGGAGACGGTTTGAAGCGGCTGCTAGTGATATTCCTTTCCCTTTTGCTGCTCTGCTCCTGCAGTCTGACAGCTCCGGCCTCCACGCCGAAGCCCACGCCGACGCCGGACTATCCGGAGTATCCCTCCGCGCCGACGGCGAGACCCATGGCCGTGCAGGAGGACTGGCCGGACGACGGGCGGTTCACCCTGCGCTATGCCGATGATTCCACCCTGAACCCTTACAGCTGCGGGACGGAAGTGAACCGTCTTCTCAGCTCGCTGCTCTTCGAGCCTTTGATCCGCGTTTCGGCGGATTTTCAGCCGGAGAGCGCCCTGTGCACCGATTGGACCACGGCGGATGGCGGAAAGACCTTTGAGCTGACCGTGCGGGAAGGCGTCCGTTTTTCGGACGGGACAGACATGAGCTATTGGGACCTGCTCTATTCTCTGAACCGGGCGAAGGAGGAGACCTCCTTTTTCTGTGGCCGGCTGAAAAGCGTGTCGGATATCTCCTGGACGGGGGAGAAGCTTCGCATCACCTTGTCGTCCCCCCAGCCGGATTTCCCCGTGCTGTTGGACGTTCCCATCGTGAAGGAGGGGAGCGCCTACCGCAGCCTGCCCGTCGGTTCGGGTCCCTATGTCTTTCAGGAGGATGAAAGCGGCGCATATCTGACCCCGAATCCCTTCAGCCCGGAGGCGGATAGGCTGCCCTTTGCGCGCATCGACCTGAAGTACTTCGCGGTGGAAGAACTGGCGTCCGCCTTTGCTTCCGGAGAAGTAGACCTGCTGGTTTCGGACCCCGGCGTCATGGGACAGTCCGGCTTCGAGGGGGCGGTGCGCCGCAGCCTTCCCACTACGGTCTTGTACTATGTTGGCATAAACCCCTCCTGCGAACCTCTGTCCGACCCTGCGCGCCGCCGTCTGGTGAACGCCGCCATCAACCGGGGCAGCCTTTCCGGCATCCTGGGCGGGGAAGCGACGCTGACGCCGCTGCACCCGCTGCTGCCGGAATACGACGCAGAAGCGGCCAAGGCCTGGATCCCGTCGGACCTGGGCGAATACTGCATTGAGATCCTCACTGAGGACTACAATGGGGACGGCATCCTGGAATACTTCCGGGACGGGACGCCCACGGATTTCAGCTTCAAACTGCTGGTCTGCTCCGAAAACGAAGCCGCGACAGCAGCCGCCCGCAGTATCGCAGACGATATGAAAAGCAAGGGGATACGGATCGAGCTTCGCCTCCTGAACGAAGCGGAATACCTTCAGGCGGTGAAGCGTCGGGACTATGACATGTTCCTGGGCGCCACGCGCTTGACGGCGGATTTCGATCTGACCCAGCTTTACAGGGAATACGGGGACGATATGCTCCAGAAGCTGGCCCAAGAACTCCGCGCTTCCGAAGGAGAGGAGCGGGCCATGATCGGGTCGGAGCTCTGTTCCTATTCCGCTGAATGCTGCCGGATCATCCCCCTGGTCTTCCAGCGGCGGGTCATGTATTCCCGCCAGGGTTCTGTTCGGGAAATGGACCCCAGCTGGACCGATCCCTTCCGAAACCTCACCGCCTGGGTGACGGCGGACCACTGAGAGGAGAAAGATATGACAGACAGAGAACTCCTGAACATGGCTTTTGAAGCCGCGGAAAACGCCTATGCGCCTTATTCCGGCCTTCGGGTGGGCGCTGCCCTGGAATGTGCGGACGGCAGTGTGTTCCTGGGCTGTAATGTGGAAAACGCCTCCTTCAGCGATACCATCTGCGCCGAGCGCACAGCCGTCGTAAAGGCAGTCAGCGAAGGTCGGCGCAGCTTCCGGCGCATAGCGGTGGCGGCTTACTCCGAAGAATACTGTATGCCCTGCGGAAGCAGCCTGCAGGTGCTTCGGGAATTCTCCGAGGATATGGAGATCCTGGCAGCGAAGAAGGACGGCCACTACGTCAGCTATAAGCTGAATGCGCTGCTCCCGCGGGTCTCCATCAAGGAGGAGATGGACGGGATGCTCCGCCGCTCAGAGTAAGCGCGCCGTCAGCCGCCGCAGCGCATCTGCCTGGGCGTCTTTTGCTTCTGCCAGTTTTGCGCAGAGTTCAGCGGCGTCCCGCCGCTCCGCCCTGGCCCGGCGATAGCTGTCTGCCTGGTTCAGCGTCGCTTCGTAGCGCACCCGCAGGGCTTTCATCAGCGGCTGTTTCTTCTGCGCTTCCGTCGGTGACACAAGGAGCGTGTCTCCGGTGCGGAGGTAATAAAGCGTTTGCAGCCGCAGCAGGAGCCTGCGCTGTTCCCGCAGGAGCGCACGCAGCGTTTCCGCCGCTGGGCCGGGGAGCCTCAGGCGCAGAAGCGCTTCATAAGAACGCGCAGATTCCGTTTCATCCCGAATCCAGCGCTGCAGCATCGTCAGCTCATTCTCCGCGGGATTCAAACCCGTTACGCGGCTCCAGACCGACGCAAAGTCAGCTTCCATTTCGATCATCCTTTCTCCGGCATAGGATCGGAATATACTATGAAGAAAAGGACGTGGAGGGCACATGCCGAAGTTCTTCGCATCAGAGTGTGATCTGCGGGAGGAATACATCGTGATTTCCGGCGCGAATGCGGATCATCTTCGGGTGCTGCGCGTCCGTGCAGGGGAGGAACTCATCGTATCCGACGGGCGCGGGCTGGAAGCCCGTTGCGCCGTGGATCTGGCCGGAAAGGACGGCTGCCGTCTCCAGGTGCTGGAACGGATGCCCGCGGCGGGGGAGGCCACGGTCAGCGCCGTGGTCTACGCCGCTTTCCCGAAAGGCGACAAGGCGGAGACGATCGTGCAGAAATCCGTAGAGCTGGGGGCGGAAAGCGTCGTTTTCTTTCTGTCCTCCCGCTGCGTCGCAAGGCCGGATAACAAATCAGCCGCCGGAAAGATCGAAAGGCTGGGAAAGGTCGCCGAGGCGGCAGCCATGCAGTCCGGGCGGGGAAAGATCCCGACCGTGCGCTGGGTGCCGAAGTATGTGGATATGCTTTCCGAAGCGGCCGGAGCGGAACTGCGGGCGTTTCTCTGGGAGGATGCCGACGGATGCAGCCTGCGGAGTTTGATGCAGCGCAGCGCGCCTTTTTCTTCCGCCGCGCTGATCACCGGGCCGGAGGGCGGCTTTTCGGCAGAGGAAGCAGCGCAGGCGAGGGAGGCCGGTATTCCGTCCGTTACCCTGGGGAAGCGCATCCTTCGCTGTGAGACTGCGCCGCTCTGTGCGCTGGCCGCGCTCATGTACGAAACCGGGAATCTCGATTGACTCGAATGATTTTTGAAGAAATTAGAGAATAATCCTTGACAAGCATATATGCGTTTGTTATTATATCCAAGCGTTCCAAAGACAGCGGGCGGCAGAAATGCGGAAGTCCCGCCGAGGAGAGCTTCTGAACTGATGCTTGGATGCTTACTGTCCTCCTGCCTTTGGCGGGGGGGATTTTTCTTTTGGGCGCGAATACAGTACGGAGGTGAAACAATGCCTAACGCACGGGTACTGAGTGAGAAGCAGGCGATCGTAAGCGATCTCGTCAAAAAGTTCCGTGAGGCCCAGGGCGGCGTTTTCGTGGACTACACGGGAACTACCGTCGCTGCCGATACGGAAATGCGCCGCGCAATGCGCGCCGCCGGTGTCGAATACGCCGTCATCAAAAACACCCTCACAAGGATCGCTGCCGACCAGGTGGGCTTCAATGAGCTGGATCCCATCCTGCATGGGGCGACTTCCATGGCGGTGTGTCATTCCGACCCGGTAGCCGCGGCCAAAATCATCTGCGAGTATGCCGACAAGAAGGACAGCACCATCAAGATCAAGGCCGGCTTTGTTGACGGAAAAGTCATTTCCGCCGAGGAAGTCCATGCCCTGAGCGAACTGCCCTCCAAGGAAGCGCTCGTGGCCCAGGTGCTGGGTACGATGATGGCCCCGGTGACCAGCTTCGCAACGGTTCTCAACGCCAACATCCGCGGTCTGGCCGTCGCTCTCCAGGCGATCGCCGACAAGAAATCCGAAGGCGCTGCCTGAGGCAAGCGACCACTACTCAATTATAGGAGGAAAATGAAAATGGCTAGCGAAAAGATCAATGCTCTGATTGAAGAAGTTTCCAACCTGACCGTCCTGGAGCTGAGCGAGCTCGTTCATGCCCTGGAGGAGAAGTTCGGCGTTTCCGCCGCCGCCCCCGTTGCCGTGGCTGCCGGCCCCGTGGCTGCCGCTCCCGCTGAGGAAGTCGAAGAGAAGACCGAGTTCGACGTCGTTATGACCAGCTTCGGCGCCGAGAAGGTCAAGGTCATCAAGGCCGTCCGTGAGATCGTCTCCGGCCTGGGCCTGGCCGAGGCCAAGGCTCTCGTCGAGGGCATCCCCGCCAAGATCAAGGAAGGCATCGCCAAGGAAGAGGCCGAAGAGCTCAAGAAGAAGCTCGAGGAAGTCGGCGCTACCGTCGAGATCAAGTAAGATTAACTACAAGAATAGCCAGGGAAGCAGAAATGCTCCCTGGCTAATTGTTTTATTTTCGGGAATCCGACAAAGCGGAATCTGCCAATTATGACAGTTCCTTCAGCTTCCTGGCAATCTCCTTCATATCGTCGAAAGCTTCGGGACGCCTGCGAGGATCCCTGAGGAGGGCAGCGGGGTGGTATATGGCGGTAAGCTCCATTCCGTCCCGTGTGATCCACTGGCCGTGCTGTTGGGTGATGCGGTAGTGCGGATCGATCAGCCGCATGGCCGCGATCCTTCCGAGACAGACCAGAAGCCGGGGCCGGATAAGTGATATTTGCTGCTCCAGCCAAGGATAACAGGCGTCCTGTTCGTCCGGCAGCGGGTCTCTGTTTTTCGGCGGGCGGCATTTGACGATATTTGCGATGTAGACGTCCGCTCTGCTGAGGTCAAACATGGCCAGCATGTCGTCAAGAAGCTTACCGGCTCTGCCGACGAAGGGGATGCCCTGCAGATCCTCCTGTTCACCAGGCCCTTCTCCCACGAACATCAGTCTGGCGTTCTCATTACCCGTACCGAACACAAGGTTAGTCCGTGTCGCACCGAGAGTACATTTCATGCACCCCATGCAGGCTCGACGAAGTTCTTCCATCCCTGACATGTTACCAGCTCCCTTCCATGCACTTTGAGGTATTTTAGCATGAAAGTATCTCCTTCGCAAGCAGGGAGCAATTATGCAAAGCGCCTAAGTCAGAGCTTTGTTTTTGGGAAAAACTTATGAAATCCTCTTGTCAATTGGACAGCTGTATGCTATAATCACGCTATAAGCAATCCTGCAACAACTAAAAGGGGTGTGTTTTCACATGAAATTTACCGAAAGCAAACCGAAATCTCTGATTTACACGATTTTGATCTACATCTTCTGCATTTTTGAGATGGGGGTGCTTTCTTCTTATCGCTTTGTCGAGTTCGGCTCTGCCGCAGATAAGTGCATGGGCATGTCCATGAGCAAGGTCACCAACCTGGCGCAGGTCGGCACCAACGTGGGCTGGAACTTCATCACCTGGTCTGTCGTGCTGGTTCTGGGCATCTGGGGCTTCTGCATGCTGATGGGCTACAACCGCAATCCCGGCGGCCTGATCGCTGTGATCATTATGAACCTCCTTCCTCTGATCGGCCTTGCCACCAACTTCAATTTCTGGATTGGTTATGGCTACAGCCTCTATTCTCCGGCCATGGCCCTCTTCGGCATGACCTTCTGCAACTCCCACAGTCAGCAGATTACGAATAACATCATATTCGCTGCGATTGTCGTTGTGATTTCGATCGTCTGCTGGTTCATCGGCTACAGGATCCGTGCTGCTTACGCGAAGAAGTACGAATACGACGACTGATACTTGATTTTTGAAATGAAGGACGCAGGCATCGCCTGCGTCCTTTTTCTGTTGCTATTGAACTGCACCGGCAATGCAATGGCAGCCGGTGCAGTTTGGTTTATCATCGTTTATATTCCGTGAGGTATTTTCCTGTGTTGTCCACCATTTCGTCAAAGAGCTTTCGGGCATCCCGGAAAGAAATGGTCACCAGGGGATCGCAGATAAAACCGCAGAAGGCAGCATCCAGGTCCCTGCGGAGACTGGCTTCGGCGATGCACTCCTGAATGGCACAGATATTGGCGATCTGCGGATAGATAGTCGCGGGGACATTACCCGCCATAACAGGCTGCAGCTTTCCGCCGGTAAAGGAGGCATTGGTTTCCACAACGGCATCCAAAGGCAGGTTCGGGATCTGGCCTCTGTTCGGAAGGTTTACGTTGGTGACCATGTCGCCCAACCCCAAAAGAGCGCGCATCTGATCGACGCCCTCTTCGCCGGTTTCCTTGAATTCAAAGGGCTTCTTTCCGCTGTAATATGCTTCGCTAAGTGCCAGACGTTCTTTCCTGTCTTCCACACGGTAACTGACCGGGGTAAGCGTAAATCCCCAGGATTCCGCGGTTTCAGGATCCTTCAGATACCAAGCGCCGCGGCTGAATTCCGCCAGGTGCCTGTCACCGGCTGCGCCCATGCAGCCGTAGCGGAGAAAGGTGTCAGACTTGACACGGTCCTGAGAGGCAAAATAACTGAAATGCTCGTCGCGGAGAATGGGTTTGGCCGGTTCACTGAGCAGCTTTTGGCTGTATTCCCGGTAGGCAGGGAAGAGATCGCGGCCATGGCAGCTGGCGGAGGTGATCCAGGTGAAGTGGTTGAGCCCCAGAACATTGACCTTCACCTCCTGCCGGGGAGCGGGCGCTGTGCCGAAGGCTTCTCCGTAGAGCCTGCCCAGCAGGGCCTGAGAACCGAATACCTCATGACAGCAGCCGAAAGCTTTGATGCCGGGGAAAACCTTATACAAGGCCCGGACACAAAGCGTCATTGGGTTTGTGTAATTGATGACCCAGGCGTCAGGGCAGTTTTCACGGATGGCCTTGCCGAATACCTCGAACATAGGGAGAGTGCGGAGCGCACGGATGATGCCGCCTGGGCCGGTGGTATCTCCTACGGATTGCCAGATGCCGTATTTCTCCGGCCAGTGCACGTCGGAAGCCATCTCTTCAAAGGTACCGGGAAGGATCGAGATCACGACGAAATCCGCCCCTTTGAGGGAAGCAGCAAGATCATCGAATGCTTCGTAACGGAAGTTGTGAGGGATGGAATTACCGATAACCTCGTTGATGCGGGCTGCCTGACTGTCGATGTCGTAAAGCCGGACGGTGCCGCTGATATCCTTTGCTTTGGCCAGGTCGCTCATGAGAGTCCAGGCCCAGCCGCGGGAGCCGCCTCCGATATAGGTGATAACCAGGTCCTCCACCCGGTCGCCGTAATGTTTCATATCTGTTCCTCCTTATATTGATAAGCTCCCGGACGGGTTTGTCCGGGAGCTTGCCGTTCAAAAGATCCTATGGAGATCGTAAGGCTCGAAGATGACCTTTTTATAGTCCTCCAAGTCCATGTAAACTCCGGTCCAATCAGAATGAAAATCCCCGTTCTGCTTTATGAGCACGTCATAGAGAATATCATAGGTGTTTCCGTTCTCGTCGGTCTCGGTAATGGTGCTGTAGGGAAGAGTTTTATGGTAAGAAATCTTATGATCTCCGTCCAGGAATTCATAGTTGCAGCGGATTCGGCAGCCTTCCAGCAGTGTAGGTTTCAGAATGCTGCGCAGATCCTTCAGGATCTCATCCTCCGATTCATCGTATAAGTTCTCCGGCGTCGTCTTCGTATAATCGGCCCGGAATTGGATGGGCACGTTCCACGGAGCAAAGCGGCGAACAAAGGAGAGCATTCTGTCCGCTGCGTGGTTATAGAAAAGGACGCAGTTGACGCGGGTGGGCACCTGCAGCTTACCGAAAATCTCGTCGTTGCCCTCTTCCACAAACTTGTAAAGATGGCGGGAAACATTGACGCAGGTGATTTTTCCCTTGTTACTGTTGAGAAAGTCGACAACCTCATCCTCAGAGTATTCATTCATGACGGGAAGGGTGGTGTTGATAAATACCCGGTGGGTGGTGGGTACGGCGTCCAGCATCAGCTGCAGGGATTCCAGGTTGGCAAGGGGTTCACCGCCGGTGAAAACGAAGTCGCAGCGAGGAGTAAAGGCTTCGATCCGGCGGATGCTGTCCAGTATCTTTTCCAGGCTGAAGCTGCTGGTGTCGGCGTATTCCTCTTTGTTGACACAGAAGGGGCAATGATTGCCGCAGTCGTAAGGCGCGAATACGGTCACCGTTGCGCCGCCTTCTCTGGTTTTAAAAGGATTGCTCATTCCGATTCCTCTTTCATTCATTGAGACATATTATCACTCATTACAATAAATTACCATTCAGAGGTGGATAAGTCAAGAGAAGAATTACGGTAAGTGACAAATCGGAAGAAACAGAAAGCATATCGGTTTGTATCGGTGTATGCATAGTCTTGTGACTCCCTGCGGAGTATGGTAGAATACTGAAAAATGTGAGAAACGGGTGGGACATATGCGGATCGGCCATCTTTGCGTGAACCATCTGCAGGCGCCCCTGGGCTATGACCTGCGGGAACCTTCCTTTTCCTGGATCGTGTCGGAAAGCATTTCCCAACGCCAGGAAAAGGCCAGAATAAAGGTGTTTCGGGACAATGAATGCATCTGTGACACCGGTGTTTCCCCTTCGCTGGATTCTCTGGGAACGGCGCTGCCGCTGACTTTCGAGCCGCGCACCAGATACCGATGGCAGGTGACCGTATGGGGGGACGCAGGAGACTGCGCTTCGGCAGAATCCTGTTTTGAAACGGGAAAAATGGAGGAAGCCTGGGCCGGACAATGGATCAGCCCCGGTACCCACCGAAATGCGGTGCTGGAAAAGCATTTCACCTTGCCGGAAGCTCCCGAATCTGCCCGCATGTATATCACTGGGCTGGGCCTTTACCGGCTCTTTATCAACGGAAAGCCTGCTTCCGACGAAGTGCTGACGCCGGGACTCAACGCATATGACCGTTGGGTACAGGTGCAGACCTTCGATGTGGGGAAGCTTCTGAATCAGGGCGAAAACCGGCTGGAGATATGGCTGAGCGGCGGAATCTCCCGCGGACGCTTCAGCTATACTGCATCCGACGGATATGAATACAGCCCTTATGACTGTGCCGTTGCGGAACTGCGTGCCTTGTCTGCCGTGGGAGAGACCGTGATCGCTACCGACGAAAGCTGGGTCTGGCGATCATCCCCCATCGCGGAAAGCAGCATATATAACGGGGAAATCTGGGAGCCCGGCAGGAAAAGAGAGCACGGAAGCGTGATGATCTGCACGCCGCCGGTGGGGCAGCTGCGGGATCGACTGAGCCCTCCGGTAAAAGTAATTATGGAGATGAAACCGAAGCGCCTGTTCCGGACGCCGCGGGGAGAGACGGTTCTGGATATGGGGCAGAATATGGTGGGCTGGCTCCGCTTCCGCGTTCATGCCCCGAAAGGACGAACGCTGAAGCTGCAATACGGCGAACATATGGAAAACGGCTGCTTTTCCCGCGCAAACCTTCGTACGGCAGAGGCAGCGTTTACCTACCGGAGCGACGGCGTCAGCAGGATTGTGGAGCCCTATTTTACCTGGTACGGCTTCCGCTATGTGCTGCTGGAGGGCTTTGACGAACCGGTGGACGCAGAAGATTTCACAGGCTGCGTCGTATGTTCCGCGCTGGAGGAAACAGGCAGCATCACTACCGGACATGCGGGCCTGAACCGGCTGTTTGAGAATGTTTTGTGGAGCCAGCGAGGCAACTTCCTGGATGTGCCGACGGATTGTCCCCAGCGGGATGAACGCGAGGGCTGGACAGGGGATGCCCAGGTCTTTGCGGATACCGCCTGCTATAATATGGACTGCGCGGCGTTCTTCACGAAATACCTGGCGGATATGTGGGAGGAGCAGCAAAAAGCCGGCGGCTGTGTACCCTACGTGGTTCCTTTTGCCCGCAACCGCAGCCGTGGTTTTGAAGGCGGGGCTGTGGGCTGGGGAGACGCGGCGGCAGTGATCCCCTGGATGCTGTGGCTCCACTACGGAGACAAAACGCTATTGAAACGCCAGTTGCCCAATATGCGCGCGTGGATGGAATGGGTGGCCGCCCGACCGGATTGGCCGACAGATTGCCGTCATTTCGGCGATTGGCTGGCCCTGGACCGTCCGGAGGAACCGAAGGAGCGTGTGGGAAAAACGGACGTGGCTTTCCTCTGCCTCTGTTACGCTTTTTACAGTGCCGGCCTCACAGCACAGGCCGCGATGGCTTTGGGGGAGTTCGGGCTCACGCAGCGGGCACAGGCATTGGCGGACGGGTATAAAGCGGAGCTCCGCAAGCGATTCTTCGACCCAGCCGGAGAGCTTCTGTGCAGGACACAGACCGCCTGTATACTGGCTCTGCACCTTGGTCTTGCACCGGAACCGGAAAAGACACGCAGGCAGCTTTGCGCCCTGGTCGATGAGGCAGGGCACCTGACTACCGGATTCCTGGGAACCCCCTGGCTGCTCGCAGAGCTGCCGCGGGAAAAGGCTTATCAGCTTCTGCTGCGGGAGGATTGGCCCTCTTGGCTTTATGAGGTGAAGCTCGGCGCGACCACCATTTGGGAACGCTGGAATTCACTTTCGGAGGATGGCCGTTTCTCGGAAACGGGGATGAATTCCCTGAATCACTATGCCTATGGCAGTGTTGCTGCCTGGCTATACGGAGATATGTGCGGCCTGCGGCCGACTTCGGAGGCACCGGGATTCCGGAGATTTCGTTGGAAGCCGAAGCCGGATAAACGTGTGGATTTCGCCCTGTGCAGGCTGAGGAGTCCTCTTGGGGAGATCCGTTCCGAATGGAGATATGAAGAAAATGGCCTGTCTCTGCTGCTCACCGTACCCTTTGGCAGCGAAGCGCAGGCAAGCGTGCCGGACGGACGGAAAATCCTGCTGGGTCCCGGTGAACACCGTTTCCTGATATGAGATGAACACCTGTCGTAGAGATAGAGAGGGATAAGCATGAAACACGTTTTCATCGTTAATCCGGCTGCGGGAAATGGGGCCGTATCGGCTTTTGTGAAAGAGCAGATCAGCGGCAGGCCGGAGTGTGAGATCTATGAGACGAAGGGAAAGCGGGATGCTACCGCCTACATACACAGCCGCTGCGCCCGGTCAGAGGAGCCGCTGTGCTTTGTGGCCTGCGGTGGGGACGGGACGGTCAATGAAGTCGCGTCCGGCGTTGCCATGAATCCCAATGCTTCAATGACCGTACTGCCTATGGGCAGCGGTAATGATTTTGTCAAGGCTTTCGGCGGCGCGGAGCATTTTATGGACGTTGACGCGCTTCTCCGCGCGCAGCCCAGGCCGATCGATATTTTGAAAGTGGGGGACAGATGGGCGGTCAACGCCTTTCACTTCGGACTGGATGCTGCGGTGGCAAAAACAATGAACGATGTGAAAGCCAAACCACTCATCGGAGGAAGAAACGCTTATCCCACAGGAGTTGCAAAAGCGCTGGTTTTCAACATGAAGACCTGGTGTCGGATGGAGGTAGACGGAGAAGTATTTCACGAGGGGAATATGCTCCTCTGTACCATTGCCAACGGCCAGTATGTCGGCGGCTCTTATCGCTGTGCGCCTCGAAGCCTGCCCGATGACGGACTGGCGGAAATCTGCCTGGTCAAGCCGGTATCCAGGCTCCGTTTCCTGAACCTGATGAACGCCTATAAAGCCGGAAGCCACCTGGACGATCCCCGTTTCAACGGAATGATCTGTTACCGTCGAGGCAGCGTCATCGATGTCAGCGGCAGACCGGGTTTCATGGTTTCTCTGGATGGGGAGATCGTGGCGGGCGAGTCCTTCCGCATCGAGGTCGTTCACGGCGGGGTGCTTTTTGCCAGTCCGTAAAGGAAAACCGGGCAGCCGAAGCTGCCCGGTTTGAGCGCAGTGCCCGTAATCAATGATTGCCGTATTTCGTCAGGCCGTAGTCCTCCACAACCTCGGTCATCCACCGGTTGCGGTCATTGAACATGCCGTTGTCGGGGTCACCGAAGAGCCAGTGATCGAAGATATAGAGCCCGTTTTCCGTGTAGGTATCGATGGCATCCACTACCGCGTCCTTAAAACGCTTCTCGGTGCATTCCTCGCTCATAAGGTCTCCAATGGCGTCAAAGCCGCCCTCCAGGATGATTTTGTCGCCGAATTCCTTCTGCACGCCCACCAGGTCGTTGCAGGTCTGGGGGGGATCCCAATAACGCACGCCGAATTCGACCCAGTCGCCCACCAGCATATCGCACTTGCCGCAGCAATGCATAGCGATGGGAAGGCCCCGGTCATTGCCGCATTTGGCATCCCGGATCTGGAACGGCTTGATCAGTTCCCGATACTGGGCTGGGGAGACGAAGGGAGCGCCCCAGGCAGCCACGTCGTCCGTGATCTGCACCAGGTCGGGTTTGTAGTAATCGATGCACTTCTCGGCGATGTCATTATAGAAAGTGCAGAGGTAATCGAAAAGCGCATAGACTTCTTCCGGTTCCTCCTGAATGGCGCATAGACCTTCCACAAAGCCCATGAAGGCCATCAGCGTCTGGAAATATCCGCCGTGGATATGGAAGGCCATGGCGCTCTGGGTAGGATCGACGCCCCGGTCCCGGGCGGCGGCCATATCCTTTTTTGCCATCTGCTCCCAATCCACGTGGCTCAGGTCGGGGGCTTTGATGACATCCCGCCACTTGGTGATGTCGTCCAGAATAAAGTTGCCGGGTTCCGGAAGACCGGCGTAACCGGCTTCCTTGTTGGCCACGTAGGTCACGCCCCAGAGATCCTTGTTTTTGCCACCGGGCTCTCCCCGTTCACCCCGCAGGATGGATGGGAAGCAGCCGGAACAGATCTCCGGACGATTGGAATAGGGGTTGCCGCCATAGGTGTACTGCAGAAGGAAATCGGGCTCGATCCCCTTTGCCATGTCAAGGTACATTTCGCGCATGGTTCTCTGTGCCATTTGTCTCCACCTCATTCAGATAGTTCCTTTGGGCCGATGTGCTGAAGCTTTGTAATACAATTATAACATTTGTCCTGACGGGTTTCAATTGTATACTCTGAAAAAGGGGATTTCCGGCAGGATATGAAAAGGAGCGAAAAGAATGGAAAACAAAGGAAAGCCCGTGGATGCGCAGTTTTCCTGCGCAGAATTCCGCCACGGCTATTGGTCTCTGGAGGAGGAACCCTCCGTTTGCGAAAACTGCGAATTCTATGAGGATGGCTGTTGCTTCAAGGAGAAGAAAAACGATTAAGGCAATACCGCATAATTCTGGTGCGCAGGATGCGTAGTCAGAATTTTCGTCAGATTGTCTGAAAATCGCGGGGAATACTTCCTGTATTGGCCAAGATTTT
>JAEEGL010321588.1_pt1 | contig 17964 bp, 16 predicted proteins | sample 9134231 | NCBI WGS metagenome assembly JAEEGL01 (sample SAMN16246548, study PRJNA631951) | gut metagenome | biome: gut microbiome; feature: rumen; material: fiber-attached | host: Bos | place: Iran: Karaj | collected 2018-10 | reverse complement strand
TTAGACCGTGAACTGAACAATCTGCTCGCTTATGTCGGCGATTGAATTTTTCATTTTCTCTGACATTTCGGAAAGCTCCACACCACTTTCGCTCACCCGCTGCGCTCCGGACGCAATTCCAATAAAGTTTCCTCACAAGTCTATTGACTTTTTATTTTGAAACGCAAGAATTCTATGATAAACAGGAGATATATAATGAAAAAAATACTTGCTTTTGCAATTTCAGCATTGCTGACCGTAAATTTAGTAGCCCAGGATGCAGAAAAAATCATAAAGGTTTCTTCGCCCAACGGTGCGCCGAGCATTGCGCTTGCATCGCTGGCTGAAAAAAATCCGGAGAATTACACTTATGTGGCCGCAGAAACAATTTCCGCAGAATTCGTCGGAAACAAGGCTGATTTTATCATCGCGCCCGTTAACGCAGGGGCAAAGCTCTACAAAATGGGAAAATCATCATACAAACTGGCTGCTGTCGTCACATGGGGAAATTTGTTCTTTGCCTCGCAGAGAAAGAATTTCAAGCTCAAAGATATAAAAAAGCACGGGGTCACTCTTTTCGGAGAGAACACTATCAACTCATCGGTTGCTCTTTCCGTACTTGACAAAAACAAAATCAAGGCAAAGGATGTTGATTATCTTGCCGGAGCTGCAAACACACAAAGCCTTCTTCTTTCCGATGCGGACGCAATCGTTCTTACAGCAGAGCCTGCCCTCACAGCGGCAAAAATGAAAAAACAGAACATAACCGCTTACGCGCTCAACGATTTGTACAAGAAAGCGACAGGATTCGACGGATTCACTCAGGCAGGCCTTTTCGTTCGGGCAGAAACAGCTCAGAACAATCCTGAGGCAGTGCGCGAATATCTGAAACTTGCGGAAGAATCTTGCGCAAAATGCACGAATGATGTTTCTTCCGTAGCCAAAGCCTGCGCAGAGCTGAAAATTCTTCCTAACGCAAAAATTGCAGAAAGCGCAATTCCAAACTGCGCAATCCGCTATATGAGCGCGCGCGATGCAAAAGCCCAGGTTGAGGAAACGGCAAAAATCGACTTGAAGCAGTTCGGCGGAACGCTCCCTGCCGAAGATTTCTATTATTATGGAGAAAAATAATTCCGAATCGGAAGGCAAAAAATCCGGGGCAAAAGACGCGCTTGTTTTTTTCCTCGGAATTATTCTTATCGGCTGCCTGATTCAAATTGCGGGGAAAGTGAAAGGCGACGCTCTTGTTTTCCCCAGCGTGCCTGAAATTCTGGCAGCTTTTATCCGCCTTGTCCGCACGCCAAAAACATACCACCTCATTTTTACATCGCTTTTGCACTTGTCCGAAGCGATGATTTTATCAACTCTGGCAGGAATTTCAATCGGCATTGCTGAGGGAATGTGCCCTTTTCTCAGAAAACTTCTTTCGCCCATGATGATTATGATGCGCTCAATCCCGATGATTGTGCTTGTGGTTATAATTATGATTCTGACAAAATATTCACGAGTCCCGCACACAGCAGCCACGCTGATTCTAATTCCGCTCATAAGCGAAGCGGCCTCGGAAGGCTGCCAGAGAATTGACCGCGAGCTGATTGATGTGTACCGCCTGAACAGTGATTTTTCCCCGCGAATTTTGTTTTCAGTCTACATTCCGCTCATGGCGGGATATCTGAAACAGGCCTATATCAACGCAGTCGGAATGGGAATGAAGCTAATCGTATCGACCGAATACCTGGTTCAGACAAAGAACTCGCTTGGAAAAGAAGTTTACTCAAGCAGCTACTTCAACGAATATCAGGACATTTACGCCTACGCAATTATTATGATTCTTCTTGTTGTCCTTATGACAAAAGCCCCATTTTGGATTATGAGCAAAATCGCAAAAAAAACACAAAAATCAATTCTGAATAAGGAAAAATCACAGCCAGAAGAAGCAGCTCGCAAAAATCAGTCTGCGAAATTTTCGTAAAACTCTTCTACTGATATTTGACAGATATTTCAAAAAAAATTAAACTGTAAAAAATCATATTTTGGAGAAATTTGTGTTCAGAAAAAGTTTAATACTTATTACCGCGATTTTTGCAACTTTCACAATTTTTTCATGCAAATGGGAAAAAAACAAAAATACGAAAATAACTCTAGTAATGGCAGAAGTAAATCCTCCTGAAACAATCGCAGGCAGGACAGACCAGTTCTTCAAAGAAAAAGTCGAAGAGCTTTCTGGTGGAAAAATCGAAATCGACTTGCAATGCTCAGGCATCCTTGGTGACAATGTAACAGTCCGAAATCTCATAACGAAGCCCGGAAGCACAATTCAGATTGCCCGCCAGTCAGTGGCAGGATTTGTGTCTATGGGCTGCAAAAAATACGCGCTTCTCTCAATTCCGTTCACCTTCTCAAACCGAGAGCATTTTTGGAAATTCGCTTCTTCCGAAACGGCGCAAAAATTTTTGGACGAACCGCGCGAAAAAGGTCTGAACATAATCGGGCTGTATTATGGCGAAGAAGGGTTCCGCCATTTGTTCGCCACAAAGAAAGTCAGCTCAATCAAGGACTTTGAGGGGCTTACGATGCGGGTAACAACCGACAAGGCTTTACAGGCAATTGCAGAAAATCTCAAAATGAAACAGAAAAAAATAAATTTTGCTGACCTTTACGCTGCGTTCTCAACGGGGCAGGTGGATGTGGCGGATCAGCCGCTGACGAACTTTCTTCCGAATCATTTTGAAGAAGTGGCCCCGAACATAATCCTTGACTCGCATCAGCTTGGAATCATGGAAACGGTCATAACAACGGAATGTTGGGATTCTCTTTCCGAAAGCCAGCAGAAAATTTTGCGCGCAGCAGGAAAACTCGCAAGCGAATATTGCAGAAAAATCTCAGAAGAAGAAGAGTATGAAGTCCTCAAAAATATAAAAAATGCAGGAGTCACGGTAGTTCAAGTTGACGACATAACGCCGTGGCAGAAAGCATTGGAGAATTTCATAAAAGAATCTGCTGCCGATGACATGGAACTTTATCAAGAAATTCTGAGTTATGCCACGAAGTAAAAACAATCACTTGTCTAAAAACGGCTTTTTGGCTATTATAAGCGCATTGCAGGGGAACTCGGCGGAGCAATCCTAACGAGTTGAGATAGCGTAACGACGCAAAACCCTCTGAACCTGACAGCTAACACTGTGGAAGGGAGCAATTCGGTCAGAACTGCTCGCTTCTATGGCGGGCAATTTTTTTTGGAAATTCAGGTTTTCCAAAGGAGCAAAAAATGACCGAATCTCAAATCAAATCACAAGTCAAAGAGGCCGTTGAGCAAGTCCGCTCAAAAAAGCCTCTCGCACCCTCAATCACGAACACAGTCACAATCAATTTTGTCGCAAATGCCCAGATTGCCGTGGGCGGCTCTGCCGCTATGGTCTATCTTCCAGACGAAGGCGAACTCGTCTCAGAAGTCGGAAGCGCAGTCTACATCAATGCTGGCACAATGTTCCCAGTTTACGAAGAAACTCTCCCGCGCACGGCAAAACGCCTTTTCGAGCTTAAAAAGAACTGGGTTCTTGACCCTGTTGGAATCGGAATCGGTTCGCTGCGCACAAAACTGCTCACAGGGTTCAAAGATTTTCCGCCGTCGATTGTCCGCGGAAACGCTTCTGAAATAATCGCCCTGGCAAAGCTCTGGGGAATCGGCGGGGCATCTTCATCAAACGGTCCGAAAGGAGTTGATACCGTTGATTCCGTAACCGATGCCGAAAATGCCGCAAAAGCACTCGCACAATACATCAACAAAAAACGAAGCGGTCTTGGCGGGGCAGTTGCCGTAAGCGGAATCGAAGATTTTGTTACCGACGGCGAAACTTCCGTTTATTGCAAAGGCGGCTCTCACTTCATGGAAAAAATCACAGGTTCCGGCTGCTCTTTGGGCGGAGTCTGCGCTGTTTATGCAGGTGTTGCCTCACCTTTTGTGGCTGCCCTGACTGCCACACAGATTTATAATCTTGCAGGAAAACGGGCAGAATCAAAAGTCACAGCTCCCGGAAGTTTTCAAGTTCAGTTTTTGGATGAGCTTTATCTTGCCACAGCCGAAGATGTTGCGAACAATCCGTTTGAACTGAAGTAACAGGATTTTTAACTGGAGGAAATATGAATACATTAATCGCGCTTGCTATAGCCCCTTGCGGAGTTGGCGAAGAGCTTTCCGAATATGTGGCCGATGTAGTAAAAGTTATCCGCGAATCTGGTCTTCCGAACAAAACGACCTCAATGTTCACGGAAATTGAAGGCGAATACGACAAAGTTATGGAAGTAGTCAAAAAAGCAACATTCGTTCTTGCCGAAAAAGGAATCCGCACGGAAGTCGTAATCAAAATGGACATTCGCCCGGGCTTTACGGACATGATGAATAAGAAACTTGACCGCTTGGAGGAGCATTTAAAATGAAAGTTGATATAAGCGCATATCTTGTAGTAGGACGCGAAAACACGAATAGCCGTCCAGTCGCCCAAATCGTCGAAGAGGCAGTGCGGGCAGGCTTTACTTGCGTTCAGATTCGCTCAAAAACTGCCAGCGCACTTGAAATGATTGAAGATTGCCGTCTGTCAGCACAAGCAATCGCCAAATTAGGAAAATCTGAGTCCGTCGCGCTTCTTGTTGACGACAGGCTAGATATTGCTCTTGCGGCCCGCGAGCTTGGAATCAAAGTTGACGGCGTTCATGTAGGGCAAAGCGATATTCCTGTTTCAATTTGTCGAAAATTTTTGGGAAAAGATGCAATAATCGGACTTTCCGCCCCAACAAAAGATTTGATTGCTTATGTTCAGTCTGCTGACATAAGCCAAATCGATTATTTTGGAGCAGGTCCAGTTCACGAGACTGCTACAAAGCCAGATTGCGGCATGGACGAAACAGGTCATGTCATAACAAAGACCTTTGAAGAATTAACTGAGCTTGGAAGAAAAAGCCCTGTTCCGGTCGTGGTTGGTGGGGGCGTAAAGCTCAGAGACATTCAGCCGCTCAAAAAAACTGGAGTAGGCGGATTCTTCGTAGTTTCTGCTGTTGCAGGGGCTGAGAATCCATACGAAGAAGCCAAAAAGCTCGTTGACGCCTGGAATTTGGACTAAAACTGTAACAACGCCCAAAGAGGCTTCCAAAAAACAGAAGCCGTGGCAGTTGTAAGTTTGGGGCAGCCTAATAAATTCGTTGCAAGAACTTATTAAGCTGCCACGCTATTTTAGTAAAATCTTCTATAGAATAGCTTATAATGTTGGATATTTCTCGAAATATTTCTTTGTTTCGTTTGCAACAACTCCGCTCAAAACTATAAGTGAAATACAGTTCGGAATTGCCATAAGACCGTTCGTAATGTCGGCGATTGTCCAGACTGCGGAAATAGTCATGTAAGGACCAATTGCAACTGCGAGAATATAAAGCCAGCGGTAAACCTTTACGACTGTCTGATTGCCTTTGCTCAAATATTCAAGACATCGCTCTGAGTAGTAGTCCCAGCCCAAGATTGTCGTGAATGCAAAGAAAATCAAACAGAGCATGAGAAGAAACTGAATACTGAGTCCGTCACCGCCAAGAATTGTTGAGAATGCTTTTGCCGTTAGGGCAGCCCCGCTTGCACCGCTGTTCCATACATCTCCGCCAGCTATGATGATTGAAAGACCTGTCATTGTACAGATAATCAATGTGTCGATTACTGTTCCTGTCATGTTTACAAGCCCCTGCTCAACAGGCTCGTTTGTCTGAACGGCAGCCGCCGCGATTGGAGCAGAACCCAAGCCAGCCTCGTTTGAGAAAATCCCGCGGGCGATACCTTTCTGCATTGCTGTTTTGAGCACAACGCCCAAAGCCGCGCCTTCCAATGCTTTAAGACCAGTCTGCGCGCCGAACGCGCCCTTAAAGATAAGTTCAAAAGCAGCAGGAATTCTTGTTGCGTTCATAATGATTATGGCAAGCCCCAGGAAAATATAGATAAACGCCATTGCAGGAACAACTTTTTCTGCAACTTTTGCGATTCGTTTGAGACCACCGATGATTACCAGAGCCGCACTGACAGTAATAACTGCCCCACCGATTACAGTTGCCCATGAATAAGCGTGCTCACCAACATAGAAAGCAATGTTTGCGTTCTCTGGGTCGAATGCGTTCTGAATTGCGCCGCAAATACCGTTAATCTGTGTAAATGTTCCGATTCCGAAAAGACCAACCAGAGTGCCAAAAATTGCAAAAAGGACTGCGAGCCACTTCCATTTTGCTCCCATGCCTTTTTCGATTGTATAGAACGGTCCGCCAAGAACATGACCGTCGCTTGCAACCTCCCGATATTTGATTGCAAGCATACATTCCGCATATTTGGTGGCAGTTCCGAGAATAGCGGCAATCCACATCCAGAATAAAGCTCCGGGACCGCCTGCAAGAACTGCTGTTGAAACGCCAACGATGTTTCCTGTTCCGATTGTTGCTGAAAGTGCCGTACAAAGAGCTGCGAATCCGGAAAGCTCTCCATGGCCTTCGTTCTCTTTGAAGATGCTCTTGAAAGCTCGTCCAAGTTTTGTGAACTGAATTCCGCGGGTAGCAACAGTGACTACAATTCCCGTAACAAGAATGAGCATAATCGTTGGAATTCCCCAGACTACATCATCAATAGCGTTTAAAATATTGTTAATTGATGTGAACATAATATCTTCCTTAAAATAAAATAGACCAGTTCGGAAAACTGAAGTTTCCGAACAGCTCTAATATCTATGTTTAGATACATCCCTACACCTTGAATGCACAAACTGCATCAGAAAGAACCTTGACCGACTTTTGCGCCTGATCAGAAATCCCCGCTATGCTCATAGATGCTGAGGAAAGATTCTTTGACGCAGCAGCGCATGACTGGATTCCCATGTCAACTTCTGCCTGCATTGAAGCCAAAGTTCCGCAGTTTTCAGCAACTTGAGCCGTACCAGAATTAATACCTGACGCACTGTTTTGTACATTTGCGCAACTGTCCTTTATCTCCGCAAGTGACGCATGGATTTCCTGCGCCCGAGTTCCCTGCTCAGTTACAGTGCGGGAAAGCTCGTTCATTGTAGTCTCAAAGTTCTGTATCTCACTAATCGTATCCCCAAACGATTTCTCAACATCAAGGGACGAAGCTGAAATCTCATTGATTTTTCCTTGGATTGCCTTGAGGGACACGCTGGAATCTTTGGCCTGCTTGCTCGTAGTTTCCGCAAGCTTTCTGATTTCATCCGCAACGACAGCGAATCCCGCGCCTGCAGCCCCAGCGTGAGCGGCCTCAATAGCCGCGTTCATAGCAAGAAGGTTCGTCTGGCTTGCAACAGAAGAAATAACTTTGTTCATTTCAAGCAAAGCACCTGACTCAGACTGAACTTCCTGAATCTGCGCGACAGATTTTTTCAAAGCCTCCGAGTTCAAAGCAGACGCACTAACAATGCTTCCGACTTTTGATGACATATCTTCCGCAGTTTTAGTTATATTGAAGAATTTATTCAGCATATCCTCGATATTATCCGACGACGAGATTATAAGCTGGTTCTGCATCTCAATCTCAGTTCCGAGCGACTGCGTTTTCTGTGCGACTTGCTTGATAGCATTGTTTACAAGCGCAATAACATTGCTCTGTTTTTCGATTGTATTGTTCATTCCGTTTATCGCATTTTCAGCCGTAGAAACAGATGCGTTGATTTCATCAGAATTTTCGGAAAGTTTATCAGAAACCTCCTGAACTGAAGAAGATGAGGCACGGATTGTTCCGACAAGCTCACTTATGCTCTCAGAGAACGCATTGAAGCCTTTAGCAAGAAGGGAGGCTTCTTTCGTAAAATAATCCGGGTGTTTTTTTGTAAAATCGCCTTTCGCAATGTAATCGCAGCCTTTTACGATATTTCTGAAATTGTTTGACACACGCCTTGAAAGATAAATGTCAATAGAAATCATCACGATAATAATCACTGCAAGAACAACAAGAACCTGAATGATAATGCTATCGTACTCAACGGAAAAATCTGAGGCTGGTCCCTCAGTAACAATGAACCAGTCCGTGTTTTTGATTCGGTGAACGCCGTAGAACGAGCCGTCTTCAATGAATGCCTTAGCCGTCCCGTCAAGATATTTGTCCTTTGCGTACGATTTGAAACCGACAGTGTCAAAATAGTTCTTTTTCATAATCGCAGACGAATCGTCGTTCGTAAGATAAAGACCATCCGCCGTTATGATATTGATTTTGCTGTTTTCCGAAAGATGCATTTCTTTTACGGATTTTGAAAGCGCATCAAGAACTATGTCCGCCGCGGCAACTCCTTTTATCGTTCCGCCCATGTCAAGAACACGGTAGCTCAATGTTACGATTAGTTTTCCGGTATTTACATCCGTGAACGGCTCGGTGTAGCACACCTTTGACATATTGCTCACAGCGTTTTTGTGCCACTGACGCGACAGCATGTCAAAATCGGAAGATGCTTCCCATCCTGTGTGAGAGATGAGCGTTCCTCCGTCCCATATAGGCTCTATAGTCGCATAATATAGAAGAGTTTCCTCCATCATATTTCTTCCCATGCTTTTTACGACTTTTTTCATCTGCTCGCGGTCTTCCAGAACAGAAATAACATTGGAAAGGTCTATAACAAGGTCATTGTATTCGCCAAGTATTGAGGAAATTTCTTCATCCAAAGCAACCATAGTTCGGTTTACGGAAGAAATCGTGGATTTTTTCAACAAACTTTGCATAACAAAACTAAACGAAATGCAAAGGAAAAGTGTTGCGATTAACAAAGTTCCAATCGTACCGATTGAAAATTCAGCAATAAGAGAAATATGTTTATTTTTCTTCATACGGGCTCCAAAAAAAATAAAATCACTACTTATTATACAATAATCGGAGGAAAAATTCGACAGGTCAAATATATTGGACCTGTTCGGAAAACTGATGTTTCCGAACGCGTCTATTATAAAAAAATGTTTTATAACATATTTTTCTTTGACAAGCACTCTGCCCCACACTTACAATTAAGACACAACATACGGGACTGTCCGATAAGTTCGTTGCACAGCTGCCGAAACAATTTCAGCATAGCAATACTTTTTGGTCAGCCCAATTCTATGAATCTTGCATTTATCAGGGAGGCACTTATGAAAAAAGCAACTTTTCGCAAATCGATTTTTTTGTCCGTCATCTTGTTTTTTCTGGGACTTACGCTAAACGCGGAAGTCAACTCCTTTTATGCAGAGCAAATCGGGGAGAACAATGTCCGCGTTTCGTTCACCACCGATTACTGGGACTGCACAGTTCACTGGAGAAAATCGGGCACCTCAAACTGGCGGTCATACCACTGTAATTTTGGGGCTGGTATGCTGAATGTAACGAACCTCAATTCAGGAACATGGGAATTCCGCATAACACCAGGATATTCCGTATATTCGGATGTTCCAAGCGCAACTGGAATTTTTATAAACGTGGCAGGGCTGAGGTACGCTCCGCCTCCGCCACCACCGCCGAGACACCATCCGTACCACCACCGCATGGATGCACCGCCGCATCATCATGCCGCGCCACCGCCCTCACCGCATCATCACAGTGCGCCGCCGCCAAAACACCACTCCGCGCCGTCTAAGCACGGAAATCCGCCGCCAGCACACAGCGGTAATCATCCGCCGCGGAACTCTCCGCCACCACGGAAATAGAAAGCAGCCGAAAAACTGGGGCTGGCTTATAAGTTCTGTGCATATGGTCATTTCGACCTAGCTGCCAGCAGGTAGACAAGCTCAATGACCGTATGCACTAAATGTGGTGGTTTCGACAGGCTCAACCATCGCTTTTCATACTTTTTCGGGCAGCCCCATATCCGCATCTGCTATTTTTGCAGCAACCTGAACGCTTTCAGCTCAGGATTATACGCTACGCCAACTCCGTCCTCTTCCTTAGGATAAGTTCCTTTCATAAAGAAGTCGGAAATAAGTTTGATATAATACTTTGCAACCTTATCATCCTGTTTTTTTGAAAGACAAGTCATAAAGCCCGAAAGCGCGGAATTGTAATCGCCAGCCTCGAACAAATCCATTGCATTTTCCCAGACTTTCACGCGCGAAACAAGCTCCTCGCTCGCGCCATCTTTCACCGCAAGCGGCTCGTACAAACGAAGCGGCGTATTTACATTAACAACCTGAACCCTATCAAGACGGCGCAGAATAAAATCGTCCTGCAAGAAATTCTTCGTATACTCGGAGATAAGGATTCCGCCCGTAGAATACTGCTTGTTAACGCCCTCAAGTCGCGAAGCCAAGTTTACATTGTTACCCATCATCGTGTAGTTCTTTTTGTTTTCAGAACCCATGTATCCTGCAATCATCTCACCTGAGTTGATACCAATTCGCGTGAACAAGGTCTTTCCGTTCTTCACCATGATTGTGAACGCATCGTACAAATCATCTTCCATATTATCAGGCTTAGGCTCTGCCGCAATCTTCAGGATTTCTTTGTTCATGCCGACTTCCGCTTCCTTCATTTTCAGCGCGGCCCGGATTGCGCGGGACGCATGGTCAGCCATATTCACCGGAGCACCCACAAGCGCGATGATAGCGTCTCCCTCATATTTGTCAACAGTCCCGCGCTCGTCCATGATGATATCGGACATTTTCGTAAGATAATAGTTCAAAAGCGCAACGAGCTGGCTCGCAGTCAAAAGCTCACTGAACGAAGAGAATTTCTGAATATCAGTGAAAATCGCCGACATATTGAGTTTTTGTCCACCAAGTTTGAAGCTTTCCGGGTGAGCGACGATTTCGCTTACGACTTCTTTGGAAAGACACTGACCAAACGCATTCGTAATAAACTTGCGGTCTTTGTCCGTATTTATGAAACGAAGAACCGTAATTCCAAGATACGATGTTATGATTATCATTATCGGGGCAATTGCCGGAATGTAGAATCCAAAAACAGCCATAAGGAGAATCGGAAACAGAAGTATGACAAAAATCATACCAACGCCAATAACATTCTGAACAGAAACTTTTTTCTTCGCCGTGTAGAAAAAAGTCAGAAGCGCAAGGAAAGCCGCCAGAATTATTCCTGCAACGGACGGAAGCGGAGTCACGAAATCTTGGTTCAAGATTGTGTTGTAGACATTTGCGTGCGTTCCAACATTAGGATAAGCCCGCTCGAACGGAGTCGTTCCCAAATCTGTCGTAGAGCTTGCCGTATTTCCGATTATACAGAACGAATCTTTGTAAGCAGCTTTTTTATCAGAAACCATCTGATTGTAAAGAGTACTCTCCGATTTCAGAGTGTCAAAAATATTCGTAACATCACTAGTCAGCTCCGCAAACTGCTCTTCTCCTAGCGAGTCGCGTATTTCAGAAAGACGCGCAGTAATCGTGGAAAGGGAATTGTCGTTAACAAAATCATTCACATTCTTGAAATAATCATCGCGCAAAGCAAAATACTCCGCGTATTCGGCATCGGAAATTCCACCGCCCTCAGGAACTCCGTTTATGTCGTACCCCTGGCACTTGGAAAGAAGATATTCCTTGTATGAAAGAATGTCGTTGTAAGAAGAAACAAGGTTCGACACAATCCTGTTGTACTCAAGCGGAACGCCGTTTCCGTCAGAAAGCACGAATCCGCTCAGGCTTCCAAGAAGCGAATAGATATTTTTCTCCATTAAATCAAGCTGGGAAAGGAACATTACGCTCTCATGCCTGAAAGATTCAGCGAAAGTACCGTGCATCCAGTTGATGTACATTCTGCCGTCGGAATCAAGCGGAATCGTTATGTTCCGCGGCTTTTCCTCTCCCGGAACATGCGCACCGATAACTTTTATCTTGTTCTTTGCCCTTACGATTTTCTCAGGTTTCAAAAGCCCCAGAAGCGGCGCGAACGAAAGCTGTGCCGCGTTCCGCCCGTATCGGTTTATAAGAAGCTCTACGCGCCGTCTTGTTCCGTCATTATCAATAACGACATTCGTGAATCCCGCGCCTACAGCACGAGTCATAAAAATCGCAAGCGCAGGACTGAATCCAACCATATAATGCTTCTTCACATCCGCATCTTCCCAATCTATGCTGCCAGCAGATATTTTTTTGAGTATGCTTCCGTCCGTAACATCTACAAGGCTGCGTCTGTTTCCGTCACGGATAAGATTCGGCGAATCCTCCTCAACATCATACAAAAAGCGTGTCACTGAATAATCAATATCAGGCTGCTTGTACACAAGGTCAAGGTCATATGTGTTTATCGTAAGCCAAGAATTCCCGAAAAACTGAACTGAGCGGGCAAAATAATCATCATTATCTATATAGATAGATTTTTGAATTCGCCCCAAAAGCTCGTCAAAACTTGGATTTATTGAATAATCCACGATTTGCTGGGAAAGCTCAGGAAGCTCTGACACGCGGTACATTCCGGATGTAATCGCATCAGAAAGCTGAAATACCGATTTTGAGACTTCTTCCTTCTGGAATTCAAAAGCCTGACCAATATCTTTCTCCGCATCCGGGTTAACGGACAAGTTTGACGGAGAAAGATACTCAATATCGAAAACGGCAGTACCCGCCCCAAGCTCTTTCATCCTTATAAGCGCATCCGCAAGAACATTGCGCTGCCAAGGCCAAGTACCAATCATTTCAAGCGACTGATTGTCAATTTCAACCAAAAGGATTTCTTTTCTTGCTTCCGGCTTTTTTTTCAATCCAAGCAACAGATTATAGACACGGAAGTCAAATTTTTGCAGAAGCCCTGCCAAAAACAAAAGTGACCAAAATAAAACCGAAACACCGACAATAATTATGCCGATATTTTTTTTAAAAAATGTCTTTTTTTCCATGACAATAATTATAACATATAATATAATTTTGTGATAAAATTCTTAATGAATGACATAATCGTTCGGTTGAAAGAATTTTCTTTTCTATTAAAATTATATGTCAGGGAGAGAAAAAGCGTTTTCACCGAACAATCAAATATGCGAGGATTTTTATGAAAAAATGTATAATGGCAATAATGTTTTCATTATTTTCTGCTTTGACTTTTGCCCAGTCATCGCAAGCTCTGAGTGATATTTTAGACTCAGAAAGGCTCACTTACGGACAGCTTGCCTACTTGATTGGAACTTACAAAGAAATTATAAAAGATGAAGAAAATAATGACATCGATGCCACTGTAAAGGCTCTCTCAAACATTGATTTTTTTCCGAAAGATGTAAAAAGCACAGATTATGCCACGCTGGGAACAACCGCAATGGCACTTGCAAAAGCAGCAAGAATCAGAGGAGGTGTATTCTACAGGCTCACTTATGGCAGCCAAAGATACGCCATCAGGGAATTAAAGGCACTTGGCGTGCTTCCTGCATCAGCTGATACTTCAAATTCTGTGAACGGCAAGGAAGCAATAGGCATTTTGTATTCTCTCATTGCCGAAGATGAACCAGAGGAGTAAACCAAGATGAATTATAAAAAGATTTTAGCTTCATTCTGTATCTCAATATCTTTGTCACCAGTGTTTTCATTTGACTGGGGCGGACTTCTTACAAACAGCTCGCGCAGTAAAACGAATGCTGACGGCAAATATTACTACGATCAGGGCAACACCGCATCGTTGTGGATAAAAGCTCCGATGAACAAAAGCGACACGAATTACTTCATCGCTGAGGGAATATATCAGTTTGAGAACGATTTGAACGAGCCAAGCGCGACGCATTACCTTGACCTCACCTTGTTCAAAGCATATTTCACAAAGCCATTGCCAAAAGGCTCGCTCGATGTGAACATCGGAAGATTTGCCAACGCAGACCTTACAGGTATTATTTTCTTTCAGAACGCAGACGGCGCGCTTATCCGCTACAAGCTGCCAGGTTTCTCCATTTCGGCATACGCAGCTTACACAGGCTTCCTGAACGGAAACACGGTAAAAATGATAAATGCAAAGGATTATGTCGGAGTTGACCCAGATTTGTTCTATGCTTTTGCTGACAAGTACATTGTTTCAAATGTAGCGTTCACATTGCCGAACTTTTTTTACGACAACACGCTCTCTGGTCAGGTAATGGCTACTTTCAGAACGCTTGAAAATCTTTACAACAGAGTTTACGGAACTCTCGATATAACGGGTCCTGTTTCAGCTTCCGTATTCTACCGCGTCAACACAACGCTCGGAATGAAATGGTATGATGAGGGAAAGCCTGATTTAGGAAACCTCACTATGCTCACGCTTACTATTTTCCCGTCTGCACTCACTACGGTTTCAGTATGCGGAGTTTACGCATCCGAAGATTTCATCGGCTTCACTCACAACCCTGCGTTCAACTCTTACAACGAGCCGGACTACACCAATATGCTCAAACTCGGTATTGCCATGACAGGAAAACCTATTGAGAATCTTCTTCTCACAGCCTCTCTTGACGGTGCTTTTGATATAGGCAATGGTTCCCATCATGGTGTACAATATAAATTCGGTGCGGATTTCAGGCCGTTTTCTGATTTCACTCTCGGAGCTTCATTCGGTCAGTTTTACGATTTGAACAGTACCGATATTGATAGAACTATTATTCAAGTAAAAGCCGCACTGGCATTTTAATATCATTCATAAGGAGGACTTTATGAAAAGATTAGCTTCTTCACTTATTCTGGCATGTCTCGCACTCTCGGGCGTAGCTGCCATCGAAGCAAAGGTCGTTTCTGTTTCTGGAAAAGCAGAAAGACAGAAAGGCTCGGAATGGGTCGCTCTCGCTGCTGGAGATGTATTAAAAGCAGGAGCTGTAATTCAGACAGGATTCAAATCCCAGCTCGTTCTTAATATCAAAAGCGCGAACGAAGATTCAACATTGACCGTTGCACCGCTCTCTAGAATGACTATCGAGCAGCTTTCCGAAAAAGGCAATCAGGATACAACAAGCGTGTTCCTTGATTCAGGCTCGCTTAAATCAAGCATTAAGAAAACAGAGGACAGGCGCGCAAGCTATCAGGTAAGAACATCGGTCGCAACGGCTTCTGTCCGCGGAACTGTAATCAAAACAGGTGTAGGCTACAGGTCTATGTCAATGATTGCATTGGACGGAACAGCCGAGTGCATACCACAGTCAAATCAAAAGCCAATTATCCTCTCATCCGACACTTCAGAAGTCGCACCTTTGGAAACTGCGGCTCCAATCGATTCTTCGGAAGGAGCCGCCGGAGATGCAGCTGGAGCAGGAGCCTCAGCACCGGTAGTTTCTACGCCAGCACCTGCACAAAACAATTCTTTCGGAACTCCTTCGAGAGGTGGTTACTATGTAACTGCTGGTCAGGAAACGAATCTCAATGCCGGCGGAAGTTATATAACTCCTAACGCAAAGTTTTCTAATCAGGCACTTGCATTCAAAACAACGGCGAACGCTGGTCCTGTAGCAGAAATCGTTCACATCGCAGAAGTTCCTCCAGCAACTTCATTCACTCACCATTCAGTTCAAGACGGTCAGATGCCTTCAGGAAGCGGCGGAAAAGAATCCGCTCCAACTACGAACGCATCATCAGGTGGTAGTTCAGCTGCCGCCACAGCCGGCGGTGTCAGCATAACCGTTGGCAATTGGGGTAATTAATAAAAATTATCGCATCAAAAAAAGCTGCGTTAAAAATCAAACGGCCTGTGATAAAACTCATCAGTTTTTTTCACAGGTCTTTTTTGTTTTTTTCTCTTTTGCTAAAATATTCTTATGCTTATTAAATCAAAACACTTTATAATATTCGCTTCTTTTATCTGTCTTTTTTCTTTCGGCTGCAAAAAAGAAAAAGCTCATTCTGACAGACAGCTTACAGATGTTGTTTCTGAAAGCAACCCTAAAAAAACAAAAACTGCCGACAAACCAAGCACTCCTAACTTTGAAGGAAAAACAATCGCCCTTGTTCTTGGCTACGGCTACAACAAACCGGAGGAAGCAGGAAAAATAATCTCAACGCTGAACAAGAACTATGGTATTGAAACGCCTGAAAAAAAAGGTCTTGTGTCGGTCTACACTTACCCAGATGATTTCCTCGTTTCTGGAAAACCGCGAATATCAAAGCTCGGAGACCTCATAAGCGGAAAAGACCTTATCGGAATGATTATTGTGGGCGCACCGGAGGGAACACACCTTGCCCTCTCAAAAATTGAGGATGCGTCTGAAACTCATTCCGTAAACTACCCTGTCATTTCGCTTTTTCCGCAAGATGATAATTTTCTTGGAACTGAGTCAACTGCCACTTTTGTCTTGGACTACGCCCACAAAACTGCCACAATTGATTCCGAAGTAACGGACTTTATTCCAAATTTCAGCCCGGACTTGCTTCTGAGTAACACTATCCAGGCAATTCTCAATTTGAAAGAACCGCTGAAACCGGAGTCAGACCTTTTGAAATTCGTTCAGGGACTGACAGGAAAAAACAGAATCGTGCGCCATTATGTAGACTCAGAAACAAATCTGCAGTCAATAAATCATTTTGTATTTGAATAGGCAAGATTTTTTCAGATGATTGAAATTAAACAGCAAAAAGATTTCTCCCTCGGTTCTTTTGACAAAATAAAGGAGCTTGCGGAGAAAGATTTTGCAAAAATACTTGTAATATCGGACTCACATGGCAACAAAGTCAATTTTTTCAGTATTTTGCAGAATTTCGGAAAAATATGCGACGCATTGTGTTTTTGCGGCGATGGTATAACGGATCTCTGCTCGGCAATCGAAACAAGTTATATCCTCCATTTTCTTCCGCCTGTTATTTTCTTCGTGAAAGGAAACGGAGACAACTCCACGGCAACGATTCTAGCGCGGGAACGCCATCTGATATTTGTTCCGACTGACAAAGAAGCCGTTGTTTGCGGAAAAAAAATCTTTATGACACACGGCCACAAATACAATGTTTACATCGGAACAAGCGAGCTTAAAAAAATCTCTTCCGAAAAAAAAGCTGATGCGGTTTTTTACGGACACACGCACATTGCAAATGCTCAGACCAAAAGCAGAACATTGCTCTTAAATCCTGGAAGCTGCTCTCTTCCGCGAGGAAATGTTCCGCAAACTTTCGCAATAGTTGAAATCAAAAAAAACGAAGAAAAAATCAGCTACCAATATTTCAGACTGAACTGGGATTCATCCGAAGAGATAATATTCATTCCGTATGAGCCGCCGAAAGGCGAAATAAATTTGTTCTGGTAGTTTTCAGTTTTCTGAAAGCTCAAAGCCCGAAAAATCATGCCCCGGAAAAACAAGCGCGTCTTTTTCCACAAGATTGCGGATTTTTTTGAGCGATTTGTGTATTTGCGGCTCACTGCCACCGGGCAAGTCAGTTCTTCCCCATGAATGATAAAACATAGTGTCGCCTGAGATAAGAATTTTCCTAGATTGGTTGTACAAACAGACACAGCCTTGCGTGTGACCAGGCGTATGAATAACGCTCCATTCAGAAAGGGCAGCCGCAACATCGCCTGAAAAAGAAGAATATGTTTTATCCAGCGTGTCCCCATCCACAAAAAAACAGTCAGCCGCAGGAAGATTTGAGACGAAAGGAAGAAAAACGCCGAAGCCCATAAGAGAAAGTGCGTGTCCTTGTTCGGTCTGGGAATCGGAGCCAATCATTTTTGAATCCTCTTTGTGGATTGCGATTGGTATATTGTATTTTTTCTTGAACGGAGCAAGTCCCGCAACATGGTCAAAATGACCATGCGTAAGCGCAATTGCCACAGGCTCAAGATGATTTTTCTCCAGATAATCAAAGATTTTGCCCTCATCTCCAGAGAAGTTACAGTTCGCAGGGTCAACGACAAAAACCTTGTTCTCAACAAGAGGTACAATCAAAGTATTTACCTGCAAAGGTCCTGTAGGAAAAACAATCGGTTCTATCATATTCTCACTAAAATCAGGAACTGGCTGACTGAGCCTATGGTTACTAAGCTTGGCGAAGCATCACAGTGACCGCATACGGTGGCTTCGACAAGCTCAACCACCGCAAATCATCAGTCAGTTCCGTGTCTCC
>JAEEGL012806672.1_pt1 | contig 17965 bp, 15 predicted proteins | sample 9134231 | NCBI WGS metagenome assembly JAEEGL01 (sample SAMN16246548, study PRJNA631951) | gut metagenome | biome: gut microbiome; feature: rumen; material: fiber-attached | host: Bos | place: Iran: Karaj | collected 2018-10 | reverse complement strand
TCTGCCCGATACCTCGTTCTATCATTATTGCATTCAGCAGAACCTGTATCGTTACATGTTAGAGCGCCATTACGGCATCCGTGTAAAGGCTATGAACTTGGTGGTGCTCTGTCCCGATTATCCCACCTACTATGTAGCCCAAGTGCCTAAGATGGACCAGCTCATCCAGCAAATCGTCGCCATCTGCCAGCAACGCGACTTAGGCCACAAACTTCTATAAGAAGTCCATATAGAGGAGGCTATGATAAGCTAAACGTTAACAGAAGTGTATATTTCTACTACCAGATGTACAGACTAAAGTATTGTTATAATAGCCATATTAGAGTAACTGCTCATCGGTAACGCATAGTTAAACTACCAGTGTTAAAATGGGACTTTTAAAGTATGTTAAATTATTCCTGTGTTTGTGTTAATTACAAATTTTTCTATATCTTTGCACCAACAATACGATAAGCACATAATAATGTGTGATGTCGAAAAGCTGAATTTGTTGGGAGTAGCATCTAAAATTGCTTAATTGAGAGTAGTTATTAACCATAAACTGTCTCGTAATCAAAGAGCATAACTGAGTAGATTGTCGCAGGGAACATTTCTCAATCTTCTTGTTGTCACAATATATAAGGTGGTGCAGGCTCCTTTCTCTGGCTCTAAGTCAGAATAATACACGTAAAATGAAGATCACCTCACACTCTCTTAGAGAGAATTCGACAGTGATGGGCACTGGCGACGCCGTAGGCGTACAACGAACCAAAGTTAAAACAGCCACAGAACGCAGATGGCTTATAGTTAGAGTACTTCCAAACACGGAGAGGAAATGTTTAGAAAGATTGCAAAAGCTAAACTACGAGGTGTTTTTAGCTGCCCAAGAAAGAATTTGCCTATGGAAGAATGGCGACCGAATAAAAAGGAAGAAGAGAATGCAAGTGATTATTACACAAATTTTGTTTGTACATATCACTAAAGAGGAAGAAAAAGAACTAATTTTACTTCCCTTTATAAAATCATATCTTCTTGACCGTGCGAAAACAATTGGTAATATGCATGCAGAAATAACTGATGCAGAAATGGATAAGTTGAAACAAATCGTAGGGCAGACGGAAGAAGTAAAATTTACAGATAGAATGTATAAGGTTGGCGAAGAGATATGCGTTATTTTAGGAGGCTGCAAGGTTAAAGCAAATGTGATCCATATATTTGGTGACAATTCCTCATATATAGGAGTCCGGATTAAAGCACTTGGATGCGCGTATATTAAAATTTCGCGAAACTCAGTCATTGAATAACATGGTATTTTCATTGCTCTTTTCAGAAAATATTGATTCCATAAGAAGGCATAAGGTAAGAACAGTTCTTACTGGCATAGGTATTACGTGGGGAATGTTTATTCTAATATTGCTTTTAGGAATAGGAAATAGTTTTCAAAATGGTATTCTCGGCCTTTTTGATGAATATGCCTCAAATAGTATCTGGATTACAACCGGCTGGATTGGAAAATACGTTCCAAACGGCCCAGAGATAGGAACTCAGGTAAAATTCAATGATGCCACAATAAATAGTCTTGTTCGTACATTCCCAGAAATAGAACATATTAGTGCAGAAATCTCATTAAATGAATTCTCGCAAATTGTATACAATGACAGAATTGGAAACTTTAAGATTTCTGGATTAGAAAAAGATTACAACATTATAAAACAAATCAAGTTGTCGGATGGAAGATTCCTCAATAACGATGATTTCAAGAATAGCAGAAGAGTTGTTGTTATTGGCGAACAAGTTAGACACAGTATGTTTGCAAACGAAGATGCCATAGGTAAGAACATTAATATAGATGATATTCCTTTTCTTGTAATAGGTGTAATGGATAATAATTCCATTCTAGGAGGTACTGATGATAATTCTGTTTTTATGCCTTCAACTACGGCAATAAATACATTTAGAGTGTCTAACGAATATTCCAGAATAGGACTACTTATAAAAGAGACCGATGATATTAACCTGAATTTAGACAAATCCATCAGAAAGTGCATTAGTCGAGTATTATCCTTTGATAGTGAAGACTATGGCGCTTTGTATATAAATAACGTTCAACTTCAAGTTAAATCATTTAATATCTTGTTTGACGGAATCAGGAATTTCTTATGGTTTGTTGGGATATGTATACTCTTGTGTGGCGCAATAGGCGTTTCGAACACTATGCTTTTGGCAACAAAAGAAAGAACCAAAGAATTTGGCATACGCAAGGCACTTGGTGCTACAGCAGACTCGATTATGTATATGGTACTAAATGAAAGCATTATGATTACTATTACATTTGGTCTTGTAGGTATATGTCTGGGATATGGTGCAATTGGCATATATTGTATCATAAGAGATTTTCTTCCTGATGACACAAAAGAAATATTAGGAGAAGGTAGCGTCAATTTTTCGGTCGTTATTTTTGCATTTATAGTTTTACTAATTTGTGGTATTCTTGCAGGGGCATATCCTGCGCATAAAGCATCACATATTCCACCAATAAAGGCGCTTAGCCAAGAATAAAAGAAATGAAAAAGTCAAATTTACTCATAATAGCATTAGCTATTCTTATAGTTGTTATATGGATTTACACTGGGGATATGAACTATTCAGCTTCTCAGAAGAAAGAATACATATCGCCTGTCTATAAAGAAATGGTCATAAAGAAAAATATATCGGGGAGATTATATCCTGAGATGGAGATAAGTGCGAAATCATCCGTATCGGGAACCTTGGTAGAGTATTATGTGCAAATTGGAGATAAAGTAAGTAAGGGAGACAGAATTGCAAAAGTCAAAGTGATAACTAATGCCAGCCAATTGGAAGAAGCCAATGCACAAGTCAAAAATCTAAGAATTCTAGATGAGAAACTTAAAAAAGCATACGAAAGAGACAAGGTGCTATACAATAAGGGTTTGATTGCTGCTTGTGAATATGAGGAAACAGAGGCTACATATATGGAGAATCACACTAGGTATCAAGCAGCTCTCAACCAATTGCAAATCATTAATGGTGATGGAGCCCTATCAAATATTGTTGTTGCTCCATGCAATGGCGTTATTTCTTCCTTACCTTTAGAACAAGGAGCATCAATAATGGAAATTAGCAACTATAGTGAAGGAACAACTATTGCCCAAATTTCTCAGAATACAAGATTTGTATTTAAAAGCCAAGTGGTAGAGGAAGATGTTATTGGATTACATAAAGGAATGAAAATTCCTGTTACTGTATCTTCTTCTGAGCATACTGTTATAGCAGAACTACATAAGATATCAACAGCTGGTAAATTTGATGAACACAGAGTCATGAAATACGAGATACAAGCTGTATTTACTCCACCAACAGACATCACGATATTCTCAGGTTTTTCTGCATCAGCATCAATCGTAACAAAAAGAAAGAAGGCGCTAACAATACCATGCGAATATATAACATTCAAAGGCGACTCTGCTTTTGCAACTATTGTGAAGAATGAAAAAAACATTCAGCAATATATCAAAATTGGTGATTCTGATGGAGAGGTATACGAAATATTGAAAGGAATCGAAAGAAATAGCCAAATAGTTAAATCTGAATTGTCTTATTAAATAATTATAAAAAAATGGAAAAGAAAATTGAAAAAATGATTGATGGAATGTTTGCGTCTAACACATTTCCTACAAGATTTCTTATCGTTTATTTATTGCTTGTAATGCTCTGCAATTTACTATCTTTGCCAATGACAGAAAAAATTGCAGCTATTCAAATCAGGGATCTGCATTTAGATGGAGTTCAAAATGAAATTGCTCAAGCCATGATTGACAGAATGGGAACTATAACAATTATCTCGTCAGTAATTGGCTGTATGATTGATGTCTTTGTATGTAGTTTATTTATTTATATAGCCACAAAGATTATTAAAATAGATGTCAAATTTAGTAAATGTGTGCTTATGTATTTATTGGTATCCTTAATTATTCTTGTAAATGAGTATATCGTATTGGGCATAAATAATATGATTGGTATCGAAAATATAAATACAATGAAAGATATGTATTGTACGAGTTTTGCAAATATCTTAAACATTCCAGGTAATACATTCTTCTACAAAATGATGCTTATACTTAATCCACTTAGGCTATTAGCTTTTGCATTCTTTGTTTACTGTATGAAAATAGTGACAAAGAGCAACACTATTAAAGTAGTTAATATTTCATTAGGGCTAATTTGCCTTTATGTCATATTCAACACCTTATTGCTAAACATCACGATGTAAATTCTTAATAGCTTTAGAACAGACGAATTAATTGCAACCCAACATGATACTAAGTAAAGGACATCATTGTATTCTCTCTACGTTGAGTCTGTTAATCTTATATTGTGTCATTACCTCCCTAATCTCGTCGATATGTGTCGCAAACTCGTTGTGCCGAACACTTAGTATGGCTATTGTACTTGTAGCTCTACAAGTATATGACTCATTAAATAGAGAATATCATTATTCGATTCATCTTGAAACAGCAATCAGTATTCTTGCTATTGTTTTGTTTATATGCAGCACTCTCTTTTATCTTAGATTTGTTTTCACTCCATTGTATGTAGGGCTTTCAGATCTTTCTCAATTCAGATATTTATATACACCATTGGGGGTTTTATCCAATGACTGGGTAAGTATACAATTGATGCTAATGTCTGTTTCTCTCGTGGCTCTTCTTAGGGGAAATAGGTATCCCCACCACCACAACTGGCTTCATCTAATTGCAGTATGTATTGAAATTATCAGTATAGTAATGACCATGTCAAGGATTGGTTGGGTCTCTGTTGTTTTAATAATCCTTTTCTTAGGAGTTTTGGCCTATAGGAAAATACTAAGAATTGACAAGTACATAATAATTTGTTCTACAGTTGTGTGCTCTTTGGTATTGTTATTTGTTATATCCCCAGAAGCAATATTATCAACGCTATTCCAATCCGAGAGCCATATAGAGAGTGCTAATGGCAGAGTGCGGCAGTTTAATTTGATTGACCACATGACAACAAAACAATTGTTGTTTGGTGTGGGATTAGATAATTATGCTCTTTTCAACTATGCAAATAGTGATTTTTCTATAAACGATTCTTTTACCGGTAGAGCGAATTCTTTATTGCTGAAGGTAATTATTGAGAGTGGGTTGTTCGGCTTACTACTTCATTTTTTATTGCTCGTGTCTATAATTGTATCATTGTACATGGCATGGAATACAGAAAGTAAGAATATCGAAAATACAATAACATTGTCTTTCTTTCTATTTCTGGTCATCTTGAAAGAATGTTGTTTTACATCCATTACCTACAATAGTTGTTATCTATTCTTATTTCTCCTTCCATTTATTGATTATTTGCCCATAGAATATAAAAGGAATAAAACAAAGAAGAGTATGTTGTTTAGGAATATAACTATTGACATCATTGTTGTTGTGTTATACGCTGGGTATGTATTATATAAAAACACTTCTTTTTTGAATAGTACTGAGTCTGGATATATGACGGCATCGACAATAAAAATATCTTTCCTCGAATTGTCAATTAAGAAAAATGCAGCTGATATAGACAAATCTATGTCTTCATATATGACAGCAATAAGCCAGAGCCCGTATGATGCATCTTACTATCACAATCTTTCATGGATTTATTATAGTTGCGGGAAAGATGATTTGGCTTCGGATTATATAAGAAAGGCTATTAATCTAAATAAAAGCAATCCTTTGTACTATGTCGTTTGCGGCATGTTTGCAGAAAGAAGAAATTTGGATTGTTCTACGCGATATTATACAAAAGCATTAATGCTTAATCCTTCTATTTGTTTTAGCGCTTTTTGGAATGACTTTTCAAAGAGGCATCCGGAAAAAGCGAAAAATGCTATAGATGATGCTATTACTCGATTAAATGATGAATTAGGAAATACCACAAAAAGAGAAGCTAAAATTGGAATTCTTTATTATAAAAGAGGAGAAAATGACATTGCTAAGGAAGCACTACTATCTGCTGTAGATAGAATTCCGAGCCTAAATCGTGTATGGCTATATCTCTATTTTTTGGAACATGATATAAAAAAGAAAAATAACTATCTAAATCGCGCAATACTTCTTAACCCCTCAGATAATCTCCCCTATTATATAAAGTACCATGAACCAAATGCCAGAGTTGGTGTGACCGATTACGCAGACAAGAAGAATCGGCTATATTATTACGCTAAAAATAGCCATGACTATTTACCTCGTGATCTATATAGCTATGTAATATCTCCCACCATGTTATATAAATAGCAATTATTTTATTCGTATTAAAGCGATATATATATTAGTCGACAAATATTATATCCAGACCATACTGGTAAAAAGGAGATAAACCAAATTGTATCAAATTCTGGTTGATCTTTAGTTTTTAGTTTAATTATTAAAATTTGTAATTCTATGAATTTATTCAATGTAGAAAGGAATCTTCCTATTAGTGAAGAACAAGTAGTTACCCCTGGAGACGGAGGAATTACTGCCGCCATCTGTATTGTGATTGGTATTGGTATTGTTCTCAAAGAGGTTTCTGTTGTACGAGAATAGTCTCGATTTAGTAAACAATTACTTGTAGGAGTAATTCCAACTCCTAGTTAGAACTACAATCTATTTGTATATAAATATAACATTTAGATTTCGCGTAAAAATGCAAGGATACTGATACGAGACCATTATATGTTTTGTGTCTATGTGTCCTTGCATTTTAATCACTCATTTCAACCGTAAGCAGCATACGTGTATGAATAATTATTACATAAGCAATTAAGTACGACATATAATAACGGAATTATGAATTATTTATTGATTGATGGTCTGAATAATTATTCTTCAATTAAGAAGAATTTCAATAATAATACTATTAACGAGTATTATTTATTCTTGTCAGATTTACTAAAATGTAATGGACATTCTGTGTCTTATTTTGATTTTCGCGACAATATATCAGATTTACATTATCTTAAGAATGTTATTAGTGACAAGAAAATATCACACATAGTTATGTTTGTAAATAATAACAAAAATCATGTGTGGCAAATTATTTCTAAATTAGGGAATGCAAATATTGATTATTATCTCGTTTCCTATACGCCTATAATAATCGATGGATTGAGTAGTCTTACAAACGTCAAAACTTTAGTATTGCAATCAAAAGACATTTCAAGATGTACTACTGAAATTATGTCTTTTTTCAATGTATCCCATATTCATGATATACGGCTTGACTATTCTTTGCCAGAATCCTTAGAAAACAAAGATATAAATATATATACAAGTTTTGAAAAAGAAGAACCTAATGATTGCATTCCATCCCACAATTATAGGATACTCGAAATTGTAACGGAAGAAATAAAGAAGGTATTATTGGCCGGATGTAAATATTTCCATGTTGCTGATCCATTCTTTTTTAGTGACATTAAATATGTAGTCAAATTCTGTGAATACTTAATTAGTTTTCAGAAAGAGGGATACGATTTTGTATGGTCGTGCGAGATTTCCAACAAAATGGTTACAGAGGCTGAAAAAATAAGCGAAATCCTTAAAGAGTCAAACTTAACGAGAATTGTTTATATATCAACGCATCGTATACCTGTGAGCGATCTAACCTCTTTTATCAAAAAAAGTGGAATTCTTATTATTTCTGTTGTTCCATATTTCAATGAAAACAGAACAGTTAAGGATCTACATAGTTGTTCAGCAGAACTAATTTCTCTATTATTACAGGCAAAAATATATGTTGAGCTATTTCAACAGAAAGATTATGATGATACTAAAAGATTAATATCAAAAGACATTTCTATTAGCAGAAGAATCAATAATTGTTTTCAATTAATTAACGATTTGTTAGTGTCTCACAGAAGAAAAGATATAAATAAATATCCATTAAAAAAAATCGAAAGATATTATCAATTAGTTCGTAAGTATCATGTTCCACTGCAGATAGAAAATGAAATGGATCCCGTGAAGAGGCAGTTAATAGATTTCAAATGCAACAATGAATTTGTTTATTCATCTTGGGACATAGAAAATGATATAACGAACTATTCTATAAAAACAGTTATGCCAATCAATATTACTGATAATAACATACGTAACGAATCTGATAGATTAGTATATGACGTATTATCACATTCTTTCAATGGTCATACAATAGAAGAAATACTCATTAAACTAAATAAAGACAGGGTGAATGCTATTACGATTTCAGATATTATGAAATGTGTCAATCCATTAGAAGAGCTAGGTCTTATATATTTTATCAAATATTTAAGGTAAACGAGCTCAAAAAGCACTTCATTTTCTCATAAAACTGCCACAATTCAGGAATTAAAGGTTTTATATTGAATGTTCAACAATTCACTTTTATGAGAACGATGCATAGTTAAATTTAAAAATTAAGTACATTTATTACGAGATAAATTTTAAATACAAAATTTCATATGAAGGAAAAGATAGATTTTATATTTATTGAAAGTATAGAGCCAAGGAATAATACTCGTTCCGTTTTTATTGGGTATCTATTTCCTGTTGGCGCAGCTATAATAGAACGTGGTTATACTTTCAAAATTTTGAGTTTGGCCTTCTTAAAAGATTATTCGATCAGAGGATTAATTGAGGAACTCGGTAAATTTGAATTTAGGGCTATTTGTATGACAACTACGGCAGATAGTATTAGATATGTCTACGATATATGTAATAAGGTTAAGAAAGCATATCCCTCTGTCCCAATCATTTTAGGTGGTCCACAGGCTAGTTATGATGATATTCATGTTATGGAGAAATGTTCTTGCGATTTTATAATCCGTAATGAAGGAGATTACAAAAACGTGGACATTATGGAAGAATATTATTCCAACAAAGAATATTCAAACATTCCCGGGATTACATGGAGAAAAAATGGCAAAACAATCTCAAATCCATCAGGTAGACCTTTGGATATAAATTCATTGCCAACACCATACTATCAAATACTATATGACCCCAAATTATGGGTACGCCCAAACGGATTATCTGAAAAGGACTTTCCTGATCAGCTTAATAAAATACGAGAATCTTATGTTTTCTTTATGACAGGTCGAGGTTGTCCAAATAAATGCTCTTTTTGTGTTGAAGGTAATGCAGGAAACATCTACAGGTTTCGTAACGTAGACAAATTAAAAGAAGACCTAATCTCTTTCTTGGACAATACTGGGCATAAATATGTTGCTATTGCAGATGACACATTCACTTCCTCCTTAAATCGCGTAAGAAAGGTGTGTTCTATGTTTAAAGAAGTACAGAAGGAACGCCCATTCACATGGTATTGCGAAGGTAGAGTTGATGTTTTGACAAGACATCCAGAGATTATTGACATCATGGTTGATGCCGGCTTAGTGGCATTGCAAATAGGAGTAGAATCTGGGAGCCAAGATGTTTTAGACACATACAATAAACGCATTACTATAGAACAAATTAGAAATGTTATCCTCTATACTAGGAAATATCCAACATTACGTATTTTTGGAAACATTATCCTTGGAAACCCTCACGAAACAAAGGGGCAGTTAATGGATTCATTAGCTGTAATTGACGAACTTGTTAAACTTTCTCATTTCAAATTAGAAATCTCAACAAGTATTTTAACTCCATTTGTGGGCACTCCGATTAGAAGCAACTCAAAAGAATATGGCATAGAGATACTCTATGATCATTTTGAAGAGGTCCGTTTTTCATTTACGGATATTGTCTGTAAGCCAGAAACTTTGACAATGACAGATATCTATCTTCTCAAATCTATTGTGGAAAAACATTTTCAAGATTTAGTAAATAGAGAACTGTTTTGTTATGACAATGTCAAAAAACAAGTGATTAATTTAATGTCGCGTGAAAAATCGACCAGCGTAAACATATGGCTTGCAAGATCAAGAGTAGTGTCTTCTGCAGCTTTTGAGAGTTATATAGAACTCTTATCTAGAAAAACTGCAGTTCTTGATGTTGATGATTACGATAACAAAGAAATCATGGAGATGTTTCCTAAGGCTTTATGGCAGTTAGATTATAATTCTCATAAAGATGAGTATACATTTATTTCCCTAAACGGCATAAATTATACTCTTGCTGGTATTGATGCATACCTATGGGATGAAGCAACGGGAGAGAATTCTATTTTGGATATATATGAAAAATCTAAGATAGAATACGACATCGTTGACTTTGATTATGTTCTGTCTTTCTACAAAGAAATGGATAAGCAGTTAGCTTTAATTCTTTATACAATATGAAAAACGTAACAAAAACAAGCGGCATTATTGGGTTAATTCTTGGTGGTATGCTCATTATTGTTATGATCATATATTCACCTATTGAATTGTCCCTTGATATATGCAATATCATTTTTGGTGCTGTAAGTGGTATTTTACTCTGTTTAGTCAATTGTATAATAACTCTTTCTATTTCAAAAATATCAGCCAATTATCTATATAGAAAAAAAAACAAACAATATTGGCTGCTACAAAATAAAATACTGATATGCATATGTTTTGTATATAACGTATTTATTGAGGAACTTGTTTTTAGGTCTTATTTGTTTTCATTCATAAATGAGAATTGGGGAAATATCTCGGCAATATCCATTACGACAATTTTGTTCATATTCTATCATCAAAGACCTCGTATTATAGAACTTGGGCTAATGGGGATTACCTTTGGAGTATTAGTAATTATTACTAATAATATTATAACTCCAATTATGGCACATTTATCTATAAATCTAATTTATTTAGGATACAAATACAAAAAAAACAAAAAAAATATATATAGTATGTGACAATAATATTAGTTTTCCGACTATATAAATAAACAGGCGTAGTTTCCCAAAGCAATTATCAGGAACGCACATGGGAGATGAGTCTATATTAATAATTTAAACAAGAATACAAAATGATAAGAGAAGACTTTCTTCAAATTGTGAACAAATACCAATATATTATAAAAAAATACTGTATAATATATGGGAATGGCATTATGTCCTCAGAAGATTTATATCAAGAGGTATTGTATAATTTGTGGAAGAGCTACCCCTCTTTTAGAGGTGATTGCGCATTAAGTACATGGACCTATAGAATAACGATTAACACCTGCATTTCATCATCTCGTCTAAGAAACAAAGAAGACAAACAACTTGATATTAGATATGCTTTAGATATTTGCGATGAAGACAATATTGTGAAAAAGGAAAATATTGAATTGATACGCAATATAATTGGACAACTATCCCTGATCGACAAATCGCTAATGTTGCTGTGGCTTGAGGAAAAGAGCTATAAAGATATTGCAGAGATTATGGGATTGTCTGAAACAAATATTGCAAGCAGGCTTAATAGATGCAAAACAAAAGTTATAAATAAGTTTAATAAAATAAAGTAGTATAGTTATGAATGATTTTGACGAACTGAAGAAAGTGCTTAACGAACTTGTTAACACCAATGTAGAGACTGCAAAGTCTAATGAGAGTATTATCAGAATGATTGAAGGGAAAAGAAAACACTCCTTTCTATCTTCAATCATTAAGAAAAAGAATTACGAAATAACAGTTTCCGTAATTGCTATGATCGGATTGCTTTTTTATCAAGAGTACAGAGGTTTTACTATTTTTACTTTTACTTTAATGGAAATTGCGTTATTACTTTGCTTTATTCAAAGTTTTATCCAATCCAGGATCTTAGCAAGACTTCAGTTTCCAGATACCGTAATCTCTTTCAAAAAGACTGTTGACAAATACAAAAAAACAGTACATATCTTTAGAGTTGCATTGTTTGTTTTAATTGCATTGATTATTTTCTCTATTCTATTCAATGAAATAGTATATTCCTTAAAAATAGTAATAATAGCTTGTTTTGGTCTAATTATTTGTTTCTGTTATATCTTGAAAGGAATTAATCAAGAGAATAAAGAAATGAATGAATTAACGGAAATTGTATCTTAATTTTAAGAGTATAGTAATCAAATGACATGGGCAATGACAATTCTTTTATTGCCCATGTTCTATTATAACAACTATGATAATTACCTTGCATAAGAAGAGAAATATAATCTCTCTAATTGTTCTTGCTATAATTCTGTTGTTTTTTCTACATTTCGGTTTTGACAGAATTATGTCAAAATTATATTTGTACAAGATAGAAAAAACGGTATTAATGCATTATAAGAGTGAGCCTAATTCGCTTAAATACAGGTCGGCTCAGTTCCTCCTTGAAAATTTGTCCTATCATTCATCATATTCTGTTGATGATGCAAAAGAGTTTGAAGATGTATATGCAACAATGGCAAATTATCCTAGAGAACTTCGTGACAGCGTGATATACTCTAAAATAAAAGATTTGTCATTCAAAAAGATCTTTTTAAAGAAACGTACTGATGTTTTTAACCTTGATGCGGATTATCTTATTAAGACAATAGATAATGCTTGCGACACTTGGGCCAAAGTGAATTGGAACAAGGATTATGACGACTCCTTATTTTTTAATTATGTATTACCATATCGCTTGCAAGATGAAATGTTGAGTGACTGGCATAAAGAGATTAAGAATTATTTCTCATATTTATATTCTCCTATCGTTTATAGCGAAAAAGGTGTGCAATGTCCTGCATATAAAGAACATATTTCTAAAGCAAAAGTAGTAGATGCACCTGATGCCATTAAGGGCAAAGCCGTGTTGCTGGATAGATCCGGTGCATCTGTTACTTTTAGTTTCCATTCAAATATTGCAGTCAATAAACTTATAAGATTCAGTTATAACACATTAATGGTAGATGTAGAGGCCATAGTGGAGGTAAATGGCAAGACCGTTGACACTTTTGTTGTAGAACCAGTAAATAGCAAATATGCATTCCGGACGTCTCGATTTGGCACTGTTCTCAATTTGCAGAAAGGCGACAATAAAATCACTGTAAGATTTGTAAACAAACCATTTAGTCTTGACTATATGGAAGTTGCAGCGTATGAGCCTTACTACGATGAAAAAGCTATTGATTACTCTAACTCCTATTGTCAGATACAAAATGTGGCAACAAAAAATTACGTATCAATTGATACCATAAGTTCAAAGATTGGCCAACCAATTACCCTACATAAGTATTCGCATAATGACAATACACTTAATCTCCGATTTGACTATCAAGGATATCCCTGTTGGGAAATAAGTCCAATGGATCCTGTGAATTTGCATATGGAAGATTACCAGGTAAATCTTGACACGATGGCGATTATTAGCAAACAGGTCTCTATTGTAGTTGAGAATCCAGATCCTCATTATACAGCCAACACTAGTGCATATCAATCAAAATACATTAATCAGCAGAAATGGGTAATAATACCTATTGGTGATGGTAAGTGCAAAATAATGAATAAGCTTTCAGGCCTGTTCTTGGAGTCAACCACAGACAAAAAAACTGGCAAAGAAATTATTGTGCAAAATTTCTATTCAGGCAATGCCACTCAAAAATGGAAGATAACCCAAACAGGTAAAAATCCGTATGCTCAATCATTCTTTAAGGTTGGAAATGTTTTATCAGAAGCATTAAAGGTTACTGATGTTATGAAACAGTTTCAATTTACGGGAAACAGAGGCGATTTCACTCCAAGCATCGCTTCCTTACTAAAGCATCGTACAGGAATTTGTAAAGATGAAGTTGCGTATGTTGCATCATTGTCAAGATATCTGGGAATTCCTGTTGCAATAGACTTCGTTCCTCATTGGGGCAACCGTCCAGGTTCTCATACTTGGAATGCTTTGGTTCTACCTAATGGAAAGTCGACCCCATTTTATATGCAATATGCACCAGGTGATACAACCCAATTTACACATAGCCCAGTTTATCTTAAACCTAAAATATACAGACGCCGTTTTGAAATAAATAGGGAAATGGTTGCAGATTTTAAGAATGAGAAGAGTATTCCTGAGCTGTATAGGTTCCCTAAATTCACAGATGTTACTGACCAGTATTTGCCAACAACAGACGTAATACGCGAAATCCCAAAAGATTATTGCAATCATGATATTGCATATATCTGCGTCAACGACAGGCAAGATTGGGAACCGGTTCACTATGGTAAGATCTCCAAAGGCAAGGTAATTTTCAAATCCATGGGACGCAATATTCTATATTCTGTTGGCATATGGGAATCAGGCAAAATTATCCCAATAGGAAACCCTTTCATCATTCAGGCCAATGGAAAAATAAAAGATGTGGTATGTCAACAAAACAAAAGGCAGACAATGACGCTGTATCGCAAATATCCATTCTTTGCACAATTCGATTCATTTAAAGATCGTATGAATCTTGGTGAATTCCAAGGAAGCAACACAAAAGATTTTTCGTCAACTACCACCTTGTTCATACACAAAGGGTTTACTAACGGTTGTCCGTATGAACAAAAACTTAACCCATTAAAGGGAAAATATAAATACCTCCGCTATGTTGGTCCCAAAGGTTCATATTGTAACGTTAATGAAATAGCTTTTTTCAATAATAAGGGGAAACAACTGAAAGGAAAAATAATAGGTACTGATGGTATAGAAAAACATACCAAAGAAACTGTCTTTGATGGTGATGTGTTGACCGGTTATGTAGGGCCAGGCCCAGATGACAATTGGGTTGGACTTGAATTATCAGAGCCTTCAGATGTGGCTGAGATTAAATATATGCCAAGGAATGATGGCAACTGCGTAGAAATTGGTGACAAATATCAGTTGCTTATGTATGATAATGGTAACTGGAAAACGCTGGCATGGAAACTAGCAAAAGAAACCAAACTTGTATTTAATTACATGCCTATTGGCGCTTTATTTTTACTAAGAGATAGAACAAAGGGTAAGGAAGAACGAATTTTTACCTATGAAAATGGTAAACAGGTTTGGTGGTAATTATATAACATATGAATATTGTCAATATTTACAAACAATGATAGAAATACAAAACATTGTCAAGCGTTACGAAGATAAGATAGCATTGAATAATGTCAGTATGTCAATTCCAGACAATTGTATTGTAGGACTCGTTGGACAGAATGGTGCTGGAAAATCCACTCTTTTGAAAATCCTGACAGGAATATTGGAACCTGATTCTGGTTGCTGTATATACAATGGCAAGACTTTTTCTTCTTGCATCATGGAAGATATCGGATATCTTCCAGAACAACGTGGTCTATATAATAGAATAAGTGTTCAAGAGCAATTAGAATATTTCGCCAGTCTCAGAGGACTTTGTATAAAACAAGCAAGAATAGCAATTGACTATTGGCTTGGCAAGTTTAGTATTGATGATTGGCGCAAAAAGAAGGTTTCAGAACTATCAAAAGGAATGCAGCAGAAAGTGCAATTAATTACCTGTCTGATGCATACCCCCAGATATGTATTTATGGATGAGCCATTAAGTGGCGTTGACCCGTTAAATTTCGAGATTTTTACAGATGCAATAAAGCAATTCCAACAAGAAAACAATGCAATTGTGATACTATCCACACATAACATGAAGTCTATAGAAAAGATGTGCGATCGGGTTGCTTTCATTGATAAGTCAGAGTTGAAGATTTATGATGATATCGCTAATATAAAAAGGCAATACGTCAAACAAAACAATTATGTTATTACAATAGAAACAGAAAATGAAATAGATTTAAAAACAATAGATAAAAGACTTCTAAACAAAGCCGTATTAAGAGGTTATAGGCGTTTAACAAGGTATGCTTTAGAGGTTTATATTGAATTTGAAAAGACCAAAGCATCAGGTAAAGATGTTTGTGATATGATTAAGGCCTTTAACGGATATAATGTCCTATCATGCAAATTAGATATGCCAACAATGGACGATATATTTATAAAACTATCAAAATGAAATATAATAAGATTCAACATATAATAGAATTTGAAGTTGCTCGGTATTTGAAGTCTCATACATTCTTATACATTACAATTGTATTTCCTTTATTCGTCAGTCTTCTATTATTTGTAAGTATTGACAAACAAAAACCAATTTCCTTGCTTGTCCAAAACACAACGAACATTCCATTCTTATTGGATAGCTGCAAAAATATTATTCCAATTATTGTAGACAAACAGTTGTCTGTCGATGAAGCCTTTGCAATGAATGAAAATTGTCAAGCAATGCTTAAGCTTTCTTCTGTTTCAGATCACCAAAAACTAGATGGCACTATTTTTAAAAAGCAAAAGCTCCCCTTGGAGTTTTACAGTACGATACGGCTGCGTATCTTGAACGCTTATGCTGACCATCTTCATGGAGATAGTGTTTCTATTATGACAGAGGATGCGGAGAATCGATTGTCTTTAGACCAGATAGTTTATACTGAGAATAAAAATATTAAGAAAAGTAATAATCAAATAAATGAAGATTTGACTATTGCTGCCATAATGCTTATTTATTTTATTGTTTTTCAGTTTTCGAATAATATTATGAAATCTATATCTGTTGAAAAGCAAAATAAGATTTCTGAGATAATGTTGTCGTCTGTTCATCCTAAAACTATTATTTTGGGAAAGATAATATCTGGATATTTACTTGCACTAATACAGATGACTGTATGGGGAATCTTGGTTTTTCTAATTGTAAATGCATTTTTCGATGTTTCCGAGCTTGCCTCAATTAGCCATCAAGCTACAAGTTCTAGTATTATTCCAATTCAACCAACAAACGAGGCTATTCTTTTTTTGTTAACACTTCTGGCTTGTATTACTGGAGGATATTTTATGTATGCATCTCTGTTTGCTATTATAGGAGCGATCTCAAACGAAAACACCGACACCCAAAAGTATTCATTTATCCTAACAATGCCATTGGTTATTACATTAATATACGTCATTGAACACTTGCAAAATAGCAACTCGATTATGGTTTTCCTGTCATATTTCCCTATTACCAGCCCAATCGCTTTAATGGCAAGATTATCATCTGGCATTAATGTCATAGAAATAATTCTCTCATTGTTGATTCTTTTAATTAGCATGTTTGTATGCATAAAATTGTCATCCTCAATTTATCGAAATGCCATAATTGCTGATACAGAAAAGGTAACGATAGAAAAACTATTAAAGTGGCTCAATTTAGGTCATAAGTTACTTGCATGATATACATTTAAACAAAAAGCCTGTCCTCCTACTGCAGGACTGCAATCCTATATAACCAGGACTGGAGTCCTTCGTAAGGAGGACTTCAGTCATTGGTAACAAGTACTGAACCAGCGATTAATCTATCCAGTTCAGTTTCTTCACGTAAGCATCAAATTTCAGTTCTTCGTGGCCGATAGCCTTGAGGGCTGCCTCTACCTCTTTGACTTCGCTGGGCGAACACAGTCGTTCACCTTTGCGACGCTCGAAGTAAGGATTGCGCCCGAACTTGCCAATCAGTCGATAACGGAACGTATCGTACTGGCCTGGCAGCATCTTCTTCTGCATATTGGTAAAGCCCTTGCCATACACCTGGGGCTCGTCGCTACGATAGAATTCGCACTTTTCGGCAGCTTTGGTCAGCTGCGGATTCAAAATCCTTACAGCTCGCTCGCTGTCGGGCAGAGCCTGCATCGCCAACTGGCGCAAACAGTGGTTGGCCATCTGGCAATCTGCCTGTATGCAATGCGTAAAACAGGCAGGCACATCTTTGTAATTAATCTTATTCTCCATTTTTTTAGTTTTTTGTTCAAAACATATCACACACCTCACTTTGTTGCGCTGAAAGCCTTTGTGGCAAAGGGCTTCGGGCGAGTGAGGTGTTTGCGAAACACCTCACTCAACACCTCACTCAACTGCTCATGCGGCCTTCAGGGGCACCACATTGTAGAATTTCACATGCCCGCGCTCAGTATGCTCAAAGCCCAGGTCCTTCATCGCATATCCCAGATGAATCTTGGTGCTCTGGTCGCTTTTTACCGA
>JAEEGL010871009.1_pt1 | contig 17965 bp, 19 predicted proteins | sample 9134231 | NCBI WGS metagenome assembly JAEEGL01 (sample SAMN16246548, study PRJNA631951) | gut metagenome | biome: gut microbiome; feature: rumen; material: fiber-attached | host: Bos | place: Iran: Karaj | collected 2018-10 | reverse complement strand
TAAAAGAAGAGTTTATTATGAGTAATATACCAATATTCATATTTGTAATGACAGCAGCAGCTTCTTTTATGACATCTATTACAAATTCAATGATAAGTTTGGAAGGAAGAGGTATTAATATACTTAAATCACTTCCAATAACACCTAGAAAAATATTAATGTCTAAAATATATGCTGCATCAGTACTTACAATCCCAGCGTTTATTTTAGGAGATTTAATTCTATGTATAAGATTTAATGTAGGTATAGTAGAAACGTTATTAATATTATTACTTGCTATAACTATACCACTTATACCTCATTTCATTGGATTAATATTTAATTTAAAATATCCTAAACTTGATTGGGATAATCCAGCAGAAGTAGTTAAACAAAGTACGAGTAGTTTCATCTCAGTAATGTCTGGATTTTTACTACTAATTGCTACAGTAATGGCAGTATTTTGGTTAATAGATAAAATTCCTCCATTACTTATAATGATTATCAGTGTAGTATTCTTCTTAATAATAGATGGAATATTATACTCATATATATCAAATGAAGGAGTAAAAGATTTTAATAAATTAACTGTATAAAGCAAACATTAAGTTTGCTTTTTATATGATATAATATAGCTGTTTAAGTTTTATTTAAGTTTTATTAATTATACTTAATATGTGTGGTGATAATATGAAAATATTAATAATAGAAGATGAATATAATTTAGCAGATGCTATTAGAAGTATGTTAAAGTCTCAAAAATACGATGTAGAGATAATGACTGATGGTGAAAAAGGTTTAGATGAAGCCTTAACAGATATCTATGATTTAATAATACTGGATGTAATGCTTCCTAGCATGAATGGATTTGAAATATTAAAAGAGTTAAAAAAAGAAGATATATCTTCAAAAGTATTAATGTTAACTGCTAAAGATACTATCGATGATAAGATGACTGGATTTAATGGTGGAGCAGATGATTATTTAACTAAACCATTTCATATGGAAGAATTAATAGCAAGAGTAAATGTTCAGCTTCGTAAATCAAAAAATAATAATAATGATTTATTAACTTTAGGAGATGTTACGCTTAATATAAAGAATATGGAGTTAAGTAATACTAATGAAACCAATAAAGTAAAAATAATAGGTAAAGAGTTTAAACTTCTAGAGTATCTTATGCATAATCCTAATCAAGTTATAGATAAAGAACAACTATTTGTTAAGATATGGGGATATGAAACAGATAGTGACATCAATACGCTAGAAGCATATATTTCTTTTATAAGAAAGAAACTTAAACTAATTAAATCTAATATTAATTTAAAATCAATTCGTAATTTAGGATACATATTGGAGGTAAGTGATGAAAAAACTAAAAGTTAAAGTTTTCTGGGTAGTATTTTTACTATTCTCAACATTTTCATTTGTAATACTTTTTTCATCAACTATGGCAGACTACTTAGAAAAATATGATTCTATTTCAAGAACATTAAATAGTTTTACAAGGCCAGCACCAAATGATAAAAAGAAATTACCTCCTAATCAAGACGATAGAAAAATATTTCTAGATTTTTCAGTATATACAGTAATACTTGACGAAGAAGGAGAGTATCTAGAAATAGTTAATAATACTAATTATGAAGAATATGATGAAGAAAAGATAAAACAAGTAGCAACATCTATTCTTGAAAATAAAGATGATAGGGTATTTATAGGTAACTTATATATAGATAGTTATTCATATGCATATACAAATAATAATACTTTAATAATAATGGATAATACTAATATAAGAAGTACTTTGATAAATGGATTTATAAGAAATATATTATTCTTTGTATTAAGTGAAATAGTAATAGTTGTTATTACTCGTTTAATTACTAAATGGATTACAGATCCAGTAAAAGAATCTTTTGAAAAACAAAAAGTATTTGTAGCAGATGCTTCGCATGAACTAAAAACACCTCTATCAGTAATAGTAGCAAGCACTGATGCATACTTTAATGATAAAGATGATAAATGGATTCATAATATAAGAAATGAATCAGAAAGAATGAATAAACTTGTAACTGATTTACTTGACTTAGCTAAGACAGAAAGAGAAGAAGGTTTAGTAATGAGTACTAATAATCTATCTACGATAGTAGAGTCCTCAATTCTACCTTTTGAAAGTTTATTCTATGATAAAAAAATAAAATTAAAATACGATATTGAGTCAGACATCAATATGGAGTGTAACGAGGATGCTATAACTGAACTTATGGGTATCTTAATTGACAATTCAATAAAGCACTGCTCAAACAAAGGAAAAGTAATTATTAATCTAAGTAAGAATAATAAACAGATAATATTAGAAGTAAAGAACACTGGAGATCCAATAAAGAAAGAAGATGAAGAAAAAATATTTGAAAGATTTTATAAAGTAGATTCTTCTAGAAATAGGAACTCTAATAATTATGGTTTAGGACTAGCAATAGCAAAGAATATAGTAGAGAAACATAGTGGTACTATTAAAGCCCATTCGGAAGATGGATTTACATCATTTAAAATAATATGGAATCAAAAGTAATTTTGATTCTTTTTTTAAGTTTCATTTAAGAAACAATTGCTATCATAGTATCATCAATAATAAAATTTATTGTTAATCATATATAAATTCAATAGAAGTAAGCCTTTTTCTCATCTCTATTCTCTATTGAATAAAAAAGTAGATATAAAAATATCTACTTTTTAAGTTTTATTTAAGATTCAGTTATTATTATTGATACTGTAGGAGTTGATAAGATGGAAGAAAATAAAAAAGAAAAGAGAAGTATAGTAAAGATAGTAATAGGTACTTTTTGCTTAGCCTTTATAATAAGTGTATTTGGATTAACATTATGGACTGTTAAAAGTGGTACTTTAGAGAAGTTGTATACTAAAATAATACCTGATAATAAAGAAGTAGTAGAACTTAAATATACTGATTCAGTAACTGTAAAATCTGATGGAGTCTACATAACTGATGTATCTGATGTAGTAGATGAAGTAATGCCTTCAATAGTAGCAATTACAAGTAAGACAGTAATTTCATCTGGAAGATTTGGACCTTCTTATTTTGGTGGAAGAAACAATGATTATACACAGGAAGGAGCAGGTTCAGGAGTAATAGTAGCACAAGATTCAAATAGTATTTACATATTAACTAATTATCATGTGGTAGAAAATTCAAGTGAATTATCAGTAAAATTTATTGATGATGAAAGTTATGATGCTAAAGTAAAAGGAGTATCAGAAAGAAAAGATATTGCTATAGTAGCAGTAGATAAAAAAAGTATTTCTAGTGATACTTTAAGCAAAATTAAAATAGCAACACTAGGAAATAGTGACAATCTTAAAGTAGGTAACGGAATAATAGCCATAGGTAATGCTCTAGGATATGGTCAATCAGTTACAACAGGAGTAATAAGTGCTCTAGATAGAGAAGTAGCAACTGATGATTATACTCAAAAGATGATTCAAATAGATGCTGCAATAAATGGTGGTAATAGTGGAGGAGCTCTTCTAAATAATAAAGGTGAAGTTATAGGAATCAATACTGCTAAATATTCATCTAATGGTTATAGCACTTCTACAAGTATCGAAGGAATGGGATTTGCTATTCCAATATCAGAAGTAAAGCAAATACTAGAAACACTTATTAAAGGTGAAAATGATGATAGTGAAATAACACTAGGTATCGAAGGATATATGACTAACTCTGGAGATATTGCAGATTATAGATTACCAACAGGATTTTATATATCAGGAATAACTAAAGGTGGAAATGTTGAAAAGACAGATATTGAAATAGGAAATATAATAACAGAGATTGATGGTAATGACGTAACTTCTTTAAGTGTAATTAAAAAAGTACTTAATAATAAGAATAAAGGAGATACAGTTAAAGTTAAAATAAAATATCCAAGTAAAAACGAATATAAAGAAAAAACTATCGAAATTAAACTTAATTAGACTAGAATATCTAGTCTTTTTATTTTATGATACAATTATATTAGAAATGGAGAGATATTTATGAACTCAAAAGAAGTCTTTATAGAAACAGGTAAGATAGGTAATGAGATAAGTACACTACATAAAAGAATAGATGTATTAAATGCAAGATGTGTACAAATTATGGAAATATGTCCACATGATATAGTTTTTAAATATAAAAACAATCATCCAAGAAAGATGCCTTATGATGGTGATTATTTCTGCTGTGCCTGTGGAAGTACAATAAGATGTTACCATACTGGTGATATTAGAAATACAGCATTTAAAGATTCTAGAGTAATACCTCTAACTAACTTATCTCTTTTTGGTTCTCATGAATTATATCGTACTATTAGAAATCATGTCTTTGATAACTTTGATAAATACTATAACAAATCAACTCCTATAAATGAATTAGAAGAAGATATGGAAGAAGTATTAAAGCCTCTTGAAGACAGTTATGAAAATCCAGTAAAAGTATTAAAGAGATCTACAAGGAAATAATAAAATGTATGGAGCAGTAATAGGAGACATCATAGGAAGTATATATGAGTATAATGAAACCAAAAAAATAAGTAGTATAACTACTGATAATCTAATGAAAGATAATTCATTTTATAGTGATGATACCATATTAACAATTGCAGTATTAGATGCTATATTAAATGATAAGAATTACGATAAATATTTAAGAGAATATATAAATAAATATAAAGATTATAAACCAGATTTTAATCCTTATTTTAAAAGTGCTTTTTCTCCTAACTTAATAAAGTGGAGTAAGACTAACAATACTGGAAATAGTCGTGGTAACGGAGCAATAATGAGAATATCTCCAGTAGGATTTATGTTTGATAATGAAAAAGATGTTATAGAAAATGCAAGACTTGCTACTATTCCATCACATAATAGTGAGGAAGCAATTGCTAGTGCGACTACTATAGCAATAATGATCTATTATTTAAGAAAAGGTTATTCTAAAGAAGAAGCGTATGAAAGACTAAACTTAGAACCTATCTTTGTTCCTTTTACTAAGTTTAATACCACTTGTAAAGAAACTATGAATAACTGTTTATCAGCATTTTATGATTCAAGTAGTTTTGAAGGAGCTATGAGAAGAACTTTACTAATGGGAGGAGATACAGATACTAATTGTGCGATAGTAGGTTCTTTAGCAGAAGCCTCTTTCGGAGTACCTAGCTACTTAAAAAAAGAAGCTGAAAAGAAATTACCAGAAGAGTTTATTAAAGTATTAAAAAAATCTAAGAGGTGATTATAATGATTATAAGAAGAATAAGAGAAGAAGAGATGGAAACTGCTCTTGACTTAGTATGGCGTGTATTCCTAGAATTTGAAGCACCAGACTATACAGAAGAAGGAATAAGAGAGTTTAAAAAATCTATAGATGATAAATCATGGGTTAAAGATCGTGACTTCTATGGAGCATACGAAAATGACAAAATGTTAGGAGTTATTGCAACTAAAGATTTATCTCACATCTCGCTATTCTTTGTTGAAGGAGTTTATCATAGGAAAGGCATAGGTAAAGAATTATATAATCATATTGAAAATCTTAATGATAAAGACTTTTTTACAGTTAATTCTTCTCCATATGCGCATGAAGTATATAAGCGTTTAGACTTCTATGATACTGATATTGAACAAAATGTTCATGGATTAAGATTTTATCCTATGAAGAAAGTGTTAAGGAAATAATATATGTTAATAGTAGTTGAAAGTATCATATTGTGTTTATTATTTACTTTAATGGTATTTATAATGTCTAGAAAACCAATAAGAACATTATATAACTATCCACCTAAAATAATAGAAAGAGTTAAGTCTTTAAAAGAATATAAAAATGAAATACCAACAAATAACAATAAGGTCGTAGCTAAGTTATCTGCATCAATCTTATTCTTAATAATAATCAGTTTAATATTAAGATACATTAATGGATATACAACATTTTTAGATAGTTTTACCTATGGATTTTTATTATGGACTATAGTCAACTTATATGACTTAGTAGTACTTGATATAATATGGTTTTGTCATGACCCATATTTCGTATTTAAAGGTACAGAAGATATGGTTAGTGAATATCATAACTATCTATTCCATTTAAAAGGATTCTTTATAGGAGAATCACTAGCACTAATAATATGCACATTAGCAGGATTAATAATTGAATTTATATTATAAAGGAAGTGAAACATATGAGAATAAAGAAATTTGAATTAGAAAAAGATTTAGAAAAAGTAGAAGATTATTTAAGAAATGAGTATTTAGAAAATCATAATATGACATCTTGGTTACCAGAAAGATTACATGATTTAATATTTAGAATGGATACCCAGTATCTCGATAAAGGAAAACCAAAATCTAGTGATTATATTTACTTGTGCATTGAAGATGAAAAGATTGTCGGATGTATTCTTCCAGACGGAGATTCTATTTATATAAGTGTTAATAAAAACCATGAAGAATTATATAGAACATTACTTTCTATAGCAGAAGAAAACACTCTTCCATTGTTTGAGAAAAAAGAAGATGGTACTATCGATTTCGTAGTAATTGTAAATGATAGCCTTACTTATAGGAAGTCTATCTTAGATAAAGAAGGATATACTAGACAAAAAGAAGAAGATTACGATAATTATGTATTTCCTCAAGAAACAGATGTAAGTATTGATCTTCCATACGGATTTAAATTAGTATACGGCGATGAATATACAAACGAAGAAAATAAATGTAGTGCATGTAATTTAGGATTTCATCCAGACTTAGAAAGTCCAAATTACAGAAATGGTATGAGTGCATATAATAGTAGAAAGAACTCTCCAATGTATAAAGATAGTTTTGAATGTCTAATAATAGATGAAAACTCTAAAGAACAAAACAATGTATGTTCTTACTGCTTTGTATATGTAGATAAGAAATCTAGTACAGCATTTATTGAACCAGTTAGTACAAGAGAAAAATATAGACATAAAGGAATAGGTACTGCAATGATGCATGGAGTTATGAAGAAATGTAAGGAATTAGGAATAGAAAAATGTTACGTTAATTCCTTCGACTGGAGAAGAAAATTCTATAACAGTGCAGGATTTACTACAGAAGATTCAATTGGATGTTATCATAAAAAAATCAAAGGATAAAAAATGTGCTATAATAAGAAAAAAGGAGACTTAATATGAAAAATAAATTAATTATGACAACTTCTTTATTATTAGTAGGTACTTCTATTCTAACTGGATGTGGTAAAGAAGAAGCTAAGAAAGATCCTCTAATAGGTAAATGGGCTCATGGAGCATATGTATATACATTTAATGAAGATAAAACTTGTGAATATGATATAAGTGGTAACATAAGAAAATGTACTTATGAAACAGATGGAGATAAAATTTCAATTCTGTATGAAGGATCAAACGTTCCATTTGTGACTACTTATGAAATAAAAGATAATAAGTTAAATATAAAAGATACATTTAATAATGATACTTTTTATGATAAAAAATAATTAAAACTAGAGTATTCTAGTTTTTTTAATACATTTAACTATGATAAAATGAAATTGGTGATTAATACTATAAAAAAAAGAAGAATTATCTATCTATCGTTGTTTGTCCTAATAATGATTGGACGTTATTATAATTTTATTTATATAGCATAAGGAGGTAAGAAGCTATGAAACAAATAGAAAAAGATCATTGGTATGTAACTGATAATAAAATGGGAATATCTTTAATGTGGTTTTATGTAGATATTAAACTTCCTAGTAAAGATGATCCTTATTATCATTTAACAGTAACAGATAGAAATATGGAGGAAGAAGAGTATAAATTTAATACTCTAGAAGAAGCAATATCATTTACAGAGAATGTTGTAGATACTTCTTTTATTCCTGAACAAATAAAAGAATCTTATGAAAAAATGTATGTATTAAAAAATAAAGAAGTAAAAGAAATAATAGATAATAAATTATTTCTCACTCCTGGTGAAATAGAAGGCGCAATAATAGATTATTATGGTGATAATAATTTTAATACATCTGCTAAATATTCACTAGGATTAAATAATAATAAACCTGAAGTAACTTTCTATAGAGTAGAACATTTAAAATCTAAAGATAGAGAAGAATTTATAGACATACGTCTAGATAATAAAGATTTGATGAATGTATTTAATAGGTATTTAGAAGATACTGATTACGAAGTAGATAACTTTAAATATGCTGGAGGAGTTCATATGCATGGATTATTTATTGAAGAAAATACTCCAGTATTTGAAGGAATAGAACTTAACTTGAAAGAAAAAGAAAAGAATAAAACATTATCCAAAAGGAAACAATAAGTATAAATATAATAAGAGGTTATATGGAAAAAGAAATATGGAATCATAATTATGCATATCACAAATGGATAATTAAGAAAGTAAAAGACAAAAATAAAATACTAGATGTAGGATCAGGTAATGGTGACTTAGTATTTAAACTAAAGAATAATTCTAACGAAGTCACAGGAATAGAACTTGATAGTGATATGTATAAATTATCTTGCAATAAAAATAAATATAAGAATGTTAAATTTATCGAAGGAGACTTTCTTAAATATAATTTTAAATCTAATAAATATGATGCCATTATCTTTGTCGCATCAATCCATCATATGGATATGAAAGATGCTTTAATAAAAGCTAAGAATCTATTAAATAAAAATGGAATAATCATAATAGTAGGTCTATCTACACCAAGTACTAAAAAAGATTATCTATTAGAAATATTAAGAGTGGAACCAAGCTTACTTATTTCTAAAGCCAAACATATGACTACTTCAGAAGATTTAAATATTAAAACAAGTTATAAATTTCCTAGTATGAATTATGTAAGAGATACTATTAAAGAAGTATTAAATAATAATTATAAGATTACATATGGAATACATTATAGATATTTACTATATTATGAAAATAAAGAATTAGAATAAATCTAGTTCTTTTTTTGTTATAATAAAGATAGTGGAGGTACTTATGGAAAACTGTATTCTTGAAATAAAACATTTAAAAAAGTACTATGGTAAAAATAGAGGAGTAGAAGATGTATCACTTAAACTAAATAAAGGTGATATATATGGTTTTATTGGTCCTAATGGAGCAGGTAAATCTACTACTATAAGAACTATAATGGGTCTTATTAACAAGACTAGTGGAAATATTTATTTTAATGGAGAAGAATTAGATAAAAACGATATAGAAACAAAATCAAAGATAGGATATCTTCCAAGTGAAATAAATTTATATGACGACATGAGTGTCAAAGAAATACTTGATTATAATGAATTATTCTATAAAGAAAATACTAATAAGAGAAGAAAAGAATTAGTTAAGTTATTTAAGATAGATGAATCTAAAAGGATAGAAGACTTATCTTTAGGTAACTTAAAGAAAGTAGGTATAGTTCTTGCTTTAATGCATAGTCCAAAACTATTAATATTAGATGAACCAACAAGTGGACTAGATCCAATAATGCAAAATGTATTTCATAATATACTTTTAGAAGAAAAGAAAAAAGGAACTACTATTCTTTATTCTTCACATGTACTTTCTGAAGTATCAAGTATATCTACAAGAGTAGGATTCATTAAAGATGGAATAATAATAAAAGAAGATTTAATTGAGAATATCAATAAAGATAATTATACATATATTACTATTTCATCACCTGATATAGATAAGATAAAAAAAGAATTAAAATTAACTATTAAAAGAGAAAATAATAATGAAGTAATATTCATAAGTGATAAAGATATTAATGATGTTATTAAGAAACTGACTAATTATAAAATAGATAAACTATTAATTGAGAATATCCCATTAGAAGATTTATTTGAGAACTATTACAAGTAGGTGAGAATATGATAAAAAGAGAATTAAAAGTTAATTTTAAAAGTTTTATAATTTGGTTAGGTATATTGATTGGACTATTCCTTTTAGTATTTATGATTTATCCATTTATATTAACTGATGAGGCAGTAACAGAATTAGATGAAATGTTAAAGATATTTCCACCAGAAGTATTAAAAGCATTTAATATGGATATTTCATCAATAAGTACTGCATATGGTTGGTTAAAAACTGAAGGATTCATGTTCGTATTAATTATAATTGGTTTATATTCATCGGTATTAGGTTCTAGTATCGTACTTAAAGAAGAAAGTGATAAAACTATCGAATACTTATCATCACTTCCTATAAAAAGAAATAATATTATGACTAATAAAGTAATAGTAGCAATTATCTATATGATATTAATAGTATTATCTTTAGGATTATTTAATTATATAGCACTCTTATTAAGTGGAGACTTTAATCAAAAAGAATACTTCTTACTTAGTATTTCACCACTATTAATTGCATTACCACTATTCTCTATCAATCTATTTATTGCTACATTCTTACATAAAACTAAGAAAACAATTGGAATTAGTTTAGGAATAGTATTTATATCATATTTACTTAGTATGTTAGGCGAGTTATCTAAAGAAGTAGAAGTATTAAAATATTTTAGTATTTATACTTTGGCAGACACTAGAAATGTTATAACTAATTGTTCTATAAATCCGGTAGTAATAATTATTAGTATCTTATTATCAGCAGTATTTATAACACTTTCATATGTAAGATATAATAATAAAGAATTAATGTGTTAACTAATTGTTAAAACTCTTTGACAAACTTCCAAAGACATTTGGTAGATTAATAATATAAAAATACATATAATTGTTTTACGAAAGGAGATAAAAGAATGAAATTAGGGAATAATATATTAAAACTAAGAAAGAAAAAAGGTATTTCACAAGAACAATTAGGAGAAAAAATAAATGTAACAAGACAGACAATAAGTAATTGGGAGTTAGGAGAAACATCTCCTAATCCAGAACAATTAAAATTATTATCTAAAGAATTAAATGTAAGTATAGATGAACTTCTTGATAATGATATCAAAACAGTAATAGAAGAGAAGGTGACAAATACAGAGAAGAAAACAAATACTATAGTAATTCTATTAAAGTTTATCTTACTTATTATAATAATTGGTTTTGCTATAACTGCTTTATATTTTGTAACTTATATTATTGCTAAAAATAGTAGAGCTAAAGGAGCAGAGATAGAAGAAGCTATCTATTGTAAAATATATGGAGAAGAGCATAGCTTTAACATAGTATATGAAGAGTTAACAGGAGAGCCTATCGAGCTAGGAGGAGATCCATACTTCTCTGATATTCTAGATTTAGGTAAATATAATGATGCTCATCAAATATTTAATGTGATAAATGATTACGTTAAGAAAAATGGTGGAACATGTTCTATGTCTAGAGAAAGAGAATTGAATAATTTAGTAGAGATCTCAGTAAAAGAAATATCTAATAAAGGTGTTACTATTAACATAAAAGAACTAGATGACTATGATATTGTATATGGTACATCTTACTATCTAGAAACATATAATAGTGATACCGAAGAATACGAAAAGGTTAAGCCAGCTCATGAGTGTATATTTAATGAAATAGCATTCACTATAATAAAAGGTGAATCAAGAGATTTGAGTTATGATTTCTCTTGTTATGGGAATCTTCCTAAAGGAGAATATAGATTAGTTATCCCAGTTGACTTTGAATCTGATACAATCCCAGTAAGTGAATATGATTTCTTTTACATATGGGTAGACATTAATATTGAATAAAAGACTAAGGAAGCTTAGTCTTTTTTGTTATAATAAAAATTGAAAGGTGAGATAGAATATGGATATAAGTGAATTCTGTGATTATTACAAACTAGGTAAAGTATTAAATGTTTCTCCTGTTACTGGAGGATTACTTCACAAGATGTATAAAGTAGAAACAGATAAAAGTACTTACTGCATAAAAGTATTAAATAGTGAGGTCATGAATAGAAGAGAAGCATATGGTAACTTTATACTATCAGAAAAAATAGCTAATTATGCTAAAGAAAGTAATATTCCAGTATGCTCATCAATAATTATTAATAATAACTTTTTAAATAAGTATAAAGATCATTACTATATCGTATATCCATTTCTAGTTGGAACATCTATAAAAGAAACTAATTTAGATTTATGTGCAAAGATAGGAAAGATATTAGCAAGTCTCCATTCTTTAGATATAAGTGCTATTAATTTAACTACTAATGATAATAATATAGATTATTACTATGATTGGGATAGCTATATTAATAATGATAACTTTAATAAAGTGAAATATAGAGAACTATACTTAGATAATTATAAAAAGTATTATTCAATTTTAAATAGAGTATGTGAAAGATATAATGAATCATTTATAGAAGACGCTATATGTCATAACGATTTAGATTTAAAAAATGTTATGTTAGTAAATAATGAACCAGTTCTAATTGACTGGGAATGTGCAAAAATATCTTCATCATATTATGAACTCTTGGAAGTAGCATTATCTTTCTCTGGATTTTTATCTAACAATTTCGATAAAGAAAAGTTTTGCACAGTATTTAAAGAATATTCTAAATATAGAAGTATAGAAAATGATAACTGGTACAGCATTATCTGCGGAAACTTAATTAATAGATTTAACTGGTTAAAATATAATATCGAAAGAAGCTTAGGAATAGTAACTAATGATAAAGAAGAGAAAGCTCTCGGAGAAAATGAAGTAGAAAAAACAATCAATGAGATAAATAGATACTTATATTTAGTAGGAGACCTATACGATATTATTTGTAGTTTAAATCGTAAAGAAAATAAAAACTATGACGATATCATAGAAAGAATAATAGATAATAACTCTATATTAAAAGGTAAATCATATGAATTAATAAATTCTGGATTTACTAATACTATTTATAGAGTAGATAACTATATAGTAAGAATATGTACTTATGAAGATAATGAAAAGAGCTTTTCTAAAGAAATAGATTTCTATAGTAATAATAATATAAGTGGTATTCCTAAACTATATATTGGTGATACTTCTAAAAGTATTGTTCCATACTTTTATCAAATAGAAGATAAAATAAATGGAGTACCACTATATGAAGTGTGGTACAAACTAGATAATAATGAAAAAGAAATAATTATTGATAAGATAATAAATATATTAAAAGAAATACATAAAGATAAGAAAGATTATGAAGATACTTTCTTAAATGATGTCATATGTAAGATTAACAGTATAAAAGATAAATGTAGTGATATAGGTGATATATGTAATGATCTTATAACAATATCTAATATTATATTTAAGGATAATAAATACGTACTTATACATGGAGACTTACATTTTGATAATTTCTTATATGATGGAGAAAATATCTATTTACTAGATTTTGAAAGAATAACTTATGCTCCACTTGATTATGATTTTAAAATAATTTCTTGTTATAGTACTTATCCATATCTATGGGCTAGTGCTAAGACAGATATTATAACTGTAGAAGATGATTATAAAGACGTACTAGACTTATTCTTAAATAGATACGAAGAGCTAAATAGAATTCCAAATGTAAGAGAAAGATTAGATGTATATAAGTGCATAGAAATACTTGATAATTATAAAAATACTAAACATAAAGATAGGTTACTTGTCGTAAACCAGGTTATAGAAGAATTAAAAAATAAATTATTATAATATAATATATTTATAGAAGGGACTGTAACCTATGAAAAGAAAATCAAATAATAATAAGAAAAAATATATATTTATAATAGCTAAAGTCTTCTTTGCTATTATTTTTATTATTGCATTAATTAATATAATCATATGGTATGAAGAAAATAAAAAAGTAGAAGAAATATTAAATACAGTTAATGAATACATATCTGTTGAGGATACGCCTAATGAAGTATTTGAAAGTGGCGAAGAGAAGAAAACATATAAAGTGGATAAAAAGATTAAGAGAGTAAATAAAGATATTATTGGTTGGATAAAAGTAGACAATACTAAAATAAATTATCCATTAGTTAAAGGAAAAGATAATAAGTATTATTTAAAACATGACTTAAATAAGAGAAACAATAGTGCGGGATGGGTATTCATGGATTATAGAAATAATCTAGATGACCAAAACATAATAATATATGGACATCATAGAAAGAACGGTACAATGTTTGGATCAATAGATGATTTATTTAAACATCCAAAAGATGGAAAGATACTATTAGTAGTAAATGGTGAAAATAGATACTATCAGATATTTAGTATTTATAAAGCAAAGACAAATGAAAGCGCTTTTCAACTAAATTTTAACAATTTTCAAGAAGAACTTGACAATATGTGTAAAAAAAGTGTCTATGATTTTAAAAAGGACTTATCGTCTGTAACCCATATAATTACGCTGTCTACGTGTTCTGATGACAATATTGACAGGCTAATTGTACAAGCTTACAGAATATTTTAGTAAATTAACACTTTATTTTAAAAAACTTTACATGATATAATACAGGTATAAAAGAGTAAATACATGTATACAAAATCGGAGGTGGTTAAGTATTGTGTTAATAGAAAGAGATTATTTCTCCTAGGATTAATATTTTTTGGAGTAATGTGTATATCTGGAATCTATGCATTAACAAATGATATGCAGGAGACAGAAAACATATTGTCAACTTCAGCAGTAGAAATTGAACTTAAAGAATACAGTGCTACTAATGAGCCATTTTCTGAGAATGGCATAGTAGTAATGCCAGGAGACGAGATAGATCTTATCCCAAGAGTAAATAATCTCGGGATTGAGTGCTATTTAAGAGTAAAAATCACTTACACAATAGATTATAGAGTATTTAATGAATTGGATTATGTAAAAGGTAACTATTCATCTTGGCAAAAGAAAGATGGATATTACTATTATGGTTCAGTTTTTGGACGAAATGAATCAGTTGAAATATTTGATAAAATTCTAATACCTAGATATACACCAGACATTTTTCAAGACAAAAAGTTGAGAGTAAATGTTAAAGTGGATGCTGTTCAAGAGAAGAATTTCGATGGAAACTGGAACGGAGTACAGATATTAAAAAGTATAGATAAGAACTTTGATATCGATGGATCTGGAAGCTCTATTGTCATATATGAAGACGATAGCGAAAACCATGTTTCAACAGACGAGGAATTCTTTAATGACTTGAGCGGATTATTACCTGGTGATAGTGTTCTTGAAACAATTACTATCTTAAATAGTAGTGATGAAACCAATAACTATTACTTAAAGGTTGAAAATGATCTAAGCGATAGTGAAAAAAAATTATTAAAGAATTTTAAATTAATAATTAAAAATAGCAATGGTGATACTGTAGTAAATAGTACACTATACGATGATACAAAACATCGAATAGCTACATTTGAACCAGATGAAGGAGATACATTTACAATTGAAGTAGTATTACCAAAAAATGCAAACAATGAAGTTAGTAAATTACTAACGAAGATTAAATGGAAATTCTTTATGGATGATTACACACCAGAAGAAGAAATTCCAAAGACAGGAGATTTTAGATTTGACCTGTCAATAATGATGTTCTTAATTTCAGCACTAGGATTATTCATAGTTCTAGTAATGGAAAGAAGATATATGAAAGATGAAAAAAAGGAAGGAAATAAAAATTATGAATAAGAAAAAAACAATTTTAGCGGCAGTAGTATTAATGCTAGTACTATTGATCGGAGGAGTAGTAGCATACTTTACATCTACTGATGATGCTGTTAATGAATTTACATTAGGTAATATCAGAATTGAATTAGACGAAGGAGATTGGGATCCTGCAGCAGCACAAAATGTAATGCCAGGTCAAAAAATAGTTAAGGAGCCTTCAGTACATAATGTTAGTGATGAAAATGATGCTTATGTATTCTTAAAAGTTGAATCACCTTGTACAACAGAAACAACACCTACTGAAATATTCCAATATACAACAAATTCTGGATGGCTTGAAATAACTGATCCAGCAGCAGCATGTACAAATGGAAATATAACTAGACTTTATGCATGGGGAAATGGAACAGCTATGACAAAAGTAGCAGCAGATGCATATACTGAAACATTATTTGATGAAGTAAGGGTAGATAGAACACTTCAAGGAGAAGAAGAAGGATTAAATCCAACTGGAGGATTAAAAATAACTGTTAAAGCATATGGTGTTCAAGCTGATGGTTTACTAGACCAAGATGACAATGAAGTTAAAGCTCCTATTGCTGTATGGGGATTAGCTAACTTCACTGACTAATATAAAAGAAATTTATGAAGATATTAAAAGGCATAATTAATGTTTTAACGACATTAATTATTGTCGTTGGTGTAGTAATTATTGGATTATACATCTTTGGAATTACTCCATATGTAGTATTGTCTGGTTCTATGGAAACAGCAATAGAAACAGGAAGCTTATGCTTCGTAAATAAAAATGTTAAATATGAAGATATTAAGAAAAATGATGTTATCGCCTACAAAACTGATAAAGGTGTAATGGTTACTCACAGAGTAGTAAGAATAGATGAAAATGGTTTTGTAACAAAAGGAGATAGCAACCCTTCCCAAGATGGATATTTGAAAAAAGAATCTTACATTGGGAAAAATATTTTCAGTATTCCTAAAGTTGGATATGCCGTTAAAAAATTACAGACAACTAGAGGAAAGATTATCTTCGGTACTTTTGTAGTAATGTTATTTGCAGCCGGACTATTAATCGGTGAAGATAAAAAAGATAAAACAAAAAAAGTAGAAGTACAAGAAGGTAATACAAATAATGAAGAAATAGAAAATGATGAACAAACTGCAACTAGTGAAGAAGCTGCAGTAAATAGCGAGCAACCTACAGTTACAGAGGAGGTTGTAGTAAATAGTGAGCAACCTACAGTTACAGAGGAGGTTGTTGTAAACAGTGAGCAACCTACAGTTACAGAGGAGGTTGTAGTAAATAGTGAGCAACCTACAGTTACAGAGGAGGTTGTTGTAAATAGTGAGCAATCTACAGTTACAGAGGAGGTTGTTGTAAACAGTGAGCAACCTACAGTTACAGAGGAGGTTGTAGTAAATAGTGAGCAACCTACAGTTACAGAGGAGGTTGTTGTAAACAGTGAGCAACCTACAGTTACAGAGGAGGTTGTAGTAAATAGTGAGCAACCTACAGTTACTGAGGAGGTTGTTGTAAATACTGATCAAACAATAAAAAAAGATGAAATTATAAATAATGAAGAGAAAGTAGAAAACGAGGAAAAAGTTTAATAATTAAAAAGAGGAGATGATGAGATATGAAGAAAACTAAAATCTTTAGCATGTTTTTAGTTGCAATTATTTCATTCTTCTCTTTTTTTAACTATGCAGATGCATATTATACAATTATGACTACTCCATCTACTAATACTTTTACAATTGCATTAAAGAATAACATAACATATGTATATTCTTATATTGATGAGAATGACGTAAAACATTCGCTAAAAGCATCTGAAGTTGTGTCTTATTTTAGAGGCACTGTTTTAACACTAGCAGACGGAATTGATAGTACTGTTGATTATAGTAGCGTTAGTTACAATATAGACAATAATGATTATACTGACAGTACATATACTATTACACAAGATGCAACTATAGAGTATGTATATACTTTAAATAGATATACTATCACTTATACTTTAGATGGTGGAACATTAAATAACCCAGTAAATTCATATACATCTATGACTCCAACATTTGATTTACCTACACCTACAAGAAATAACTATTTATTTACTGGATGGTGTATAGGTAATAACTGTTCTAAACCATATACTGTTACTACAGGTAGTACAGGTAATATATCTGTAACAGCTGGATGGAAAACACCAGCAACTTACACTGTAAGCCACAATCAAGGTAATAGTTATAACTTTAGTGGTAATTCTACAGCTGTAGAGGGAAGCACTTATACTGCAACAGCAAG
>JAEEGL016255551.1_pt1 | contig 17966 bp, 16 predicted proteins | sample 9134231 | NCBI WGS metagenome assembly JAEEGL01 (sample SAMN16246548, study PRJNA631951) | gut metagenome | biome: gut microbiome; feature: rumen; material: fiber-attached | host: Bos | place: Iran: Karaj | collected 2018-10 | reverse complement strand
TAGTCCACAATAAAACGCCCTATATTGAGCATAATCCTTCATGAACATATTTGGCTTATCTGGTAAAACGTAACCAAACATTATAGAGTTACAAATCCTATAGCCTTCTTAAATCTATTTAATGTGTCGATGGCAATATCATGAGCTTGCTCTGCGCCCTCTTTTGCACACTTCATTAAATATGCTTCGTCTTTAATTAGACGGTTATATTCTTCTTTCATAGGTTTTAACATTTCGCAAACTGCTTCACCTGTTCTAACCTTTAAATGTCCATACATTAAGCCATCAAAGTCCTTTACAACCTCATTAATGCTCTTGTTTTGAGCAACGGCTAAGATTGTTAGAAGATTTGAAACGCCTGGCTTATTTTCTGGGTCAAATCTAATTTCTGTTTCTGAATCAGTAACAGCACTTTTGAATTTCTTCATAATTGTTGCATCATCATCTAATACAGAGATATATGATTTTGGATTTGGGTCAGATTTACTCATTTTAGATAGAGGGTCTTGCAAAGACATAACCTTTGCGCCAACCTTTGTTAAAACGCCCTTTGGAATCGTGAAGATATCTCCATAGATTCCGTTTACTCTTTCTGCAATATCTCTTGCTATTTCAATATGTTGCAATTGATCATATCCGACAGGTACTTCATCTGTATTGTATAGAAGAATATCTGCAGCCATTAGAACTGGATAATCCATTAAGCCCATATTGACGTTATCTGCGTGTTTTTGAGACTTATCTTTAAATTGGGTCATTCTGTTCATTTCGCCAACCATAGTGTAGCAATTTAAAAGCCAAGATAGATATGCATGTTCTTGAACATGAGATTGGAAATATACAATGCTCTTTTTAGGATCAATTCCAAGTGCTAACAATAAAGCATAGAAGCTCATTGCATTTTCATGGAATTTTTGTGGATCTTGTCTAACTGTTATTGTATGCAAATCTGCAAGAGCAAAAATACATTTATTATTTGCATCTGCTTGCATTCTATGCCAGTTATCTACGGCTCCTATATAGTTTCCTAAAGTCATTATCCCTGATGGTTGTATTGCACTATATATTGTCTTCATAAAATCACCTATTTTCTATCTATATAATCTAGTACTGCTTTTGCAACGTCGTTTTTATCTATAATATCGCTGAAACGAACTTCTCTATCTTTTAATCCCTTTAGAGGTTCTGGTATTTCTAGACCTGTTTCTTCATTTAGCATTTCTGTTGCCTTAAATGCATCTTTTACCTTATCTCCTGTGATTGCTTCTAAAACATCACTTGGGAACTTATATGCAGAAGCTGTAGATACAACAACTACAGGATGTTCATCTTCTGTTCTTGATTGATATTCATCATATGTGCTCATAGCAACAGCTGTATGTGTATCCATTACATAGCCATCGAAATCGTTTTCGCTAAAGATGGCAGCTTTTGTTTCTTCTTCTGTAGTAAATCCTGCATCAAAGATTTCTTGAATCTTTGCAAGTTCTTCTTTAGATATTGTATATTTACCTTCTTTCTTTAATTTTTCCATTCTATCTTTTGTTAATTCATCGTTATGTCCTGAGATATCAAACAATAATCTTTCAAGATTTGATGAAATCAAAATATCCATAGATGGAGACATTGTCTTGAAGAATTCTCTATTTCTATCGTATGTACCAGTCTTGAAGAAATCTGTTAATACTTTATTTGAATTAGATGCACAAACGAACTTATTAACTGGCAAGCCCATCTTATATGCGTAATATCCAGCTAAGATATTACCAAAGTTTCCTGATGGAACACAGAAGTTAATCTTATCGCCAAATTCAATTTCTTCAAAGTTTAATAAATCACAATATGCTGAAATATAATAAGCAATTTGTGGAGCTAATCTTCCCCAGTTAATTGAGTTAGCTGAAGATAACTTATAGTTCTTTGCTAAAAGCTTAGCTTTTATTGCATCATCATTAAAGATTGTTTTAACTGCTGATTGAGCATCATCAAAGTTTCCTTCAATTGCGCATACATATACATTGTTTCCAAGTTGTGTACGCATTTGAAGTTTTTGCATATCTGAAACACCTTGAGATGGATAGAATACAATAATATCTACTCCTTCAACATCTCTAAAACCTTCAAGAGCTGCCTTACCAGTATCTCCTGATGTAGCAACTAAGATTAATGTCTTTGATGATTCGCCAGTTTTCTTTCTAGCTCCTACTAATAAATGTGGAAGCATAGTAAGTGCCATATCCTTAAAAGCACATGTAGGACCATGCCATAATTCCAATACGTATAGGTTTTCATCAACATTTACAAGTGGGCATGGATCTTCGCCATAGAATCTTCCATATGCATTCTTTGTATACCCTAAAAGTTCATCGTAAGAATACTCTTCAAGGAATTTTGAAAGAACAAATGCTGCTCTTTCTTCATAAGACATTTCGCATAATTTTTCAAAATCTGCCTTGCTTAGAGTTGGGATAGATTCTGGAACGAACAATCCTCCATCGTTTGCTAAACCATCTCTAATGGCTTCTGCTGCTGTACATGAATAGTTTTTATTTCTTGTGCTTATATATTTCATATTCCACCTTATGCTTTTGTTGAAAGCTTATTGTATAAATCTGGATCAACTTCTTGTAACATTAATACTAATTCGCCATCTGACATAGAAGCTGTTCTGCCTCTTTCATATTCTTTATCTACAAGAGCCTTGATCTTTTCAACGGTAGCGCTCTTTTTGTCAATCTTTTCGTTCTTTGTTAGATTGAAGTATGCGTTAATCCAATAAGCAATACCAGCCATACCAGAGTGAGCGTCAACTGCAACTCTAGGAGGTCTACCAAAGATTTTTTCTGTATCACAGATGTTGTAGATTTCAGGATCTTTCAATAAACCATCAGCATGAATACCAGCTCTTGTTACGTTGAAGTCTTTTCCAACAAATGGAGTTCTTTCTGGGATATGAATACCCATTGATTCAAAGTAACGACCAATTTCTGTAATTGTTTGGAAGTTCATACCAGCGTGTGTACCCTTAATTGAAGCATATTCAATAGCCATAGCTTCAAGTGGACAGTTACCTGTTCTTTCACCGATACCCATTAATGAGCAGTTTACTGAAGAACAACCGTATAACCAAGCAGTAGCTGCGTTTGTAACTACCTTATAGAAATCGTTATGTCCGTGCCATTCCAATTGTTCAGATGGAACTTCAGCATAATATCTTAAACCAGAAATAATACCTGGAACTGAACGAGGAAGTGTAACACCTGGATATGAAATACCATAACCCATTGTGTCACAAGCTCTAATCTTAATTGGAATACCGCTTTCTTTAGACAATTGCATCAATTCGTATGCAAGTGGTGCAACAAAGCCATAGAAGTCTGCTCTTGTGATATCTTCAAAGTGACATCTTGGAACAACTCCCTTATCTAGAGCCATCTTAACAACATTTAGATATTTATCTGCCGCTTGCTTTCTTGTTAAATTCATTTTCTTAAAGATGTGGTAATCTGAACAGCTAACTAAAATACCTGTTTCCTTAATACCCATCTCTTTAACAAGTTCGAAGTCCTTTTCTGATGCTCTAATCCATGAAGTGATTTCTGGGAAATCAAATCCTAATTCCATACAACCTCTAACTGCTTCTCTATCCTTTTCAGAATATAGGAAGAATTCAGATTGACGGATGATACCCTTCTTACCCCCAAGCTTATGCATCAATTTATACAAATCGATGATTTGTTGTGCAGTAAATGGTTTAGTTCCTTGTTGTCCATCTCTAAAAGTAGTATCTGTAATCCAGATGTTCTCAGGAATTTCCATTGGTGTTTGACGGAAGTTAAATGCAACCTTTGGAATTGTATCGTATGAGTACAATTCTCTAAAGAAGTTAGGCGTGCCAACGTCTTGTAGATTTGGTTTCCAGTTACTTTCGATCAAAACATTCTTTTGTTTACTGTACTTAATCATTTTCGGCCTCCATTAAGAGTTTATTTTCGCTAGCATTTCATTTTGATTTGCTAGTTGCAATGCTTCTATCATTTCGTTTAAATCACCATCCATAAAATCTTCTAATGAATACATAGTAAATCCGATTCTATGGTCAGTAACTCTGTTTTGTGGGAAATTATATGTTCTAATCTTTTCAGATCTATCTCCCGTTCCTACTTGGCCTTTTCTCTCTGCTGCATATTGAGAATCAGCCTTTGTCTTGTAGTAGTCATATAATCTTGATCTTAGAACTTGGAAAGCTTTTTCTTTGTTCTTTAATTGAGATCTTTCATCTTGTGAAGTTACAACAATTCCTGTTGGGAAGTGTGTAATTCTTATAGCTGTATCGGTCTTATTAACCTTTTGGCCACCAGCCCCTGATGATCTATATGTATCTACTTTTATATCTTTATCTAAAATTTCAACTTCAACATCTTCAACTTCTGGCAATACCGCAACAGTTACTGTTGATGTATGAACTCTTCCTTGAGATTCAGTTTCTGGAACACGTTGTACTCTATGTACACCGCTTTCATATTTCAATTTAGCGAAAGCTCCAGCTCCAGTTACTTGGAATGTACACTCTTTAATACCACCCAAGTCGTCCAATTCTACGTTGATTTCTTGAGTATGCCAATGCATACGTTCTGCATATCTTACATACATTCTCATAAGTTCAGCACCGAACAATGCACTTTCTTCACCGCCAGCTGCTGGTCTTATTTCTACGATAACGTTCTTTTGGTCGTGTGGGTCTACTGGAAGCAAAGCAATCTTTAACTTTTGTGTTAATTCCTCTGCTTTCTTTTGGCATTCTTTGAACTCTTCTTTTGCTAAATCTGCAAGTTCATCATTGCCTTGCATCATCTCTTTGCAATCTTCAAGGTTCTTTTGATTTGCCAAATACTCCTTATACAAATTAATTGCTTCTTCCATTGAAGCATGTTCTTTTGCATATTCACGCCAAGTGTTTTGGTCAGAAATGACATTAGGATCTGCAAGCAGATTCGTAAGTTCATCATATCTTTCTAGCATTAAACGTAATCTTTCAAACATATTATTCCTTTACTTTGGCCTCAATAATTCTATCTACGCCTTCTAAGTCTTTTTCTATCTTTACATCAAAGTCTACAAATATCTTTTCAATCTCTTGAGATTGGTTTTCCCCACATTCCATAAAGATATATCCATCTTTATTTAAATGAGCCTTTGCATCCTTTGCTATTTTCCTATATACATCTAATCCATCTTCGCCGCCATCTAAAGCGATTAGAGGATCAAATTCTTTTACTTCTTTATCTAGTGATTCAATTTCTTTTGTTGGGATATATGGAGGATTTGAAACGATAACATCAAATTTTCCATCAATTTTCTCAAATAAATCACTCTCTATTAAAGTTACTTTATCTTGAACTTCGTTTTTCTCAACATTTTTCTTTGCCACATCTAGTGCTTTTGAAGATATATCTGAAGCAACAACGTTTGCTCCTTTTTCTTTTGCAATAGCAATAGCAATACATCCACTTCCTGTGCATAAATCTAAAACAGAAGATTTATCTGTTATCTTAGATAAAGCTTTTTCTACTAAATTTTCTGTTTCTGGTCTTGGGCATAACACATCTTCATTTATATCTATTTCATATCCATAGAAGTTTGTGTTTCCAATAACCTTCCAAAGTGGCATGCCAGTCAATCTTTTGTTTAGAATCTCGTTTGCTTTATTTAACTCAGATTCTTTTATATAGCTTTGAGAATTAACTTCACTTCTTTTAATGTTCATAGCAATAGATAAAATCCATTCAACTTCAGAAGAATCCGCATTAACTTGCTTTAATTTTTGTTCCATAAGCTCTCTTTCTTTCTTAAGAGGCTTTTTAACATCAAATCTTAATTCTTCTAGATTTGGGTTTTCATCCATAGCTTGTACTGTTTTGAAAGCAGCAATAGCTACTTCAATCATGTCGTCTGTTGGTTCTTTTGTTGTTAACATTTGTAGCCATAGTCCTGGAGCCTTAAAGAATCTAACGATAGCGTTATCGTATTTAGCCATAAACTTCAAAGCTTCATAACTTACGCCTGCAACGATTGGGATAAGAACAAGTTTGATTAAAAACTTAATCCATCTGTTTTGTAAAATAGGAACTTGAGTAAATGCTAAAACGCCATTTACAACAGCTACGATAAATATGCTTATTACCATAACGATAAACATAAATGCTGTTCCGCATCTATCATGTTGTCTTGACATTTTTCTTGTGTTTTCAACTGTTAATTCCAAATCATGTTCATAGCAGTTGATAGTCTTATGCTCAGCACCATGATACATATAAGTTCTCTTAACGTCAGGAATTAGCGTTGTTAGCGCTATGTATCCTATAAATATCGCAACTCTTATAGCTCCTTCAAGCAAGCTTAGTAAAAAGCTTACCCAAGCTGGCAATAATTCCCATCCTGTAAAGTGCTTGATTAAAGCGGTAACACCTACCTCTGCTTCATGTGGTAAGAACACAAATAAAAACAAAGATAGCGCAACTCCTAGAATTACAGATATAGCCATAACGATATCATAGATGTCTACTCCAGTTTTCTTTGCAAGCCATGATTCAAACTTTGAAGGCTCAGCATCTTCACCGAATACTTCTCCTGATCTCATTAATGATTTCATTCCAATTCCCATAGAAGAACATAAATTCAAAAATCCTCTAGCTACTGGAACTTTATATGCTACATTCTTTTCTGTTTGTGGAGTTACGTAATTGCTTTCAACAACTATGTCGCCTTTATCATCTCTTACGGCAGTAGCAATAGATTTAACGCCACGCATCATGACGCCTTCGATTACTGCTTGTCCTCCGATTGATGTGCACTTCTTTCTCATCCGAATCTCCTTCTAAAAAAAAGTGCAAGTTTTGTTCAACCTGCACTTAATTATCTTCTAGAATTTAATTATACGTTGTAGCGCTTCTTGAACTTGTCTACTCTTCCACCTGTGCTAACTTGCTTTTGTTTTCCAGAATAGAAAGGATGACACTTGCTGCAAACTTCAACTTTAATAACGTCTCCTTCTACTGTAGATCCACATACGAATTCATTTCCGCAAGAGCATCTAACTGTGACATCATGATAATTAGGTTGAATATTATCTTTCATCTTGTTTCACCTCGCATTTAATAATTACACAAGTATTATATATATAAAGATATAGAGTGTCAAGCAAAATACTTTTATTTTATTTTCGACTTCGGGGGCTCATTTATCTTGAAAAGATAGGTGCCTTATGCTATACTTTTGACGATGTTTAGGAGCAATCATGCAATCTTGGGTAATAAACAAAGCTAAATCAATAACACTAGTTCAAAAAGAACCACTAGAAGTTAATTTAAAAACTCACGCTAGAGTTAAAATCGCTAGAGCTTCTCTTTGCCAAAGCGATATTGCTGCATACCAAGGAAAGCTTGGCGTATTCCCTATAACACCATCTAGAAACGCACTTGGAATGATTAGCGAATCAAAGCTTCCATCATTACAAAAAGGTCTTCGCGTTTATTTATCTTCATACACAGAAAAAGACAATAATACATTTAAAGTTTTAGGCAAAGATATCGATGGATATTTGAGCGATTTCTGCGTTGTAAATAACGACAACATTTACATCGTTCCAGAATCAATAAAAGATGAAGCTTTTACATTTATTGAAGAGATAGCAATGGCTATTAAAACTTGCTCTTTAATTAGTTTAAATAAAACTAATTACATTACCCTATTTGGAGCAACTTCATTTAACATTATTTTAGGCCAATTAGCTATTTATTATCAGGCTATTCCAATCATTGTAGACACCGATCAAGAAGCACTAGATGTTGCCGAACAACATGGTATCTATTATGCCCTAAATTCTGCTAAAGAAAATATCCAAGAAAGAATAATCGAAATAACAGCTGGAAAGCTTTCTGATCAAGTAGTTGTTGATTGCGATATCTTCCCAAGTATTGATGCAAATATCTTAAATGTAGCAGCAAAATATGGAAACGTAGCTTTTGTTGGAAGAGACACAGCCATAGATAAGTTCAACATTGATGCACACTTTATAGTTTCAAAGAGATTATCTATATTTGGTGTAAACGATGGATATGGCGAAATTGAAACAGCAATTAACCTTCTTGCAACCGAAGTTATAGATGTTGAAGGCTTATTGGAAAAAATGTACGATTTTTCTGAAGTTCAAGAAGCATTTACGACACTTTCTCAAAAACGACATAGATTAAAAAATATCGTAAGATGTTAAAATTAGGAAGCTCCAAGCTTCCTTTATTTTATTTACCTAACATTTGCATATATTTTGGCAACGCTGATTCAAACTCGACGCCATACCAATGCTCATCTTTATCTTCAATTGTTAAAGCTATGCTTTGTCTTGTGAAATCTGCTGCAATTTGAGCTGCTTTATAATAATCAAAGCCATTTAATACAGCACCTACAAATGAAGATGAGAATACATCTCCTGTTCCGTGGAAAGATTGGCCTATCTTATTGTGCAAATAATAAGATGTCTTATCTTCTTTAGAATCATATATGCATACTCCCAATTCGTTTTCTTTAAATCCAACGCCTGTAAGTATTACAACCTTTGCGCCAAGTCCTGCTAATCTTCTTACTAAGCCTTCAATATATTCTTTATCGTAATTTGCAAGTATGCACTCTTCCTTTAATAAATATGCAGCTTCAGTTAGATTTGGAAGTATAACATCAGCCTTTGCACAAAGCTTAGCCATATATGATACAAAGTCTTCATCAAATCCTGTATATAAGCGACCATTATCTCCCATTGCTGGATCAACGATAAGTGGAGCGCCATCCTTTAGTGTTGTAGAAATAATATCTAAAATATAATCTATTTGTAACTTGCTCCCAATATATCCCGTATAAATAGCGTCAAATTTAATATTAATATCATTCCAATGCTTATTAATTTTTGGCAAATCTTCTGTCAAATCTCTAAACGTAAAATGGCCAAATGGTCCTGCTGTATGAGTAGATAAAACAGCAGATGGAAGTATCGCTGTTTCTATTCCTGCAGCGGAGATTATAGGCAATGCAACAGTAATCGAGCATTGTCCGACACACGAAATATCTTGAATTGTTAAGATTTTTTTATTCATTGAACCGATTATAACACAAAAACTTTACTTAGTATATGCAAAAGTATATATAAATGTAAAATTAGGCCTTTTCAAGAAAAGAGATTTTTTGTATAATTATAACATTAAAAAATCTAAAAAAGGAGAACTCACATGGAAATCACTGATATCCAAATCAGACTTGTAACGAAAGCTACAGAGACCGGCAAATTGAAAGCAGTTGCATCAATCGTTATTGACAATGCTTTCGCAGTACACGATATCAAGATTATTGAGGGTAAAGATGGCGTATTTATCGCTATGCCAAGTCGTAAGACACCAGATGGCACATTCAGAGACATCGCACATCCTATCAACACAGAATCAAGAACTATCGTATGTGATAAAATTTTAGAGGCATACAACTCAGGGACAGGCACACAACAATAAAATATTATTACAATTCTTAACAAAGAATTACGCTAAGTGTGCTTAGCGTATTTTTTTTACTTTAATGGATATTTTTATAATCAACCTTCCCCAATTCTGTTAGCGGAAGTTTATCTAAAACAATTATTCTTGATGGCATTGAATATTTTAAAAGCTTTTTAGAAATCAAATCTTTAATCTTTTGTTCTATATCTTTTGAATATGTTATTCCTTCTTTCAATTGAATATACAATTCAACGATTCTCTTTCCGTTCATTTCCCCCTGAATTGCGCAAGAAAGCTTTATCTCATCAATAGAATTTACAACTTCTTCTATTTCATTTGGGAATACATTTATACCAGATATCTTAATTAGACGCTTTTGTCTTTCCTTGAAAAAGACATGGCCGGTTTCATCTATATATCCCATATCTTGAGTATTTAGCCAAATCTCCCCGTTTATTTCTTCTAAAACGCCTTCGTTTAGGGATTTATCATAATATGATTTCATCATAGTGTTGGATTTTAAATAAATAGTGCCAACTTCATTTATTCCTAATTCTTTTTTATTTTCATCTAAAATCTTTATTTCTGTTCCTTCTAAAGGAACACCTATTGATCCATCCACTTGATTGTTTTGAAGATTTATCATAACAACGCCAGCTTCTGTAGATCCATATCCTTGAGCTATCTTCATTTGATTGCCCCATTTTCTTAAAGGTTTTTCAAAGCTTTGCTTTACACTATCTTCTAATTTATCTCCACCGCAGAAACAATCAACTAGCTTTTTTAACCATGGTCCATTAAATAGAGGGTTCGCTGCAAGTTTTTTATACATATTAGGAACACCAGATATCATAGTAACTGGTCTAAACATCATTAAATACACACCGTATCTTGCGCTGAATTTTGGCATCAATATAGTTTGTGCACCATAGCATAGTGTTGTATGCATACAAACGCCTAATCCAAATACATGGAATATTGGAAGTGCCATAAGCATTCCATATTTATCCCCACCTATTTTTTGATGATAAGCTGCATTTGTTAAGTTCTCCGCTAAATGATTATATGCAGCATTTGTTTGGCAAGCGGTTTTTGAATTGCCGGTAGTTCCCGAGCTATGCATATATATTGCAATATCGTCGCCATTTACATTAACTTTTGTTAAATGCTCTCCCTTTATTTTTGAGTATTTAACGATTTTATCTGTGTATTTAATATTTATTATGCTAGGCATAATATAAGCCCCGTAGAAAGGCTTATAAAGCGCTGGTAGATAATCTAGCGCAGAACATACAATAACATTTGTTTTTATCTCTTTAAATAGCGTATAGCTCTTGAAGAATTCATCAAACATAATAAAGCACTTTGGCTTATGCTCTTTATAGATTTGACGAAGCGTTTCATCTTTCACAAGTGGATGCAAAACATTTGCAATCGCCCCTACTTTATTTATTGCATAAAAAGAAATAATTGCATTGGGGATATTACCTAAACATACAACTACGTTGTCACCTTTTTTGATTCCTATAGATTGTAAATATGAAGCGATTCTATCTACTTCTAAAATAAACTTCTTACGATTTATTGTACGGCCATAAAAGTTAATCATCTTGTTCGAATCTTTCAAACAAGATGTTCTATCTATAAGATAGTCGTACATTGATAAATCGAAGTTTTCCATTATAATTTTGCTAAAAAGCTTCCTTCTTCTATTTCTAATTTATCTTCTTTAAAGCCAAGCATTATCCAAGTAACAATTTTAGATACGCAATATCCTACAATAGCAGCAACTGCTACATCGCTTAAAAAATGCATACCAAATGAGATTCTAGAAAGTCCAATTAATAACGTGTATATACCAACTACAGGATAATACAAGAAATCCTTTCCTCTAAAAAGATAAATCTTTTTAAAATATGGGATCGCTGCAAATAGCGCTACTGCCATAGCAGTGTGGCCAGATGGCATAGAATCGCCGCCTGTTCCTATTTGATACCATTGAGTAAATGTTCCCTTTCTTTGTAGAATATCTATAAATCTTGTTCTATCTATAATTGATTTAATTGCAAAAGTTAAAACAACAATTATAGCAACTGAGATTATTAACACTAAAAATTCTTTCTTATTTTTAATTTGCTTTTCTGTTTGATCTTTTAATACATACCATAAATATGCAATCACCAAGCATCCAATAGCGGCTGCTATTACATATTTCAATATGCCATCGACAAATACTTCAGCCATATCTTCAAACATTAAAGCTCCTGCAACAACGGCGCCTAATGCATAAATAAAAGCCATAATATATTTTTCTGCTTTGTTTTCTTTCTTTAGAGCCATTAAAAATAGGTTTACACAAGCATATATTGTTAAGAACAATACTGGCATTTTAGCAATGGCTGCTACGAAGAAATTAAACCAGTTATTACTATATATTTTATCTGAGAATCTAAAATCAAACTTTGTTCCTACAATTAACAAAGCTGCAAATACTAAAAATACAACTATATCTTGTATTTTATTCTTGAATGTTGTCATTTGTTGTCTCCTCTTGCTTAAAGACATAACCGTTTCTAAAGAATAAATATTTCAATAGATAGAATATGCCATATGTTACAGCACCACCAATCAAAACGTCAGATAAGAAGTGTGCTGTATTTACTAATCTAGATATTGCGACGATTACTGTAAATGCTGTTGATACACCATATAAAGAATATCTAATCCATTTTTTATTTAATTTTTCATATAAATCTGGAAGAATACAAATTGCAAAGATACATGTAGCTGATGAAGTATGCCCAGATGGGAATGAAGTATATTCATATCCTTCAACTTTATTTGTTCTACCAACGTTTAATTTAAACCATGGAGTAAAGCCATCGAAGTTTCCTTCCTTTAACATATCTCTATATCTCATTCTGCTCCATAATTCTTTCATTATTGTCATAACAAGATATGCAGTAATAACAAATGTTATTGCAAATAGCGCAAACTTCAATAATCTTGACATTTCTTGCTTATCTACAAGCGCGCCTACGCCTAAACATATTGCACCATAAAATAACGCACCAAATACGCCAAATGCAGGAAGAATTGGAATCTTAGCAACCTTTGTCCCCATTGAAATCCAAATAAAGAATCCAAGAGCCACTGTTACACAGCCAAATATCTTTAGCGCAATTCTCTTTTTACTTTCTTTTATAGAATCTGCTGCATAGAACATAATTGTTCCTGAAATTGGAGCTAATATGTATTGTGGATACTCCCCGACAATTACAAAGAATATACCAAATCCGTTTGTCGCATCCCCTATGGCATGATCAATTGCTAAATCATAATAAATTCCATCTTCATTCTTAAAGCACAAGAATATCATCAACGCAACGACAATAGAAAATGCTATAGAGTGACAGATAATAGATATTTTTCTTTCTTTAGTCATAGCTCCTCCACTATTAGATATTGTATCATATTTTATTATTTATTTATATATAAAAAATGAGCTCGAAATTTCGAGCTCATTTTGATTTTTAATTAATTCGGATTAGCTGAATAATTTAAATAAATCCTTGTAATCCTTGTTTGTTCCTTCATATGGAATCTTTTCTGTCTTATCATATGAATATTCGTTCATATAAGAGTTGCTGATATTGATTCCAGGAACCTTTAATCCAGACATTACTAAATCCATCTTGTAAGCTTCTTTAATACCGATGTATCTGATAAATCCGTTATCCCATACACCAATTTCGAATTCAAGAGCTGTGAATGTTAATTCATTAACTGTAGCACCCATGTTGTCTTGTAATTGATATGTCATAACTTCTTTGTATGCAGCAATAGCAGATTCGTTTGTAATATCTACAGCAACTTTTAATACATAGTAGCCTTCTTTCTTATCGTATGTTGGCTTAGAAGATTTAGTTTCTGATGTAACTGTCTTATCTGTAACGTCATATGACCAAATTGCTGTGAAGTCTGTTGTCTTTGCATCTTTGAATGCCTTAAAGCTATCAAATTCTTCTGTATCGCCCCATTGCTTAACGTAACCAGTCTTCTTGTCTACCTTTGGTCCGTTTCTATATAGAACCTTTCCAGATGTTAGATTTGTTGTGTAGTATTCTTCAGCAAGTGAAGTAAATCCGTAAGATACACTTCTTCCAAAATATTGAACTTTAGAATCGCTTGCCTTACCAACTCTTACCTTCATAGATTGAACGGCTTGGTCAACTGCGATAGGTCCGATCTTTGTAGATACACCACCAACAACACAGATGTTTGCAGCATAATCAACATTATCATAATTCTTTAGAGCAGCATTTAGCATTTCCATTGTCTTCATGTTAGATGTAACTTCTTCGGTTGCTGTAACTCCTGTTGGCTTTGTGTTACCAATGATACCTTGATATGAAGCGTTAGGGTCAATCTTTGCACTTAGCATTGGCATTACTACCCAAATTACTAAAACTGCAGCAATTGCTAAGAATGCAACAACTGAACCAACAATAATGCCGGCCTTTGCGCCCTTACCTAACTTTTTCTTTCCACCCTTATTAGAAGCTGAAACCTTCTTAGCCTTCTTAGCTGGCTTTTCGTCTTCCTCTTCTTCAAGTTCTTCGTCATCTAGAATTTCATCGTCGTCTAAAACTTCTTCGTCATCATCTAGAAATTCTTCGTCGTCTAAGATTTCATCATCGATTTCGTCTCTCTTCTTCATAATTAAACTCCTCATGTTTATTTATTTAACAAATGTATTTTATTATATAAACCCATAAAACGCAAGTAAAAATATTTTCTACCTCGCATATATGCGTTTATTTCTAATAATTATTATATGTGCCTAAAAGTAATCTTAAATTGCCAAGAAAGATTACAATTTGACATTGCAAGGCTATTCATATAGAATATTGCTAGAAATAAAAGGAGACTACATATGAGTATTTTAGTTACAATTGAATCAACAGCAGATTACCCAGAATCAATACTAAGAGATGACATTAAGATTTTGCAAATTGGTTATACTGTAAATGGTATTGCTTACGATGGCGTTGAAAACAAATTAACTCCACACGAGTTCTATGAGGTAGTTGCAAGAGCAAAAACTGCATCTGATCTACCACAAACTTCACAAATCCCAGCATTTGTATATGAAGAATTCTTTACAGAGTATTTAGAAAAAGGAAATGATATCATTCACCTTGCTCTAGATAGCGCTTTATCTGGAACAGTTGAACAAGCTAGAATGGCTGCTAAGGCTTGCCAAGAAAAATTCCCTGACAGAAAAATTACTGTTATCGATTCTCTAGCAGCATGTTTTGGACAAGGCTTACTTGCATATTACACACTTTTACAAAAAGATAAAGGTTTATCTTATGATGAATTAGTTAAATATGCAGAAGATACAAAATTAAATATCAACCTCCTATTTGCTATCGATGATTTAAATCACCTATGCAGAACAGGTCGTGCATCAAAAAATGCAGCATTCTTAGGAACTGCTCTTCACATTAAGCCAGTTCTATACATTCCAAACGATGGAAGATTAATTCCATACACAAAGGTTATTTCTCAAAAGAAAGCTATAAAGACTATGATTGAGACAATGCAAAAGAATGCTGTAAAGCCAGGCGATGATATTTATGTTGGCGTTGGCGCTGCAGATGCTCCAGAAGATAGAGATTTTATCAATGGTTTAATTCAAGATTTAGGATATAAGACAATTACTTTCGACGTAGGTCCAGCTATTGGAACACACGTAGGAAAAGGTATGATTGTCATTATCTATCTTGGTTCAAACAGAGAGGATATTCTTAAATAGAAATTACAAAAACAATAAAAATTGGAGCAGTTCAAACTGCTCCAAATTTTTGCTTTAATAAACTAGTTTATTAGTTAACCTTTGTTACCCAACCAAATGTATCTTCTTTTGTTCTGTTTTGGATACCTGTGATTTCATCATATAGGAATTGAGTAATCTTACCCATTTTACCATTGTTGATGATCATATCTCTACCATGATAACATAATGTACCAACTGGAGAAATAACAGCAGCTGTACCAGAACCAAAGCTTTCATTTAATCTGCCTTCATCATATGCCTTTTCGATTTCATCCATAGAGATTCTTCTTTCTTCAACTGGCATATTGTGAGCTTTCAAAACTTCGATAACAGATCTTCTTGTGATACCTGGAAGGATTGAACCAACTAATGCTGGAGTTACTACTACGCCATCGATAACGAAGAACATGTTCATTGAACCTACTTCTTCTACATACTTATGCTCAGCAGCATCTAACCATAGACATTGATCGTATCCTTTCTTGTTAGCTTCTTCACCACCAAGTAATGAACAAGCATAGTTACCCATGCACTTAGCTTCACCTGTACCACCGATAGCAGCACGAACATAGTGTTCTTCAACTAAAATCTTAGTTGGTTGTAAGCCGTGTGCATAGTAAGAACCTACTGGTGATAGGATAATGAAGAATTTATATACATGAGATGCATGAACACCAAGTACTGGTTGGTCAGCAATCATTGTAGGTCTAATATATAGAGCTGTTCCCTTAGCTGTTGGAATCCAATCTTTTTCAATCTTAAGTAATTCAAATAGAGCTTCTTTTACTTTAGCTGAATCAAATGTTGGCATGCAAAGTCTCTTTGCAGAATTGTTCATTCTTGTAAAGTTATCATCAATTCTGAAAACTGTGATTTCACCCTTGTCATTCTTGTAAGCCTTAGCGCCTTCAAAAATACCTTGAGCGTAGTGCAAAATATTTGATGCTGGACTCATTTCAAATGGCTCGAATGGACGAATTTCAATTTCACCCCATGCGCCATCTTTGTATTCCATAAGTAGCATATGGTCAGTAAAATACTTACCAAATCCTAAATTAGAAAAGTCTGGTTTTTGCTTTGGATTTTTTGTTAATGTGATTTTCATTTTTTCGCCTCTACAAATTTATTATATTTCGTGTTTTTTATTACTATTTTTGCTTGCCCTGATGTGATGTTAATTATCTCTTTTTCTGCGTTTTCATAATTCTCTATTGGAATTATGCATTGAATTTTTACGCTATCATTATATTCTACATTTTGTACTTGGCCATCGCTCTTTTCTATGGCTTCTTGCACTTTTTTGTATATTGAATAATCAATATCCACATCAACGCTATTACTAATTTTATACTCTACTATTTCAGCCTTGTCAATAGCACTTGCTACGCAAGATGAATACGCACCAATTAAACCATTTGCTCCAAGTTTAATCCCGCCAAAATATCTTGTAACTACACATAGCGTCATGTATACGCCTCTTTTTTTTAGGACTTCAAGCATTGGTACGCCTGCTGTTCCTTGAGGTTCTCCATCATCTGAAAAGCGTTGCTCTATTGCATTTTCGCTTGAGATGTAAGCATAACAATTATGCGTAGCATCTGAGTATTTTTTCTTTATTATGTTAAGTTTCTCAATCGCATCTTCTTGCGATATTATAGGAACAAGCGTCGTGATAAACTTGGACTTTTGAATTACGATTAATTCTTCAAATTCTTTATCGACCGCTTTATATCCCATTATTCAGCAAGTACTCTTACGTGTACCTTCTTACCCTTATGTAGGATAAATCCTTTTTGTAACATTTCGTCTGTTACATTATATGAGAAGTCTGGAACTTGCATATCTTCAATCTTTACACCGCCACCAGCGATAATTGATCTTGCTTCGCTCTTTGACTTACAAGCGCCAATAGATACTAAAATATCACAGATATTTACGCATTCCTTTGGAACTTTCTTTTCTGGAAGATCATCACTAGCTCCGCCAAATGCTGCTTCAGCTTGAGATTGAGCCTTATTTGCTTCATCTTCGCCATGAACTATCTTTGTTACTTCAAATGCTAATCTCTTCTTTGCTTCGTTGATTCTTTCGTCTTGGAATTTGCATAATTCCTTGATTTCATCAAGTGGCATAAATGTTAATAGCTTTAAGCACTTTTCTACGTCTTGATCGCCAATATTTCTCCAGTATTGATAGAATTCATATGGAGATGTCTTTGCAGGATCTAGCCATACAGCTCCCTTTTGAGTCTTACCCATCTTCTTACCTTCTGATGTTGTAAGTAGTTGGAAAGTCATTGCAAATGCTGGCTTATGTTCTTTAACTCTAATTAGGTTTGCACCAGCTAAGATGTTTGACCATTGGTCATCACCACCGCATTCTAACTTACAACCATATTTTTGGTATAGATATAAGAAATCGTATGCTTGAAGTGGCATATAGTTGAATTCAAGGAAAGATAAACCTCTTTCCATTCTTTGCTTAAAGCATTCAGCAGTTAACATTTGGTTAACTGAGAAGTGTCTGCCAATGTCTCTAATGAATTCGATAAAGTTTAATTTATCAATCCAATCAGCATTATTTAC